>Ga0214164_1002236_pt1 | contig 10134 bp, 10 predicted proteins | sample TroBogepilimnion_13_FD_153003 | JGI IMG/M metagenome (GOLD analysis project Ga0214164, IMG submission 153003) | Freshwater microbial communities from Trout Bog Lake, WI - Practice 03JUN2009 epilimnion v4 | ecosystem: Environmental > Aquatic > Freshwater > Lake > Epilimnion/Euphotic zone ...
TGCAGAGCTGGCCAAACTGATTCAAACATTGAGGGATATTGCGCATCTAGACGAAAAAGGTGCCAGGCGTCAAGAGGAATCGGCTGCGTATATTGAAAAAATGAGGAATATTATGAACGAATTGTTCGATGCCCGTGATGATAAGCTGCCTTCGCCTGTTGTCCCGCAAATATTCGATAAAAGATCTGCTGCTGCTAAGCGAGCGGCAACAAGGCGGTATGTCCAGAGCATATCATGCGATATCCCTGGCAGTGAAACTAAAAAAATATATCAAGCTATGTGCTCGAAGGAAATCAATGATCCATTACAGCAACAACGACTGTCAAGAGAGGCTTACCAGCAGCGATACGAAAGGCTTAAATCCGATGCAAGCAAACAGCCGAACTCAGAGCAGCAGGCCGTCATTGACAAATTCATTGTGTATTTCGAAGCACTGGAAACTTTTAATGCCCTGAAAGCATCGGCTACAGCGCAGCTGCCTGCATCGAACTCACGTCCTCCTCCGACACCACCTTTGATATTCATACACGCCGCAGGAGGCGTTGGGAAATCCTTTATAGCCTCGCATCTTCAACATGCTGCCGATGCGTTTGGGTTTGGACATATCACCACCGCTGTTATGGGTGTTGCATGCAATCAGATTGGACAGGGGGCCGTAACAATCGACTCTATACTGAGACAGAGACGCCCCAAGACTATGAAAAAAAAAGGAACAGAAGATTCAACAGGCTATGCCAATGCTTGGCTGCCAAAATTGGGCGATGGCCCGTTGATTCTCAAAAGGATGGAGGAGCAGATGAGTACCCAATTGCTAATTTTTGATGAAATATCCACGTCAACGCCAAATCAGCTCGCGCTCTTAAATCAACACCTTCAGGATATGAAGCAGGATAGCAGGCCTTTTGGAGGCATGGCGGTCCTGCTGATTGCTGATTTCTTCCAGCTAGGAGCATTATTTGGCGAAGGCTTCGTCTCTGTCATGATTCGCAACTATATCACCAATGCAGAGGGACGCACAGACACGGCTTTGCCTCAGCATCTCGGCTGCGAACTTTTGCGGCTCTTTACATATACTGTCCTGCATAACCAGAACCGCTGCAAGGAGCAGTCTAGGACGGCTTGCATTAACTGGATGCGAGACCCGTCAAACAAACCGCCCATCAACAACAAGGTTATAGACACGCTCAAGATTCTCACTAGACAGGACATCCTTCAGAGCCCTGGTCGCAGATTTGCTGCGTTCCTTAGCCCGGGCAACCTGGAACGGTGCATCTGGACCTGGGCTCAATCCCAGCGATTTTCCTTGGCTGCAGGGAAAGTAATCATCAGATGGAAAAATCCTATCCAGGGGGCGACGGCGCTCTCTCATCCTACACTATTTGACCCCCTGTATCGAGATCCGGATACAGAGTTGTGGTTTGTATTCATCGAGTCCGCTCCAGGCTACACCCTTTACAACTACTCTGTACCGCGAGGCGTCTCCAATGGCCCCGGGTGTTTTATGCATTCTTTTAGTTTCGGTCCTGACTGGAGCACAGAGGAGAAGAAAGCTGCCGAAAGGGAGATAGCCGCAGCAAAGCCCGGCGGCGTTGTCTCTCTGATCAAGCCGCCGTATGCAGTGAACATCTATAAAGAGATATCAGATGACCAAGCTCACCTGTGGTCTGTAGACAACACTTTGGAGCGGGACCTCAGGCCGACCACTAAGAAGAAATGGATTGTGATACCTCTTCTGCAAGGCCCGTATAATGTTCCGTATATTGTCAAGAAGGAGTTGACAATTCACTACAAATCGATCCGCGTTACCCTCGGTTTCTGCAAAACTTTCCATAAATCTCAATCCCTGACGGAGGAGATGGTAACCTTCGATGTCAATCAAAGGCCTCCTGGTATTTTACCGCTGTCATTGAAAGGATTCTTTGTCGCTTACACAAGAGTGCGATCCAACGCGGACATGCGCGTGCTACCCCCAGTCAACGGAGACCTCCGATTTTCACATCTGGCTAAATTAACCCATGATCCTATTCTGATTCACTGGCTGGCTGGGTTCAAGCAAGGAGAGGTGTGGGATGTCCAGGCAGCCCGGGACCATTATAACAAATTTGCCTGCGCTGTCTCCAAGAAAAAGTCTGTTCCGCGCAGCGCCCGCAATCCAATTGGCACAAAGCCTGCTACCGGTACTAAACAATCGCTCACGTCATCTGTGTCTGCTGCATTACTCAGACAGACCAGAGAAGCTGTCAGCATGAAAACTAGACGGCATAATTCTATTCAGACTTTCCAGAAAACAGGAAGCGTGCTCCAAATTTTCACATTCGATCCCGACTCAAATGACAAGCCGGCTTCAAAACCTCCAACTTCAAAGCCTAAAAATTCCAATTTCAACTGGGAAAATGAAATTGATGGACTGAAATCACAACCTCTAGATCAGAAACAGAAAGGGATCCAGGACGCTGCCACTCTTGTCGCAGCAGCAGCATCAGCAGCAGCAGCAGCTGCTGCTGCTGCTGCGTTGGCATCATCGGCTGCATCAAAAAACAAAAAGAAAGCGGCTGCTGCATCTGCTGCAGCCGCTGCAGAAGCGGCTCTAGCAGCAGCAGGACAAACACAGATGTATCCAAAAACTCTTAGAAATCTGGGTAACACGTGCTTCGCCTCACCTCCCTTGCAAGTGTTTGCGTCTATACCTGAAGCAGTGACAGCCATTAGAAATTTAAGATTCAGTAATACTGATCACAGCTTCCAATCTATAATGGGGCTCCGCCTCCAGCAGCTTATTCCAGCTATCAGCAACAGAACAATTCAAAAATCACAGCCTATCAACTCTGCCTTGCTTCCACTCTACAGGGAATTCATCAATCAGGCTGCACAGCACAAGGATCCGAACTGGGTCGAACTTGCGTTTTGTGACGCTGCAGACATCTTCAGGTCGATAATCGAAACAGTGCCATCCATCCAAGAGCTCTTCTCCTTTAAGATGCAGGAGACACAATCGTGTCAATGTCAGTCAGATGATAAATTGAAAAATCGAGTGTATATATACGAATCCACACCTCATGTATCTATACACAGTGATGGAGATGCAGCCCAAAATTTGCTTATCCACACTCAAAATCAAAGGAAAGATGACCAGGAATATCAATTAAATAGAACAGAGACTCTCCGACGACAAAGAAATCCCGCTGGTCAGCTATGTCTTAGATGCATGCCTGGACAGCAAAGTGCTAATGCAGATTATTTTCTTGGTGATATTTGTCCTCATCACGGACCAACAACAAAAAAGATAAATTGGCCAAAGTTTGCGGAATACTATCCCAAACCAAAGTGCTTTCCTGTTCACGAAATTTGGCAACATTTGCCTGATAGGGATGATGACTCCACTCTTTCTCATCATATAATTACCCAACTATCAGACATTGAAAACTTGGAAGATAAGACCAAAGTCTGTTCCTTCTGTGGACAAACTGGTAAATTACAAAACAGGATATTAATATGCGAGGCTCCTCCCATATATCTGATGGTGACATTTGTACAATCTCCTGGGAGTCCTGGCACCGTCCCCAACCCTGCACATTTGCCTCTGGTGCAGTATGAGCATCTGAATCTGGGTGCTTTATTCTCTGGCCAGCATATACCTATGGCACTGTATACGTTGCATTCTGCTGTGATATACAATCATAGGCATTACACAGTATATCTTCATGATAAAACAGATAGCAGAAAGTGCATGTACATCGACGATGTCAACTGCATGCCCACCACTCCAGCCATTATGAAACTGGTGAGAGAAAATTCAAGAGTGCTGATTTATTCAAGGGACCCTGTGATCCATCCTATTCCTCAACCAATAGTGCAGCAAGCAGCTGTAAACCCTATTGGCATCATTCCAGTCCCTGATGCAGGCCCATCTGTTGTTGCTGTGCCTATAATGACAGTGACATCTGCTTTCAGGGATGAGGTTTTGAGAATTGAAAATATCATAAAAACAAAAACCTTGCGTCATGCTCTGCTTGATTTGTTTGGTGAACAAAATGACAATACAGAGTACTGGGCTGCTCATATCCATCCTGGCAGAGATGAATTATTTTGTTTGTTCAATCGCTATATATGTGCAGATCAATTCCGCAAAATGAGGAATGTCCCTCCTGCCTTGGACGGAACAAAAGACTTCATGCTGGACAGCGATATGATTGATATTGTGCATGGCATTTCACTTATTGCAAAGGGAGCCAAGCTTGACTTTGACGCTATGAAACTCCAGCATGAAGTGAACACTTTTGATAATACAACCAAGATCAGGGTGTTTTCATGTGATTTTGCAAAGAATATCATGACATCTTCACCATCAGAGCATAACCTATCCAGAATGAAGAGATGGTTTCATAATGATAAGATATTAGAGGATGAAGAATTATGGTGCCCAGCGCATATGGCATCCAATGTAAAGTCTACTGAAGGAGGCCAAGGCAATCATTTTGTAATAACTCATTGCTCTCTTGGCTCTCATCGAATCGCTGCCTCAGACAGTCTGAGTGTTGGGGGAGGTTACAGCACCACAATAAAGTGGTTAGCAAAGAGGATGTGTGGGTTTTTCAATTACTACCTAGGCAGCAACACTCCATGGAAAACCACCCCAGCCCTTGCCACACAAGTTCAGCAAGCAAATAATTGCGACTGTGCACTGCATCTTTCAAGTAATCTCAATGCATTATTGTTTGGCATCCCAGATTCAGTTTCCTCTGTGTGCAGGCTGAGACAAAAGTTGCCTGTGTTTGTGATTGCTGTCTGTAGAGTCCTCTGTCCGGCCCAAAACTTTAATCTTCAAGTTGGTCCACATCCAGCAACTGTGCAACCCATTGTGGATATTTCGGTAGCGGACCTTGATCCTGAAGTTCCACCGCCTCCTATCTCCAGGTACATAATTTTATTCATGCCACCTCACTGACCCACACCTGACCTTTCCTGCACCCAGCACACCAAAAAAGAAATCCAAGACTCAAGCCACCAGAGACAAAAAGGAAAAGATTTCCTTGAGCGAATATGAGGAAGCCAGACTCGCCAATATCAAAGAAAATGAGCATATGCTTGAAGCAGTCGGCCTAGGTGCAAATCCAATTCAGCAAAAGTCAGTAACCTCCAGGCCAGTTCCTTGATTATTAAACTATATTTCTATTCCTCCATGTGTTTTTCAACTCAAATGTTTATACTGATCCTTGCATCTAACCATGCAGTGCCATTCCTATACTCCCAGCACTGCACTTCATTTCCAAAAACCCATTATGTGCAGTTGAGAGCTTTAATGCCACTATGCTTTCACAGAGTTCCTTTTTTATTGACATCCTCAATAGAACTAAGATATTTGAAATTTCAGTCCATAAGCTCCCTGAGCCATTGCCAATGGTCTTATTCCGTGGCTCCGCATCTGTGAGGGATTCTGGCTTCTTCTTTAATATTGAGGCCTCCCTGCACTCCCCTATAGGGCCATTCAGGACAGCCAAAGCAATTATTCAAGCAGCACTTCAATACATAGCTTCCCATTCCATTACCTGCCCATCACATGAAAGAGAATATGTTGATCTTACACTTGAAGATATGCAACTGAATAGAAGTATTCGGTTGACTGAACACTTTACACAATTACAAAAAGATGCAAAAATGAAGCGCCCACATTTTGACTGGACAGCTTATAAGCCTCATTCCCAACCTTGGAACGGCCTAGGGTTAGACTTGTCTAAATTAGAGCAGCATGTCCGAAAAGCACGCAATGATATTTATCTCTTTCCTATTTCAATGGCATCTGAATCAAGCATAATATGGATTGACTCAGTTGGTAATCAGCCTGGATGGAGAACTCATCTGTACAATCATAACACTAGGAAAACACCTTGCGGCCCAATTATCTCCACAGAAATACGTGATTTATTCTATAGACTATAACTTCCACATTGACCTTCAAAACTAGCCTTAAAAAAATAGCCTGAAAATCATACATCATATCTATCATTCATCACATTTCAATTCAATGACACACTCATCAACATACATTGTGCAATCCTTCACAACACCCTGCCCTGCACTTCAAGCCACTTAACTCCAGTCTTAGTTAAATCTCTCTGAATATCAAGGCGTGCACTCTCAGTTGCTTTGTCAGCTCAACTTTCACAGTATAAATTAAGCAGTTCCTCAATCAAAATTGGACCATCAAGATCAGACAATTTCGAACAAATAACTCTTGCTTCTGTCAGGTTCATACCCTCTGCCCTTAGCATCATATATGCCTTGCGTAAAGTTGTGCAGATTCACTTTCCTCACGTCTTGTGGCAGGATTGATTTCAAAATTGTGCAAATCTCAACTTTTTGGTGAAGTCACTACTACAGTAAATCAAATCTTTGAATGCTAAACTTAATCCATGACTATCTTCCAAGTCCCTGTCTATCATCAGCTTACTTCTCTTAGTCTTCTCATTAATTTTTATATCTTTTTCATCATGTATCTATGTCATTTGTTGCTAAATCTATCAACAGATTCAATTTTGCAAGTATATTCACTAGCATCCTGCATATCAGTGTGCGACATACAAAAAACTGTGGTAGTGTTGCAAAAATATCAACCATTCGCTTCTTGTCGATCAGGTAGCCACCATTGAAACTATGAATCTATGATTTGGGTGAAGTGAGCAGCAGTAGAAGTGTTGTACATAATGATAGCAAATGGTCTCCAGCATCAGACCAGCAAAACCAGTCCTTGTTTTATGCAAATTGAACGCAAGTGCCCTTGAATCCTGAATTTCAAAACACTAAATCATCAATTTTGTCATTCACTACATAATATATTATATCTTCAATATACCTCACTCAATCATCCCATTGAAGACCTGAGCGACCTTTCCCTGCCTCTGCACCTTGTTTTCCGACGTATTCACCTTTTTCAAAATGTCCCATCAAGTTTATCAGCCCCTCGATGGTCATTTCTGTCTTCTTGTTGATCTCCTTATATTGAGCCTTCAATTCAGTAATTTTGCTCCTTGATCTGTACATACCAGGAAACGGAACATCTGATATCTTCTCCATGAGCCCTGAAGCATCAATCATCTCCGAATGATCTTTCAGATTGGTTAGCAGAATTCCTTGCGTATTCACCTGCAGAAAATTTCTTGTCATCAGCTTATTTGTTTTCAAACTTTTATTCATACAGCGACAGCATAACTTACAACCACGATAGCAGGAATCATTTTCGCTTCTGGTGGCAAGAATCTGCCTGACTTGGCAGCCAACACCTTATCCCTCACAGCCGGAGTCATCTCATCTAGCATCTCTTCGAATACGTCCCTGATCTTCATCGACATAGCTGCAGGATCTGAAGCTTCCTCTCGAATGATGCCAAAGGTTTTGATAAAATGATCAAAGGGCATTCCAAAATACTCTTTCTCCCGAAGCGTCTCAGGCTGACTTGCCCATCCGGTATATCCTGGAAAGTGAATGCAAGCCCCTAACATTGCAAACAAACCCTTTACTTTTGACCTCATGTTCGAATTTGTCGTAATAACCACCTGCAATATGAACTCTAATGATCTGCGATATAAGCTCATGAAATACAAATTGAAGATATCATGCTTGTAAATTTTAATTTAGACTGGCTGCATTACCATTTTTGCACCGTTTGCAGTCATTACATCTTGCTTCAATGCCTCCAATGTTTCCATGCCAAATGCAAAATCACCACTCGATGGAAGATACTTCCTTGGTTTTGACCCTGAACTTCCACCACCAGATCCTGAGCCGCCTGATCCTGGAACCCAACCACCACTTCCGCTGCTGGTCTTGGTGGGACTCCCATACTCCGCCACAAACGGCTCCTGAAGGCACTTTATTCATCAAACGGTGATCATGAAAGCAAAACTAGGGTACTTACCATCTTCTTGACTTCAGCATACGTGCATTCTTTGCCAGCTTCCCCGCCTTTTACTCTCTTGACATACTTCTCATCATCATCGTAGTGAAATTGTCTAGCTGATAGATCAGTTGCAATACCCTGAGCAAATACATAAACAGCTGAACCATCCCGAAGCATTTGAGGTTGTGCAGTCTGATTGTGAATTCTCTTTATTGATAACGCTCCATCTCCATGTTTAATGACTTTAATAGTACTAGCTGCAACAGCCATTAAATTATCTTCTTCTGCTCCTTGCCCAGCTCCAGCGAGCAAAATATCTCCGTCGCCAATCCCAGCACCCTCTTTGACAGCATCCAAAAGACTGACATCAACTTTCTGCAATAAAGGCATATAGTTTAGATCTATATTATGTTCCCAGTTCATCTAAGTTTGGTAAAATATACTTCAATTCTTCGAATATCCTTACCTCTGCAGGCTCTGCTTTCACTTCGGTGCCAGAACCCAACAAAGATGCTCCTTCGATTTCTTTTATCTGTACTCCATCATCCATTACAATTTTGCATACATTACAAACTAAACTGTTGTTTTAAATCCAATGAGTTCTTTACCTCTGCTCCGCCTCCTGACTCAGGTTGCTTTCTTCCTGCAGGTTTCGAAGGCATTTCTTCTGGTCCCTAAAATTCTTTAAAATTCAGGAAATTTTCTATTTGCGGGCCACCATCTTTGCCCGCACCGGCTGCTATCTGTGTCCTCCACAAGTTCTCTACAGGTCGCACTCTGTCTTTCAGGGAAATTCAGCCTGCACCCTCTTGACTACCACTTCCGAGTCCAACTTGAATCTGTCTGTGGCTACTACCGTCAACTAGGCCAGGGTATTGCTCCTGAGTCCAAACCGAGCAGCGGCGGCGGGCACCGCCAACGCCGGTCCAACGCCGGCTCTGCTCTCTTAACTCATAATGCTCATCTCTTAACTCATAATTGACATCACTGACATACTCTGTCAATCCTCCTTCACTAGTTCGGAAATCATTCCTTTAATATTTTGACAAGTAATAATGCACCAATGAATTAAAGTCACCCCATAATACTCTTGATATAAGCAGTAAATTACATAAAATTCATCAAATGTGGAAATATTTTCCACCTGTTTTTTTTCTCAAACCCCGCTATTTCTCTACGTACTCTTCCTAGCATAACTGTGATCTTTACAGTCCAAAAAAAATCACTTAAATCGGATCTATACTTACTGAGATCTGGATATCGTATTTTCACACCTTTGCCATTCCAACTTCGTCGAAACACTCACTAATATTTTTGACCCTTCAACTTCCGAAAAGTTATTTTTTTACGGACTTATTTCATTCCCTAGCCCGGTCCAGGATCAAGTCTGGCTTTGGCCCGCCGGCCGTGCGGCGCCGCCGCGGCAAAGCAGCCCAGTGTCACTGGCATGGATTGTGGCAACAGACCTCAGACCCGGGCCGTCACGGTCACGGTCACGGTGACGGTGGCCGAGTCCAGTGGACTCCGAGTCCGAGTCCAGGTCTGGCTCTCAGTTACTGTGGCCAGGCCAGTGAGCGGCACACAGTGCCTACTCAGGCCGCGTGCAATCATAGAAGCAGGTCCCGGCCCAACCCGGGCCCCCGGACCCGGACCGGGCCCAGGACCTGTCACTGAGGCTGTCAGTTCGCACTGGCACTGGCATGAACTCCGGCAGTCTGAACTTGGAATGTCGGCCAAAAAGCCACAGCACTTCAAAGCCAACTTCAGTCTGTGAAACAGCCACCACCCCATCCGAGTCCAACTCCATCCCATCCGAGTCCAATCAGGCCGAGCCCAGCCCGCCGGGCCGGCGAGTTCGCACTGCCAGTGGCACTGGCCGCATGAACTTGAACTCCGCCGGCGGCAGCCTGAGTCTGAACTTGGAATGTCGGCCAAAAATCCACAGCACTTCAAAGCCAACTTGAGTCTGTGAAGCAGCCGCCACCCCATCCGAGTCCAACTCCATCCCATCCGAGTCCGATCAGGCCGAGCCCAACCCGCCGGGCCGGCGCCGGCGGCCACCCGGACCTAAGAAAGCCCTGCTCCATCCTCAGGGACCCATCCCCCAGGCCCTCCCATACGACCCCCGCGAAGCGAATCAGGTTGGTTGGGACTGCGTTTCTGAGCAGATTTCGACAAATACGGCATGTAGCCATGAAATCGCACGGAAAAAAAAACCGGTGCCAGGAAACAGCCCAGCC
>Ga0214164_1002237_pt1 | contig 10126 bp, 10 predicted proteins | sample TroBogepilimnion_13_FD_153003 | JGI IMG/M metagenome (GOLD analysis project Ga0214164, IMG submission 153003) | Freshwater microbial communities from Trout Bog Lake, WI - Practice 03JUN2009 epilimnion v4 | ecosystem: Environmental > Aquatic > Freshwater > Lake > Epilimnion/Euphotic zone ...
TCAGTAATTCGTCCAGCACTACTCTGGAATGACACGCGATCAGCAGACGCAGCGGCCGCAATCAACAATGAATTTCCAGATATCGCAGCGCGAACCGGCTCTACCCTCGTCGCATCCTTTACCGGAAGCAAAGTTCGATGGCTCGCAGATGCCGAACCAGAGAACGCCGCAAAGGTTGCAGCGATCTGCCTTCCCCATGATTGGCTCTCATGGAAGTTAAGTGGCAAGAAAGAGTTATCAGATATCTTCACCGATCGAAGCGATGCTTCCGGTACCGGGTATTTCAATTCAGTGACATCTGAGTACGACCGCGAGTTATTCGCTGCGATGTTGCGATCAGATACCAATGTCATCTTGCCGAAAATCATTTCAAGTAATGCCTGGGGCGCTACAACTTCAACAGGCGTAAAAATCGGAGCAGGTGCAGGTGATAATGCTGGCGCTGCCTTTGGGCTGCAAGCCGAACCCGGTGATGTCATCGTCTCACTCGGCACAAGTGGCACCGCCTTTGCAGTCTCTGATACATCCACTCATGATGCAAGTGGTGAGGTTGCAGGATTTGCCGACGTCACCGGTCGCTTCCTTCCGCTCGTTTGCACACTTAACGCCGCCCGGATTTTAGATGCGGCAACTCAGATTCTTGGTTGCACTCATGATGAACTTGGTGAACTCGCACTTGCTGCGCCCGCGGGTGCACATGGGCTTACCTTGCTTCCTTACTTTGAAGGCGAACGCACGCCAAACCGACCAGATGCCACCGGCACTTTGACTGGCATTACGCTCGAGAATTCTAACCGGAACGATATTGCTCGCGCTTATATTGAAGGAATGCTCTGCGGATTGGTTGATGCGACAAACTCACTCGCTCAGAGGGGTGTCGCGGTTAATCGCATTCTCTTGATCGGTGGCGCAGCAAAGAACCCAGCGATCGGTGAGATTGCTGCGGCGCTCTTTGGTCGTGAAGTTCTTATTCCACCTGCAGGTGAATATGTAGCAAATGGCGCAGCTAGACAAGCGGCGTGGGCGCTACTTGGGGGCGCACAAGCACCAGATTGGGATTTAGGCGAAGTGAAGAGTGTGAGTGCAAAGCCAACACCAGAAGTTCTTGTGCGATATCTCCAACTGAAGGATCGAACAACTACCTGGTAACGATTTCGCCTTTTCCGACGACAACGATTCCACTTGGCGAGATTGTGTAGCGCTCGCGGTCACGATCGAGATCGACGCCGATTTGTGCGCCAGGCTCGATAACGACATTCTTATCGAGAATCGCATTGCGAACGATTGCGCCCTTACCGACTCGAACAGATGGCATTAATACTGCGCCTTGAACGATTGCATGATCTCCTACATGGACATCAAAGGAGGCAACGCTTCGTTCCATTCGGCCGCCAGCGATAATGGATCCAGCACCGACGATCGAATCAACGGCAGAGCCATTCTCGGAGAATTTTGCAGGTGGTAGTGATGGTGGATTGGTGAGCAGCGGCCATTCGCGGTTGTAAAGATTAAAGATTGGATGGATCGAGACCAGGTCCATATGTGCGTCGTAGTAAGCATCGATGCTACCTACATCTCGCCAATATCCCTTATCGCGTTCGGTCTCTCCCGGAACATGATTATTGGCAAAGTCGTAGGCAAAGGCGCGGCCTTGCGCGGTTAACATCGGAATGATGTTGCCACCTAAATCATGTCGACTTGCAAGGTCGTCAGCATCTGCAAGCAGTGCCTCTTCCATGACATCACGCTTAAAGATGTAGTTACCCATCGAGACCAAGGTGTAATCAGGATTTCCTGGCATCGCCGGAGGATTCACTGGCTTCTCATGGAAGGCCTTGATCGTAATTCCATCATCGGCCAACTCGATGCAACCAAACTCTGACGCTTCGGATCGCTTCACTCGAATCGCAGCGACTGTGACGCCTGCGCCGGTTTCGAGATGGAAATCAAACATCTGTTCTGGGTCCATGCGATAGACGTGATCAGCACCGAAGACGAGGATATGGCGAGGATCTTCATCGTGAATCAGATTAAAGTTTTGCAAGATTGCATCAGCCGATCCGGTGTACCAACGTGGACCGAGGCGCTGCTGAGCTGGAACAGGAGTGATGTAATTTCCAAGCAAGGTCGACATCCGCCAGGTTGTGGTGATGTGACGGTCGAGCGAGTGAGATTTATATTGAGTCAGAACCGCGATCTTGCGTAGATCTGCATTCACTAAGTTTGAAAGAACAAAATCCACAAGACGATAAGCCCCGCCAAATGGAACTGCTGGCTTTGCGCGATCTGCAGTAAGAGGCATTAACCGCTTTCCCTCACCACCGGCGAGCACGATTCCTAGTGGGACTTCGCGTCGGCTCATGGCTTAACGATACCCTTAGCGCCTACGTTCAGGAAGGTGCATTGTGAAGATTGGCTTGATCACCAAAGAGTGGCCACCTCATGTCTACGGTGGCGCAGGTGTTCATGCCTTACAGCTCACCCAAGCACTCCGATCCAAGATCGAAGTCGATGTGCATACCTTTGGCAAGAACGGTGATGCGGCGCCAACTGATGCGACCAACCATCCACTCTCAGATTCATTTGCTTCTCTCAATCCTGCTCTAGCAGCGCTCATCACCGATATTGAAATTGCTCATGCGGTCGATGGGGTTGATCTTCTTCATTCACATACCTGGTACGCCAATATGGGCGGTCATCTTGGTGGCCTGCTTCACGGTGTCCCTCATGTGATCACAGCCCATTCACTCGAACCAGATCGTCCATGGAAGGCTGAGCAACTTGGCGGTGGATATGCAATCTCCTCATGGGCCGAGAAGAACGCTTATGAGAACGCTGATGCGATCATTGCAGTGAGTAATGGCATGCGAACCGATGTCCTTAAGGCTTATCCCGATCTCGATCCCGCGAAGGTCCATGTCATTCTCAATGGCGTTGATACAGAGGCTTTCGCTCCAACTACAGATCCCGCAATTGCAAACCATTATGGAATCACCGGACGCTACGCGATCTTTATCGGGCGAATCACTCGTCAGAAGGGCTTGGCCCACTTACTTCTTGCCTGGCACGAGGTAAATCCAGATGTTGGTCTCGTTCTCGCCGCCGGAAACGCTGATGAACCAGGTATTGGCCGCGAAATCCAAGAGTTGATCGAGGGCCTACAGAAAGAGCGCGCGAATATTTGGTGGATTCAAGAGCGCCTGAGCCTTGACCACATGAAGGTGCTTCTCACTGGAGCCGACCTCTTCCTCTGTCCATCGATCTATGAGCCACTAGGAATCGTGAACCTTGAGGCGATGGCATGTGAGACCGCAGTGCTCGCTTCTCGCGTCGGCGGAATTCCAGAAGTCGTTCAGGATGGAATTACCGGTCAGCTCGTTGATTACAACGGTGATGGTCCCGCCTTCGAAACAGCTTTCGCTCGTGCTGCCAACGAGTTGTTAGCCCAACCGGGCAAGCTCAAGGAGTTCGGTATTGCAGGTCGCAAGCGGGCGATCGCAGATTTCTCGTGGGACGCTATCGCTGATCAAACTATCGCTCTCTACTCACGAGTGATCGCGTCGAGGAAGAAGTGAGCCGCAAGAATTGGTTTCTCTTCATCACTATCGGCCTTCTATGGGGCGTTCCATACCTTCTTCTTAAGGTCTCGGTAGCAGAACTCTCAGTTCCTGTGATTGTCTGTAGCAGAACCTTCATCGGCGCCCTCGTCCTTCTACCCATTGCGATCTACCAGAAGAATCTCATTCCTGCCCTCAAGAAATTCCACTATGTGCTTCTCTATGCAATCTTGGAGATGTTCCTCCCATGGCTGCTGATCACATCTGCGGAACGAAAGGTCACCTCTGGACTTGCAGGATTGCTTGTTGCAACGGTTCCAATCTGGGCATCAATTCTCGCCTCTATCAACGGAGATAAAACTGTTTGGCATTCAAAGCGGCTTGCCGGAATGGTGGTTGGCTTTATTGGAGTGCTCTTAGTTGTTGGTATTGAGAGCATAAGGTCGAACCAGAATCCACTTGCGATCGGCATGATCCTGCTCGCATCACTTTCTTACGCGACTGCTGTAACAACCGTTACGACGAAGATTCCAGAGGTAAATCCCATCGCGATCAACGGAGTGGCGATGGCTACTACCGCTCTCTTCTATCTGCCATTTGCGCTCCTCGCTCTCCCCCATCATCTGCCGAGCGGAAAGGTTGTTGCTGCCCAATTTGCACTTGGTCTATTCCCGACCGCCCTTGCCTTCATTCTCTTCTTTATGCTCTTAGCCGATATCGGATCGGCCCGAGCATCACTTGTTACATACCTCAATACGGCATTTGCAATCGTGCTGGGCGTGATTGTCTTAGGCGAGCCGCTTACTCTTGGAATCGTCCTTGGATTACCGCTCGTCTTAATCGGCTCTTACTTCGCTGGTCGAAAGTCAGTTACTCAGTAAATCCCATTCGGGCGAGGGCTTTCGGATCGCGCTGCCACTCTTTCGATACCTTCACATGCAACCCTAGGAAGGCTTTGCCACCTAAGAAATTTTCAATGCTCCCGCGGGCGGTTGTTCCGATCGCCTTGAGGCGTGAACCCTGTGGTCCGATAATGATCGACTTCTGACTATCACGCTCTACATGAAGCGTTGCATGAATATCGAAGAAGTTCTTACCTTCCCGCTTTGAGAATTCATCGATCGTGATCATCACTGAGTGCGGAAGCTCTTCGTAGAGATCCTCAATCGCCGCTTCACGAATCAACTCGGTGATCGTGAGTTCAGCTGCTTGATCTGTCGAAATATCTTCCGGGTAGAGCGATGGCGAAATTGGGAGTGCAGAAGATAGCAGCTCCATCAATAGCTCGGTCTGCTCTTCGCGCTTTGCTGATACCGGTACGACTTCTCGAATAGTGAGGTTATTTCGCTCAATAAACTCTGAGACTTCAACTAATTTTGCGATCAATATTTCGGGCTTTGTGGCTCGATCGACTTTAGTGACCGCAATAAAGATGTTGCGAATATGCCCCAATTGCTTCACGATGAACTCGTCGCCAGCTCCAATCGCTTCATCAACTGGCAAGCAAATGAGGGCTGCATCAACTGACTCAAGATTTTCGGCAACCATTGCATTGAGTCGTGTACCAAGCAGAGTCTTAGGTTTGTGGACCCCTGGGGTATCTACCAAGATCATCTGATAATCAGGCTTGGAGATAATTCCACGAATCGGATTCCTCGTTGTATTGGGGTGATGAGAAGTAATAACGATCTTCTTCCCCACGAGCGCATTGACCAAGGTGGACTTGCCGACATTGGGACGCCCAATGACAGCGACAAATCCAGATCTATGGTCACTCATTGGAGAATCATCTCACTATAACGGCGACACCAACTCCATAATCTCATCGACCGAGGAGACAAGTTCAGCGCGACGTTCATTGATGAGTCGATGACAGCCCTCGCTAGTAGGCGTATTGATAGGCCCTGGAATCGCCATCACTGGACGTAAGAGCTCTGCGGCATCGCGGGCGGTTCGAAGTGAACCGCTTCGATGGGCTGCCTCTACAACGAGCAATCCACGAGAGAGCGCTGCGATCAACCGATTTCGAATAAGGAATCGATGAGGAACTGCAGGCACCGTTGGTAAGACTTCTGAGAGAAGGAGTCCATGGGTCGCTATTTCAGTGAAGAGGCGATCATTTCCCGATGGAAAGATACTTCGCACTCCCCCACCTAAAACGGCGACGGTTTCACCTTCAACCGCAAGTGCTCCCCTATGAGCAGCACTATCGATCCCATAGGCGCCACCGCTAACAATCGCCCACCCGCGATCACAGAGTGATGCTGCGAACTCACTTGCGATTCTTGATCCGTAATGTGTTGGATTGCGGGTCCCTACGATCCCGATGCTCTGATTTAAGGTCGGGAGAATCTCTCGCTCGCCAAGGCCAATGAGTGCAAAGGGCGGCGCAATCAAATCGTTGAGCGCAACCGGCCAATCCTCCGATGATGGTGTTAAGAGAAACCCTTCTTGCAGAGTGTCAATCAACTCTTCAGAATGTACAGAACGTATTCGATCGCCAATCTTCTCCCCAGAGTGACGTCCGCCCTGATAAAAATTTCCTTGTAGTCGCTCGACCACTTCTTCCGCCCCGTATTGCAGTACCTCGTTCGTCCAATACTTTGAATTTCCTTCAATCGCTGAAATTAGAATTAATCGAGCCTGCTCATCATCTGTCATAGGAAGGTCCCTTCGCGCATAGTGAAGGCTGCTTCGACATCCTCGCGGCTTGGAATAGTTCGACCTGTCCGATCTGCGAGTGACCAGGCAACACGTAAGACCTTATGAAATCCTCGAGCGCTCAGCCGTTCCGAATCTAGCTCGGCATGCAGAAGTGCCATCCCGTCACGCGCCGCCTTGAAGCGACCTCGCAATTCACTCGATGGAATCTGCGAGTTAATAGACCACCGCTCGCCTTTGAAGCGTTCTGCCGCAACGCCTCGTGCTGCTATCACGCGCTCTTTTACGCAAGCGCTCGATTCACCGAGTAGCTCTGATGCCATCTCTACCCGGGTAGGCGCCTCCACAAATGCTCGGATATCGATGCGATCGAGTAACGGTCCAGATAATTTCTTCAAGTAATTACGGATCTGCATCGATGAACACGTGCACGCTCGGCCGCGACCATTAAATCGCCCACAAGGACATGGGTTCGCCGCCAAGACCAAGAGAAAATTCGCGGGGTATGTCACCGTATTCACAGCCCTAGAGATTGTGACCTGTCCCGATTCGAGTGGTTGGCGCAATGAATCAAGAACGCCAGATGCGCATTCTGGGGCTTCATCTATAAACAAGACACCTGCATGAGCAAGCGAAACGGCACCAGGCTTCACCGCATGCGAACCTCCCCCGACCATGGCTGTCGTTGTCGTTGTGTGATGAGGCGCAACGAAGGGTGGTGTTCTCGTAAGAACTCCTCGCTGATTAAGTGAGCCAGCAACGGAGTGGATTGCACTCACCTCGAGCGACTCTTGTGCGCTTAGAGTCGGCAGGATTGTTGGGATTCGCTCTGCGAGCATCGTCTTGCCTGTTCCTGGTGGACCAATCAGAAGAAGGTGATGGCCACCGATAGCCGAGATCTCTAACGCCTTGCGCGCAGGCAACTGTCCCACGACATCGATTAAGTCGAGATAGTCACTGCTCTCAATGTGATCATCTACTCCCGCCTGATCTGGAATCTGACCGCGAGTAAAGAACTCTACGATCTCAAGCAGGCTATTGAACGCAATAATCTCAAAGCCAGGAACAGCCTTCGCCTCATTGAGATTAGCCATTGGAACAATCGCCGAGGATGCGTTAAAAGACAGTGCAGCGATGAGTGTAGGCAAGACACCACGTACAAATTTCAACGAACCGTCGAGCCCCAATTCACCGAGTATGACCTGTGATTCCGATGGTGGGTTTGGAATAACACCTTGTGCGACAAGTAAACCAATGGCAATTGGTACGTCGTAATGCGACCCGCTCTTAGGAAGCCACGCTGGTGATAACGAGATCGTCACCTTCTTATTTGGCCACGGTAATCCACTATTGAGAAAGGCAGAACGTAATCGCTCCCGCGACTCTGAGAGAGCAGCATCTGGAAGGCCCAACAAGGAGTAGCCGGGTAACCCCTCCGAAATATCCACTTCTACTTCGATGAGATGGCCGACGAGTCCGACTAGTGCGATCGTATGAACTCTCGCTAGGGTCATTAAAGGACGCCCTCGCGATAATCAATCTCATTGCGCCCATCGAGCGAGTAGAGAACTCCTGCGCAATCGATCCGAAATGGTTTGCCAAATGCGCTGTGGGTGACGAGCCATGCCAACGCTAAACGCTGCAACCGCTGGGCCTTCACTGCATTGACAGCCTCAAGCGGGTCACCAAATTTTCGTGAGCTTCTGCTCTTTACCTCAACAAAGATGATCTCGCCATTTGGTGATTGAGCTACCAGGTCAATCTCACCCTCTTTGATTCGCCAGTTTCGATCAAGGATTGTGCATCCTCTTTGCTGAAGGTATTTCATCACATCATCTTCACCACGTGCACCAAGTGCCTGATTCTTCATGGTGGCGAGGGTAGGAGATGCCTCGCGAATTAATGGAGTGAGAGCGAATAGGTGTGGAAATTACCGATCTGTTGAAAGAAGATCTGCCACATTCGCAAAACTCTTTCGATGGATCGGAGTTACGCCCAATGTACGGATCGCTTCCATATGAGTAGCAGCGCTATAGCCCTTATGTGATGCGAAGCCATAACCTGGATATACGAGATCCATCTTTGCCATGATGCGATCTCGATAGACCTTGGCAATGATCGAGGCGGCGCTAATGGTGATTGCGACCTGATCGCCTTTCCAGACTCCAAGAGTTGGCATCGCCATTCCTTCAATGGCATACCCATCGGTGAGGACATAATCGGGTGTGACCTCAAGTGCACTTACTGCGCGGCGGAAACCTTCTAGATTGGATTTATGAAGTCCATCGCGATCGATCTCATCACTGCTGATCTCAATAATAGAGAGTGCTAGCGATTCAGAGACGATGACGTCATATAGCGTCTCACGCTTCTTAGAAGTGAGTTCTTTAGAGTCACGCACTTCTGCCAGAGCTGGCGAGAATGGATCTTTGAGAATTAACGCCACGACTACGAGTGGACCAGCACACGGCCCTCGACCAGCCTCATCCACACCAGCAATTGCGCTCATCCCTGCATCGCGGAGAGTCTGCTCAATCGCTCTCATGGGATTACTTCTTTACAGCTACCTTAGATAGGTCGTGACCTACAGATAAGAACTTCACATCTTTAGGTGGCCAGACAGTTGCGAAGGCTCGTCCAACAACATCATTAAGCGGAACCATGCCATGATGAATATCGTCGGTATGGAAACGTGAATCAGCTGAGGCACCACGATGGTCGCCCATCACCCAGATAAAGCCCTTGGGGACTTTCACAGTAAAGGTCGAATCACTCGGCTTATTGCCAGCAAAAATATATGGCTCGGTCACTGCAGTGCCATTTACAGTTATTCGGCCGACTTTGTCGCAGCAGATAACGGTGTCACCACCGACGCCAATTACGCGCTTAATCAGATACTGCTTTGCAGGATCAGGAAGAATTCCAACGGTAACGAGCGCATTCTTCAGTGCGACAACAGGCTTAGAGCCGGTCTCACCAGGTGCTTGCCCAAGCCAATTTGCAGGATCTTTAAAGACGACGACTTCGCCTCTCTTGATATCCGAGAAGTAATTAGCCAACTTATTGACGGCGATACGATCGCCAACTTTCAAGGTGTTCTCCATGGATCCCGATGGAATATAGAAGAAATGAACAAGAAAAGTCTTTACAAAGATTGAGACGATAAGTGCCGCAACAATAATGATCGGGACTTCGCGAAGTAATGAGCCCTTCTTAGGAAGGCGCATGAAGAAGTTTCTTAAGCTTCTGGAGATGCTTCAGGTGCTGCTTCTGCAACAACGTCAGCGACTGGAGCTTCTTCAACTGCTGGTGTCTCGACTACTGCTTCGACAACCGGAGCTTCAACTACTGCTTCGACCGGAGTCTCGACAACTGCTTCGACCACTGGAGCTTCGATAACATCTTCAACGATAAATGAGCCGCCGATACCGCGCTTCTCTTTGATCTTTGCTGCCTTACCGCGAAGATCGCGGAGGTAGTAAAGCTTTGCGCGACGGACATCACCGCGGCGAACCATCTCGTACTTTTCAATAACAGGTGTGTGTACTGGGAAGGTACGTTCTACACCGACACCGTAGGCAAGCTTGCGGATGGTGAAGGTCTCGCGGACGCCAGAACCCTGACGGCGGATAACGATTCCCTGGAAGAGCTGAATACGGCTCTTGTTGCCCTCAATAACGCGAACGTGGATCTTGATCTCATCTCCTGGGCGGAAGTTAACAACATCCTTGCGGAGTGAAGCAGCATCGACTGCGTCTAACACGTTCATCTGTGGGTCCTAACGTTTTCGTCAATATTTAAGTCGCAGGTCTGCCTGCGAAGGCCCAATCCTGCCACATGCGGGGCAGATCACCCAATTCGGGCGGTGAGCTCCCTATGCAGGGCTGGCCCAGCGGCGATCACCATCG
>Ga0214164_1002238_pt1 | contig 10122 bp, 13 predicted proteins | sample TroBogepilimnion_13_FD_153003 | JGI IMG/M metagenome (GOLD analysis project Ga0214164, IMG submission 153003) | Freshwater microbial communities from Trout Bog Lake, WI - Practice 03JUN2009 epilimnion v4 | ecosystem: Environmental > Aquatic > Freshwater > Lake > Epilimnion/Euphotic zone ...
TAACTTAGGTAACTATGCTAACGACGGCACAGGTGACGATTTACGCACAGCTTTTCAGAAAGTAAATGCTAACTTTAATATTTTGTTTGGGGAAGCGGCAGTTTCAAATGCCAATAATTTAGGTGATGGTACTGGTATTTTTGCCGATAAAAATTCCGATACACTTAATTTAGAATTTAAAACACTTACAAGCACTGATAGTTCTGTTACATTAACCCACGATGATCACACAGTTAATCTTAGAGCTAATACTCGTTTAGAAAGCGACCCAGCTCCAACACTAGGACATAATTTAGACCTTAATGGATTTTTTATTGGAGGAAATGGACCTAGTGATGTAAGAACTAATGTTTGGGGATACGATTTAAGAATCCTCGGTAATCTTGTATCTTTATTGTTGCAGTCTAGTTCTATAAATGTAGATTTTGGATCATTTGAAGTTCCAGCTGGTTATTCACCAAATAATTTACATGGTTACGATTTAGATTTTCAAGATTGGAGATTTGGCGATCCTGAATCGGCAAATCAAGTAGATTTTGGAAGTTTCTAATATGTCTTTGGATGTATGGACAAAACCAAGCGGTTATAGTTTTGGTTCTTTTACTGGAGAGCAGAGCTTAACCATAGATTTGCCTGTACATAATGATACAGGTGTTACTTATCGTGTAATTTCAGGCGCACTACCTGACAATGTATTCCTTAATGGTAATCAACTGATCGGTACTCCTTTTGTAATTAAAAATAAACTTCGATATAATTTTTGCATTAGAGCCAGCCGTGGTACAGATATCAGTGATAGAACATTTAATATATCTATTACAGAAACAAATATACCTACCTTTATTACTAATCCTGGAGATTTAGACATTGGTTTACATCATCAGTTTTATGTTTTAGATGGAACATTTGTTAGTTATCAATTAGATGCATTTGATTTAAACCCATCAGGCAAACCGCTTTCATATTTTATTGCCAGCAATGATGGAAATTTACCCCCAGGGCTTACACTTAGTGATAGTGGACTAATAGAGGGTTACATACAACCTGATTATACATTAACTTCTCCAGGAACAACTGGTGCATATGACTCTGCCTTGTTTGACGGAGCATCATATGATTATGGTGTGGTTTCAAGTGACGGATTTGACGATTACAAATACGACTTGGTATTTTTTGATTATAACGTGCCCACGGCACAAGTTATAAGTTTAAATGTCAATTATCAATTTCGAGTTACCATAACTGACGGTATTAATACTGCACAACGAATATTTAGAATATTTGTAGTTGGCAATGACGAATTCCGTGCAGACTCTACTACATTAAATGGTCTAGCTGATTCATTTACCGCAGATGCAACCTACATAAGACAACCTGTTTGGATTACTAAACCTAATCTAGGACTATTTAGAGCTAACAACTATGTTACTATTCCATTGGCCTTGTACGACAACAATAATGTCAATTTTCGCCTTGAGCCAACTAACCAAGAAGTATATGCAAACACATATCAAATTTCACAAACTGATAATATTATTGGTAGTACCAGTGTAACTATTACTAACACTGTAGGAACCCCATTAGTTGGGCAATTCGTTACATTTGAATATTACCTAGATGGTGCTACAGATGAAACTTATCAAATTAGTCATGTACAACATATCCCAGGAACATCTAATTATAGATTGACCATTCATACTAGCCTACTGTTAACATTACCGAATGCTGTGCCTTTTTACATCGGTAGCCTTAGCCAACTTCCACTAGGCACAAAGTTTGATCAAGAAACTGGAGATGTATATGGTGTAGTGCCTTATCAGCCAGCTATTACACGCAGTTACAAATTTACGGTAACTGCAACTAGAATTGGCACTAAAGAAGATACCGTAAATTCTAGTAGAACATTTAGTATAAGCATCATTGGGGATGTCAATAGCGAAATTAACTGGATCAGTGATACTGCTTTAGGAACTATACCTGCAGATTATATTTGCACATTAAATATACGTGCAACTAGTACCGTACCAAATTCCTTAGTCGTGTATGAACAAACAGCCGGAACTTTGCCGCCTGGGCTAATATTAAATCCTGATGGAGAATTGATTGGCATGCCTAATCAGTTTTACAATGGTTCCCCAGGTTTAATAAGTTTCCACGATACCGATGCGCACGGTGTACGTTATAATAATCAAACATTTGATCAAGGTACAACTACCATTGATAGACAATACACATTTACAGTAAAAGCTAGCGATCAGTTTGGCTACAGCTCTAGTACTAAAGAATTTACAATTACAGTTATAACTCCAAATACAGTAGCCTACAGCAACATTGTAACAAAACCATTTTTACCAATAGCACAAAGAACTTTATGGAAAAATTTCATTAACAATACTACTATTTTTACTCCAGAAAGCATTTACAGATCTAATGATCCTAGTTTCGGTGTTCAGCAAGAATTAACCATGTTAGTCTACGCAGGTATACAAACAGAAGAGGCAGCCGCGTATGTAGCCGCAATTGGGCTTAATCACAAACGCAAAAGATTCCAATTTGGCAGTGTTAAGAAAGCAGTAGCTATAGATCCTGCTAGTGGTAATAGTGTTTACGAAGTAGTATATGTACAAATGATTGATCCTATGGAGCCAAACGGCAAACACTTGCCATTAAAAGTTGTTACAAAATCTAATGCTCCAGAAATCATTACTGCGGACAATCGCAACATTATTTGGTCAAATACTACAGATGATAAAAATTTAGATGCTCCGTTTTCAGTTCGTCCCGATTATAATATTACAGTGGACAACACAGGTTACGAAGTTGGCAATTCAAGTACTAATACTTACTTTCCAAACAGTATTTCAAATTGGAGAGAAAGGATCGCCAATACCGTGGATAGTTACGATTTGCAAGGTAACCCTGTAACAATAGCTGCCTCGGAACGTAATTATCTTCCGCTTTGGATGCGTAGTATACCTGCTGGGTCTAAAGCACAATTAGATTATACCTTAGCAATACCGTTATGTTTCTGCCAAGTAGGGGCCGCAGATACTATTTTATTAAACATAAAATTCAGCGGATTTGATTTTAAAGCCCTAGACTATACTGTTGACAGATATATAATAGATTCTGTCACCGGTTACAACACTGATAAATACCTTGTATTTAGAAACGATAGGATAACAGTATGACAAGCGCAATTAATTACTCGACAATAAACAAAGACTTTCCCGTTGCTGGGCAAGATAACGACAGTGTTGGTTTTAGAAACAACTTTGCCGCTACCCAACTAGCTTTACAAACAGCTCACAATGAAATTACCGCATTACAAACTAATGCTGTTTTAACTGCCGATTTGGCAGCAAATACTCCTGTTGTTAACAATTTACTAGGCAGTGCAATATTTAATGCTACTTATGGACAATTCAATGGTATATTTTATAATGCAGGTTCAGTAAATGGATTGTCAGTTAACGTAGATCTTAATAACGGTCCTATGCAGAATTTCACTATTACTCAAGGAGCTACTACTGGTAGCCCAACTATTTTAAATTTTGTCAACTGGCCATCTAGCGGAAACTATGCAGTTGTCAGACTTATGTTGATTACAGATCCAAGTAATCCAAGTAATTTTTATGTAAACTTTTCAACTGCTAATGGTGGAACAATGAAATTTGCCACAGGTTTCCCTACAGTATCAGGCCAAGGTGTTCCGACCGGAACCTTACTTGTGCCTAGCACACAAAAATACGAAGTTATTGAAGCATGGACTGTAGACGGCGGTACTAATGTATTTGTTAAGAATGTAGGTGAATACTAATGCATCCATTGATTGGAGATTTGAAAGAAGTTAAAGATGCCGATCTTGAAGCTAAAATTGGCGATTTAACTAAAAAATATTTCATGACTGGTAATCCAGAAATACGTCAACAAATGATACTAGTTCTAAATAGTCTTAAAGAAGAACTAGCAAGACGCCAGCAAGAAGCATTGGCTAAGATAATGGCAAATAAAAACCTTGACAAACTAGTTAAGGTCAATTAAACTATAGGCTATGCGCCTAGATCAATTCGGTAATCCTATTTTTAATTCCAAAGATATATTTAAAATCCTTTATCAAGGAAAAGTATCCAACCTCAAGGAAGTCATAGTCGAATATGACCAAGATATTGAACAGTTGGAAAAAACTGCTGGTTTTACATTTCAAAAATTTACCGATCAGTTAGATAGTATTTCTATTGAAGATTTTGACTCTGCATTACAAAGCGATTGGTTTATACCTCCAGAGTATAAAGAGTTTGATGTAGAAAAATGGTGCCTAGATCGTTGCACTACAAATGAACAAGAAAATCGCGTTATTGCCGAAATGACTGCTTATAAAGAACGTGGAATGATGCCATTACTACAATGGACTAAGCATTTTGTAGATACTTGTAATGCTAATGATATAGTTTGGGGAGTTGGGCGTGGTAGTAGTGTAGCCAGTTTTGTGCTATTTTTACTGGGCGTACACCAAATAGATTCAGTCAAATATAATTTAGACTGGCAGGAATTCCTGAGATAAGTACTAGTATAATCTAGGAGATTAATATGAAAGAACAACAACGCCAAGTTTATCGTAGTGCAAGAGGTCGAGAAGTTGATATGCTTAAACTTATCAACCAAAATGAACTAACTATTGCCGTGGGCAATGCTAAAGTTAACGCACGTGGTGATAAGATTGGACCGAAAGGTGAAATTATTCAGCGCAGAGAAGATATTCAAAAAGAACCATCAACTCCTATTGTTCCAGATCGTTCAATTAAACCTGCACCTGCTAAAGTAGAAGCACCTGTATTAGAAAAAATTATTACAGTCAAAGATGTTTCGGATATGGATCCAGAGGGCAACGAATGAAAGTAGTAGGCAAAATTATACCCATACGTGACAATGTACTTGTTACGGACATGAATTTTGATAACAGAGTATCAGCTGGCGGTATCATTTTACCAAGTGATGATGGTAAAAGTGAAGGTATTAGACACAGATGGGCCCGTGTTTGGGCTATCGGTCCTGAACAAAAGGACGTCAAAGTTGGAGAATGGATACTACTAGAACACGGTCGTTGGACACGTGGTGTAACAGTTGAATTAGAAGATGGAACTGACATTGTGATTAGACGTGCAGATATTAAAGCTATTTTGATGGTCACCGACGAAGACCCAGGCGACAATACATTTGGAGTGCATGGCAAAGTAGAACATGCATCATTCGATCCAGCAACATTTGCCCGTCCTAGCTTCGAACAATAATATTAACATTTGAGTATCAGGGCTATTGACTAGCCCTGTTTTCATCTGTAAAATAAGCTAAAGGAGAATAACATGGACTTTGCTTTAAATTTAATAGTAACGCTGGCATCTGTATATTTTGCCAAAGAAGCATACGAGGATTATAGAATTGTTCCTGCCATGTTTTGGTCCTGTTTAATCGGTTGGAATTTACATACACTAATAGGAATATTATGAGTACACATGAAGAAGCAGTAGCAGACATTAAAAAAGCAAAAAGCGTTTTAGAAGGTAATGAAATAGTTTCTAAAAAGTTTTTCACGCATACTAATCTTAGTATGATTAAAAGTGGATTTAGAATTGCGGCAGGTCTTGCACTTGCTGGAGGTGGATGGTTGGAAATGAATCCCTACATTCAAGGTGCTGGACTTATATTGGTATTAGCAGAAATTTTAGGAATTGCTGAGGAATTAGTATGAAAGAATTATGGGTAGAAAAATATCGCCCTAGTAAATTAGAAGGATATGTTTGGCGTGATAATGCACAACGCAGGCAAGTAGAAAGTTGGATCAAAGACAAGAGTATTCCCCATTTGCTACTGAGTGGTACTCCTGGCATTGGTAAAACTACTATGGCTAAGATTTTAATCAACGAAATTGGAATCCAAGATGCAGACTTCTTAGAAGTTAATGCTAGTAGAGAAAATAGTATTGATTTCATTCGCAGTAGAATCGTGCCATTCATTAGTAGTATTGCTTGGGGAGATTTTAAAGTAGTGTTGTTAGACGAAGCAGATCGTCTAAGTCCACAAGCGCAGGATTCATTAAAAGGTATTGTTGAAGAATACTCTAACTATGCTAGATTTATTTTAACCTGTAATAATCCTAATATGGTTGTTCCAGCACTACATAGTCGATGCCAGCAATTTCATTTTACTAAACTAGATCAAACAGAATTCACAGCTCGTGCGGCCACAATCTTGTTAGAAGAAAATATTGATTTTGATGTAGAAACATTAGATTTGTATGTAAGCACTACGTATCCAGACTTACGCAAGTGTATTAATTTATTACAACAAAATACTACCGATAATAAACTACATAGCCCACACAAAGAAGATTCGGGTAGTTTAGACTATAAATTTGAAATGGTAGAACTTTTTAAAGCAGGTAAAATACAAGAAGCACGTAAGTTACTTTGTGGTAAAGCTCGTCCAGAAGAAATTGGAGATATTTATACATGGATGTATAATAATGCAGAATTGTTTAACGATCCAGATAAAGCAATTCTTATCATCAAAGCAGGCATGGTCGATCACCCAATGTGTATTGATCCAGAAATTAATCTAGCGGCAACACTAATCCGCCTATCACACTTATAATAAAAAAAAGGTTAATCAATATATTTCCAACCACTTATACCTCTATGTATAAGTGCATATATTGAACCTTTAGAAATATTTAGAATCTCACTAGCATCTTTGGGACTATTAAAAATTGTCCCTGTTGGTGAAATACATCTTTTTTTGAGTTTATTATTAATTTTTAATTGATGTTCTTTAGATCGAGAAGATGCCGCAACTTGTAATTTCAAAATAGTTTCTTTTGATAAATTTGCTTTTTGCTTTGAGATGCTAATGTTCTTTTTTGCAGATTTTGAACGTAATTTTCCTTTATTAGATTTAGCAATACGATCAACTAGTTCTCTATCACGCACCGTGCTACAAGTCCCATCGCCGCCGTCTGTTCTATTATGCAATATACCAGTATCTAAATCCTTTCTTCCGTACCACCGGATCATTCTTCTCTCGAGAGCAAGCGCACCTACATTAGTTAGTTTAGTTTCTAAAAATACAATTTTGTCTTTATCCTTAGGTACGCTTACTGAATGCTTTTGATATGCTCGGCCATTTACGCCTTTTCCTATATAATAAGGAGTTCCCGCTTTTGCGGTTAACGAATCTTTACTACGCAGATATGCGTAGACATAATAAATATTCACGCTGGTGTTCCCCATAACATTAGAGCGGGTGGTGCTTGTAACACGCGACCCGCACTATTATTTATCGACTGCCCTCTAAAGGTATATCACCTCCTTTGCCTTTAGAGGAATTAGTTTATTCATCTCCGTATATTGCCAGTATTTCTTTTACAGCATTATGGCGTTCGATGTCCTTGGCGTCAAATTGAATAATATCAATATGCTCTAAATATTCTTTCGATTCTAGCAAATTACAAAAATCAATCAGGCCGTTATCGCTCAATCGGTCTGCTTGTGCTAAATCTCCTGTCACCACCATCTTAGACCCTTCTCCTAAACGGGTCAGTAGCATTTTCATTTGATTTACGGTAGCGTTTTGCATTTCATCTGCTACGATATATGCGTTTTTAAATGTACGGCCACGCATATAGGCCAATGGGCTTATTTCAATAACACCTTCCTCTAGCATGTTTGCTATTTCTTTCTTTTGATAGTATTCGCCTAAGACGTCAAATATAGGACGGGTCCACGGTGCCATCTTTTCATTTAAGTCACCTGGCAAAAATCCTAAATCTTCATCTACGGACACGGCGGGTCTTGTTACCACGATTCTATCAACTTTGCCTTCCTGAAACAGTTTAATTCCATATTGCACAGCCAACATGGTTTTACCCGTGCCGGCAGGACCAATAGCAAGTACTATGCTAGTGTGCTCTGCGTACAATTTGGAAAGATAGAGTTTCTGATTAGCGTTACGTGCTTGGATTGACACACGTTGCTTTTTTGCCGGAAGATACGGCTGAAAATCAATGATATTAACTTCTGATGTAAAACGCTTTTTCACTCGTTGTTTACTCATCTAAGTTTGCTCCTACTTTACTGGTTAAAGTAAGACTTGTAGTGACCGCCCTTGATAACTACAGAGGTCCTACACTATTATTTAACGAATACGCAAAATAATAAACTGATACGTTATGATTTTAAACCAGCTAAATAAGTATAGAGGAACCTATCATGCACCATGACATATTAGACGTTATACGTAACATAGAAGAACTATACGAAAACAATTCAAGCCTTGCTGTTTTAAAGGATTTTGAACGTGTTTTAGACGAAATGGACATGTACGTCTACGAAAACTGGGAGGACGGCGAATTAGCCTACGGTCCTAAAGTAGATCGCCATTGGATTACAGCAGGGTTTATGTGGGATAAAGATAAAATGCCTAACCCTGTAGCAGGTAAAAGACTAACAGAACTAGGCTGTAAAGTTACATATCAAAAAAGTCATTTGTTAGAACCTCGTAAGATACGTACTCATGAAGATATTCGTCCTGGAACAAAGAAAGGACATCTTGATCGTAAACCTATTTGGATTGTGGAAATAACAATGCCAAAGAAAATTGCCTTTGATATCTATAAAGGTTACATGGACAAGATGAAAAACGAAAATAAAACTGAAGATGCACAACCAACACAAACAACTTCAGCAATGCCAATGAATCCTGCACCTACTAGCCCAGCAGCACCAGGCGGCGCACCTACAGCTGGAGCAACGGCAGCACCAGGCGGCGCACCTACAACAGCTCCAGCACCCGGAGCCGCAGTATGAGTTTAACAGAAAGTTTACATGCCAATGATCTAAGAGACATGGTTAAACCCGTGTTTGAGATAGACAGTTTTAAAAGTAAAATTGGGCGCGATGAAGACATTGTTGTATTAAGTTTTACGGTAGATCAAGAAGATCCTGCTAAAGATCTTGAAAATTTCTTTGAGATGGGATATTCATTTGTGCTAGATGCGGATGTAAGTCCAGGTGAAACCGATGATGGTACATATCGTGTATATGTAGAATTAGAACGCACACGTCACGCAGTTGAACAAATTTTTGAACTAATCCAAGGAGTTAAGAAACTAACAGGATTGGATGATCTACGTTTTCGTTATTTTAAAAGTTTTAAAAGCAAGCCAACTACAATAGAAAATTTACAACTAGATGTTCCTGTAGATAAAGAATCATACAATACAGCCACTGAAAAACGTCGTCTAGATAATTTTAGTGAATTTTTTAGTAATAGCTATGCAGAAGAATTAAAATTAATCGGTGAAAGTATAACTTTTAAAAGAGCTTTTAGCGGACCTGTAACATTTGAAGTAATAAATAGCGGTAATAAGAAAGAAATATATGATAGTGTTAAAGGTCCTATTGTATTAGAAAGTAAAGACATGGCAGAAGTTATGTTTTTGACCAAAGTGATTGGTAATTACAATATTACTAAAATAGGTCAAACATTTATATTTGAAAACAGCGGCTGGGCCGTTGCACTTAAAAGGATACTATAATGGCAGACGGATTCACATTTGATTTTAGTTTAGAAAAGTGTACAGCGATACTACAAAATAACCCTTATAGTGAACACTGGCACGAGGCATTATGCAAAATTTTGCCTGATTATGACATCAACACCTTAGAGCGTGTGGCTTGCTTTATGGGGCAAACTATGGTTGAAAGTGCTGGTTATAAAGCTATTATTGAAAATTTAAATTATCGTCCAGAAACATTATGCAAAGTATGGCCGCACTACTTTAATGCCGGTAATTGCAATGATTATGCTCACCAACCAGAAAAAATTGCTAATCGTGCCTACGGTGGACGTATGGGCAACGGAGACGAAGCTTCGGGCGACGGTTTCAAATACTGCGGTCGTGGACTTATTCAATTGACTGGCAAGAGTAACTATGCTAAATTTGCTGAAAGTATAGACACTCCATTGGATGATATTCCAGAATTTCTAACAACATTCGAAGGTTGTGTACAAAGTGCTTGTTGGTTCTGGGAAGCTAATAATCTTAATGCTCTAGCAGATCAGGGA
>Ga0214164_1002239_pt1 | contig 10121 bp, 8 predicted proteins | sample TroBogepilimnion_13_FD_153003 | JGI IMG/M metagenome (GOLD analysis project Ga0214164, IMG submission 153003) | Freshwater microbial communities from Trout Bog Lake, WI - Practice 03JUN2009 epilimnion v4 | ecosystem: Environmental > Aquatic > Freshwater > Lake > Epilimnion/Euphotic zone ...
GGTGGTTCTGCAGAGCGCTGGCTATCACAGCAGCTGGCTTACGATCTCTGGCAGGCTCGGTTGACAGCGAAGCACGGTAAGATGCTCAACAGCATCCGCACGGCGGGATAGTCGAAATTTAGGGAGCGTTAAATTTCTAGAAGGCAATCCTTGCCGAAAGCGCCAGCTTGCGTGATCGGCTTGGGAGCGACGGTGTCCTGTCAAGCCGGGAACTGATTGGTGGGCGGTACAGGGCTTGAACCTGTGACCCCTGCCGTGTGAAAGCAGTGCTCTACCGCTGAGCTAACCGCCCGCCATGCGAGTCGAGGGGCGGCAGTGTACGGATCTTTACGTCGTACCGCAATCGCAACTGTGGGGCGCCGTCCGTAACCTCGGCGGGTCTGTTAAAGTCTCGGCCCCTCTGAAGCGAGCCAGACCGTGACCGTTAGAACCCGTTTTGCCCCGAGTCCCACCGGCATGCTGCATATCGGTGGTGTGCGTACCGCGCTCTTTTCGTGGTTGTATGCCCGTCGCCATGGCGGTCAGTTCATCCTGCGCGTCGAGGACACCGATCGCGAACGGTCGACCGATGAAGCGGTGCAGGTCATCCTGGACGGCATGGCCTGGCTCGGCCTCAATGCGGACGAGGGCCCGTTCTACCAAACGAAGCGCTACGACCGGTATCACGAGGTCATTGGCCAGTTCTTGCAGGCGGGGCATGCCTATCACTGCTATTGCTCGAAGGCCGAGCTCGATGCGATGCGGGCCGATCAAATGGCGCGCAAGGAAAAGCCGCGCTACGACGGTCGTTGCCGGCACCGGACCGAGCCCTTAGAAGGCGTGACGCCGGTGGTGCGCTTCCGCAATCCCGACGAGGGGCAGGTGGTCGTCAACGATGTGGTCCACGGCCCCATCGTGTTCGATAGCCAGGAGCTCGATGATCTGATCATCCTGCGTTCGGACGGCAATCCGACCTATAACTTCTGTGTCGCGGTCGATGACTGGGATATGGGCATCACGCACGTGATCCGCGGCGACGACCACATCAACAACACCCCGCGTCAGATCAACATGCTGCGCGCGATGGGCGCAACGCCGCCGGTGTACGCGCATTTGCCGATGATTTTGGGCCCGGACGGCACGAAGCTGTCCAAGCGCCACGGCGCGGTCAGTGTGCTCGAGTACAAGAACGCCGGTTTCTTGCCGGAGGCCTTGCTGAACTATCTCGGGCGGCTGGGTTGGTCGCACGGCGATCAGGAACTGTTCTCGATCGAGGAGTTGATTCAGTTCTTCGACCTCGACGCCGTGAACAAGTCGGCATCGGCGCTCAATCCCGATAAGTTGGCCTGGACCAATCAGCAGCACATGATGCGCCGCAGTGGTGCAGAACTCGCTCCACGCCTCTCGGCGGTGCTTGCGGAGCGGGGGATCGCGGTGGAGTCGGTGGACCTCGCCGCCGTTGCGGACTGTCTGAAGGAGCGGGCGAAGACGCTTGTCGACATGGCGGATGGGGCGATGTTCTTCTTCGCCGATCCCACGGGCTACGATCCGAAGGCGGCCGCGAAGAACCTGAATGCCGAAACCGCGCCGGTGTTGGACGAGGCGCGTGCGGCGCTCGCAGCGTTGGAGGGGCCTTGGACGGCGGCAGCGGTCCACGGCGTCTTGGAGGCCTTGGTGGCCAAGCTCGGCGTCGGGTTAGGTAAGGTCGCGCAGCCCTTGCGTGTCGCAGTGGCGGGAAGTGGTGTGTCGCCGCCGATCGATGCGACGCTCGCCATTTTGGGCGCGGAGGCGACATTGCGGCGCATCGATCGCGCCCTTGAGCACGCGCGTGCGAATTAATTTGGTCAAGTAATTGACACGGGCCGCGGTTCCTAGCAAGATTCGCGGCCTCTCGCGTGGGGCTATAGCTCAGCTGGGAGAGCGCTTGCATGGCATGCAAGAGGTCGTCGGTTCGATCCCGACTAGCTCCACCACTTCGAGAGACATCGGTCGGCCTCGTCCCCATCGTCTAGAGGCCTAGGACACTACCCTTTCACGGTAGGTACGAGGGTTCGAATCCCTCTGGGGACGCCATCTCAGCGTCAAAGCCCGGCCGCCTTTTTCCTGACAGATTGTGTAGAGTTCGGGCCGCCCGGGGCGCTTCGCCCTCATCGATGCGGTGACCTCATATGCCCAAAATGTCTGTGCCGTTGCTGGATCTGCGTCGGCAGTACCGCACGTTCAAAGCCGACGTCTTGCCCGTGCTTGAACGCGTCTGCGAAAGCCAGATGTTCATTCTCGGTCCCGAGGTGAACCGACTTGAAGTCGCCACCGCCGCCTATTGCCACTCTGAGCACGGCATTGGCGTGTCCTCCGGGACGGATGCGCTGTTGCTGGCCCTCATGGGCCTCAACATCGGACCGGGCGATGCGGTCATCACGTCGCCGTATACCTTCTTCGCAACCGGCGGCACCATCGCGCGCACCGGCGCGCGTCCCATTTATCTCGACATTGATCCCGTCAGTTTTAACTTGTGCCCGACGGGGTTGGCGCGCTATCTCGCCGAGGGCTGCGAGTCGCGCGAGGACGGCTTGTACGATCGGGCGAGCGGCACTCGGGTGCGGGCGATCATGCCAGTGCATTTGTACGGCCAGATGGCCGACATGGACCCGATCATGGCGCTGGCGGCGACCTACGGCCTGTCGGTCATCGAGGACGCTGCGCAGGCGATCGGCGCGGAGTATCAGGGCCGACGTGCGGGCAGCATCGGTGACATCGGTTGTTTCTCCTTCTTTCCGACCAAGAACCTCGGCGCATTCGGTGACGCGGGGCTGGTGACCGCGCGTGACCCAGAGCTCGCCGAGCGGCTGCGAGTCATGCGTGTGCACGGCGGTAAGCCGAAGTACTACCACGCCATGATCGGTGGCAATTTCCGCATCGACGAATTGCAGGCGGCGGTACTCAACGTCAAGTTGCCGCTGCTCGAGTCCTGGACGCAGGGCCGCCAAGCCAACGCGGAGATCTACGCCCGGCTGTTCGCGGCCGCAGGACTGGAGTCGACGGTGACGTTGCCGATGGCACTCGAGGGGCGCCGGCACATCTACAACCAGTACATTGTCCGCGTCCCGGATCGGGACCGATTGCGGACGTTCTTGGGCGAAGAGGGTATTGGTAGCGAGATCTATTACCCGGTCCCGCTGCACCAGCAAGAGTGTTTTGCCTACCTCGGTCATCAGTCGGGCGACTGCCCCGAATCCGAGCGAGCGGCGGCAGAGACCCTGGCATTGCCGATCTTTGCGGAGCTCGAGACCGCCGAGCTCGAGTATGTGGTCGACACGATCCGTCGTTTTTACGCGTAGTCGCTGTGCGCGCGGGCCTATCGCGGCTGCTGGCGCTGGTCCTCGGCCTGACGGTGGGTGGGGCGCTACTGGCGTGGTCGTTCCGCGGCACGGATGTCGCCGCGGTGCTCGGGCTGCTCCGCGGCGGTCGCTGGGGCCTCCCGGCGGTGAGTGTGCTCGCGGGAACCGCCGTGTTTGTGTGGGCGAAGGCCGTGCGCTGGCGGTGGTTGCTCGGGGCGACCTCCGCGCCCACGGCGGGGGCGCTCGTGAGACCCGTGACCGCAGGCCTAGCCCTGAATGCGCTCTTGCCCCACGCCGGGGAGTTCGTCCGCGCGTTTTCGCTGCAGCGCCAACAAGGCTTTGTGGCGTCCGCGGTTCTGGCGTCGATCGTTGCGGAACGGGTCTTTGATCTCTTTGCCGTCCTCTTACTGGCGGCGTGGGCCCTGGCCTGGGTTCCGGTGCCGGCCGCGGTGGCCAGTGCCGTCCATACGTTAGGGGCGGTCGCCGTCACCGGATCCGTAGGTATTGTGGCGGTGCTCGTGTGGCCCGCCCCGTTTCAGGCACTGGCGCAGTGGATTGCGGCCGTGATGCCCGAGCGGCTCGCCGAGGTCTTTTTGCGGGAAGTGGCGGCTGCCTTGGCCGGATTTGCGCCGGTGCGCTCGTTTCGCACCGCCGTCCGGGTCCTCGGCTGGTCACTCGTCCAGTGGTTGGCGATCGCGGTGTGCGCCGCGGGTTCGGCGCTTGTTGTGGGCGATGTCATTGGCCTCGGGGCGGCCTTACTGGTCGTTGTGGGGATCGTTGTCGCCTTCTTGCTGCCGAACGCTCCCGGCTATGCGGGCTCTGCGCAGCTCGCCTTCCTCGTCTCGTTAGGGGCGACGGGCATGGCCCCGGCCCATGCGCTGGCCGCGTCCGTCGTCTACCAGTCCCTCATGATCTTGCCCGTCGTGGTCGTCGGGCTTGCAGGTCTCCGGGGCGCTCTCGCGAACCCCGAAAAAACGCAATAAAAACGTGAGTCTGTATGGATCTGCGGTCGACAGTTGACCCTGCCGACCCCAGATTAGGGGGTGCGCGCTTTAAACTCTTCGGGCGAGAGTTGGTGACGATTCAATAACTTATAGAAATCTGTTCGATTGCGCTTCGCGAGTCGAGCAGCTTGGCTCACGTTGCCGCCGGTGATTTGCAGCAACTGCACGAGGTAGTTGCGCGCGAACTCATCGCGCGCATCGTCGTACGACGGCAGGCCGGTTGCACCGGCGCCGACCGCGTTTTCCGCGATTTCGCGACTGATCACCGGGGCGGGCGTCAGGGCCGCGTTCTGGCGGACGACGGTTTCCAGTTGACGCACATTGCCGGGCCACTCGGCCGTGGCCAGGAACTCGATCGCGTCCGGTGCATAACTCAGGCGCCGGCCTTGGGCGTCGGTGATGCCGTCCAGAAAGTGCGCAACCAGCAGCGGGATGTCCTCGCGGTGCCGAGCCAATGTCGGTATTTCAATATGAAGAGAATTCAATAGGTAAAGAAGATCTTCTCGAAACAACCCGAGCTCTACTTGATGGGTCAGATTGCTCCGCGTCGTCGCAATAACGCGCGCATCGAGCGGGGCTCCTGAACCGGTCACATCGCCGGGTAAGCGGTGGTCGGCTAGGGCACGAGCGAGGCGGGCTTGTACTGCCAGCGGTAAATCGGCCACCTCATCCAAGACCATCGTGCCCCCGTTGGCGGCCTCCAACAGACCACGACCCCCGGATTCCGCGGTCCCAAACAGATCGTGGTCGACGCTGCCATCCGCGAACTCGGCGCAGGTCACCACGACCAAGGGTCCCTCGCGGCGGCTACTGGCGGCGTGGATCGCTTGTGCAAAGGCTTTCTTTCCGGTGCCGGTCTCACCGCTGATCAGCACGCGAGCGTCGCTGGCCGCCGCCATATGGGCCTGGCCGAGTCGCTGCTCGAGTAAGGGCGAACGGGTGACGATGCCGGCGCGCCACGCCTCGTCCACGGTCGCGAAGCCGGACACTTTCAACGCTTTCTGCACCTGTTCGAGCAGTTGCTGTTTCTCGACCGGCTTCGTCAGGAAACCGAACGCACCACTTTGGGTGGCGCGTACGGCATCTGGGATGGTGCCGTGCGCGGTCAGCAGGATCACCTTGAGGCCCGGGCGACGCACTTGGATCTCTTCCAAGAGCGCGATGCCGTCCATGCGATCCATGCGCAGGTCGGTGACCACGAGATCGGGTCGGAACTGGTCCAGTTGCGCCAGTGCATCCAGCGCATTGCTGACGGGGAGCACTTCGTAGTTTTCTGAGCGCAAACGGATGGACAGTAGCCGCAGCAGGCCCGGATCGTCATCGACGACGAGAATGCGGGGCGGGCGCTTACGCGCATCTTTACGAGTCGAGTGGGCCACGATGTCCTCTGCAGCTTACGGCTTCGGCGGGTTCCCCCGGCCGAGCATCGATCGCTCGACCTGCGTTACCGCGTCGAGCTTGCGCTGGGCGTCCTCAAGGGCGCGTTTCAAACGCGCGATTTCGTCCGCTTCGCTCTGGGTGCGTTTCGGTGTCGGTGTCACCTGACGCTCTTTCTCGCGGGTCGCGAGGTCCTGGCGAAGGCGGTCGGCTTCGGCCTGCAACACGAGACGATCATCCACCTCGTCGAGCAGTAGGGTTGCCAGAATGCGCTCCACCGGACGCAGCAATTCTGGCTGCGCTAGGATTTCTGACAACTGTCTGCGGGCAGCGACAGGGTCGGCAGCAGGGTGTCGGGGAATGGCCAGATACACAGCGTAGCGCAGTCGGTTAGCGACCGTGGGCGACGCGTCGGCCGCAGCTTTTGCGCTCGCGACCAGTTCCGCTTGCGTCGACGCGGAGTCGACTTGCAGCAACGCGATGGCATCCACAAGCGCACGCCCGGCATCCGCATCCCGATCAGGACGTTGCGGGGCGACGGCCGCAGGCGCCCGTTTGGGCAGCCATGCCTCGACGGAGGCACAGCCGCTCAACGTCGCGATGAGCGCGGACAGAACCAGCAGTGCAGCGGTGGAGCGGGCGGAGGTCATGCGTCGTGAAATACAGCGGGCTTGCGGGTAGAGCGCGGATAGGCCGGTAACCGTAGCCGAAAATGGGCGCCTGTGCTGACGCCGTCCACCAATTCGATCGTTCCACCGTGCGCTTCTGTGAACTCGAGCACGACTGAGAGGCCAATCCCAGTGCCCCGCAAGGGGCCGTTGGCCTCGGATCGTCCGGTGTAGAAGGCCTCAAACAGTCGCGGCCGATCCTCCGGCGCGATGCCGGGCCCTGAGTCCATCACGTCGAGGATGAGTCCCGCGCCCTCCATCGTGGCGCGGATATCGATGGCCCCATTGTCCGGCGTGTACTTGACGGCGTTGGAGAGCAGATTGTCGAGAATGAGGCGCAACTTGCCCCGGTCTGCCGTGACGGTCAGGTCGCCCACGTCGACGGTGAGCCGCAAGTGATGGGTCAGTAAGGTCATCCGGTGCGCGTCGATGACCGTGCGGACGAGATCCCGTAACGGAAACTCCTCCAAATCGAGCGTGCCGGTCTGCGCTTCCCACGCGCTATACGACAACAGGTTCTCGATATGGCGTTGCAACTTGATTCCGTTGTCTCGAAGGATCGAGGCGACCTCCCGTTGTTCGGGACCCAAGGGTCCAACGGCCCCCTCGAGGAGCAGTTCGGTGCCCTCGCGTATACTGGCGAGTGGCGTTTTGAGTTCGTGGGACATGTGTCGCAAGAACCGATTCTTGGCTTCTCCGACCTCGATCAGTCGCAGGCGCAGCCATTCGAGTTGCGAACCCAATTTGACGAGATCCGCGGGACCTCCGACCTCGACGGGCGCGGTGTAATGGCCGCGGCCGAGCGCGTCGATGGCCCGATCAATGCGCCGCAACGGGCGCGAGAGGGCGCTCAGGAACCCCACCACGAGCAGGATCGAGACCGGCAGAATCACTGCCAATTCGCGATACAGACGCGATTCGGTCGTTGCGGTCGACGCTTGAAGGTCACTCAACGAGGCCGCGGTGCGCTGCGCTAAATGCTGGTCCAATCGCGTCAGATCGCCCGTGATCAGGGCGTAATGATCGACGGCGGCACGGAGTGCCGGATCGCCGGGCTTCGCGGATCGCGTCCCGGCCTCTTCATACGCCGCCGTCAAGTCAGTGATGCGGGCACGAATGGCATCGCCCAAGCGACCTGCCTCGGTATCGTCGTCGGTACTGAGCGCGGCTAACGCATCCGCGGTGCGTTGCACGTTCTCATGGAACACATCGTCCATGGACGCGTCACCGAGCGCGAGCCGCAGCCGCGCCGCGCGCTCCACCGCCGTGGAGGATCGGGCAAGTTCCTGACCGGCGCGCGTCGCCGCTGCCGTCCGTGCGATCAGGGCTGTGCTGCGATGGGTCAACACCCGCATCTGCACCGTCGCATGAACCACCGCACCGATGAACGGGGCTGCGATCAGCACGGTGCCGAGCACAATGAGACCACGCAACGAGCGGGGGTGGGGGAAGCGCATCGGTCGATGATATCAGCGACAGGCCTCGGGTCCCTGACGTTGATGCTCCGTTAGGGCGCGGACCGCGCTGCCAGAACCTGCTCCCACCGCAGCGCATCGCCAACCAGTTGCTCGAGGCGGTCGTACTGCGGCGCCCAGTCCAGCACCTGACGGATGCGATCGGCTTTGGCGACGAGGACCGGCGGGTCACCCGCTCGGCGCGGCTCTTCGCGTATCGTCAATGGCCGACCCGCCGCGGCCGCGACGGCGTCGAGCACCTCACGCACGCTGGCGCCACGACCGTAGCCCACATTCAGGACGACCGGCGCGCCGCCCGCGCGAAGGTAGCGCAGCGCGGACAAGTGTGCCGCGGCGAGGTCCTCGACATGGATGTAGTCGCGGATGCCGGTGCCGTCTGGGGTGGGGTAGTCGGTGCCAAAAATCGACACGTGCGGACGCTTCCCCACGACGTGTTCTGCCGCCACCTTGGTCAGCAGGGTGGCTTGCGGCGTCGACTGACCGATACGACCCGAGGGATCCGAGCCGCCGACATTGAAGTAGCGCAAGGCGATGGGCCGCAAGGTCGAGGCGGCGGCGACGTCGCGCAGCATCCACTCGCTGATCAATTTCGACGTGCCGTACGGGTTGATCGGCACGGTCGGTGAGTCTTCCGCGGCAATGCCGCCGGGAGGCATGCCATAGACCGCGGCGCTGGACGAAAACACGAATTCATCGACGCCCTCCGCTAGCGCAGCATCGATGAGTGCACGGGTACCGAGCACATTGTTGTCGTAATACTTGAGCGGTTCGGCCACCGATTCGGGCACGATGGTGTAGGCGGCAAAGTGCATGATGGTGCCGACGTCGTGGTCGCGCAGGACCTGTCGCACGAGCGCCCGATCCGCAATATCGCCGACCACGAGCGGGCCGTAGGTCACCGAGTCGGCAAAACCGCGCGACAGATTATCGAGCGTGACCACGCGCCAGCCTTCCCGGCCGAGCTGTTGGACCACATGACTGCCGATATAACCGGCGCCGCCGGTCACCAAAATCGCCTTACCTTTCGACACGCACCACACTCCGTTGTCGTTTCTGTGCGCGGGGAGAATATCAGAGCAGGCCAACACGGCGGCGTCAGGCCGCGCATAATGACCGGATGTCTATTGCCCCGTCCTTGGCCTCGGCCGAAATACCCTACGATCGGCTCTCGCCGGATCTGATGATGGCGGCGCTCGAGCGCATCGGGCTTGAGCCCGACGGTCGCATGCTCGCGCTCAACAGTTACGAAAACCGGGTGTATCAAATGGGTCTGGAGGATCAGGCCCCGGTGGTGGTGAAGTTCTACCGGCCGGGTCGCTGGTCGACCGCGGCGATCGAAGAAGAACACGCCTTTGCCGCCGAGCTGGTTGAGGCCGATATACCCGTCGTCGCGCCCTTGAGGCTCGCCGGCGCGACGCTGCATTGCCACGAGGGCTACCCGTACGCCGTTTACCCACGGCGCGGTGGACGATGGCCTGACCTCGATACCACCGAGGATCGCGAGCGCATTGGACGATTCTTGGGACGCATCCACCGGGTGGGCGCCGCGCACCGGTTCGTGTACCGGGCGCGCTTTGACCCGGTACGGCAGATCGAAGCGGCCATCGACACGATCGAGGAGGGTGGCTGGTTACCCGACTATCAGGTCGACCCCTATGCCGAGGTGGCTCGGGCCATTGCGGATCGGGTGGCCGACGCCTTCGAAGCGGTGATGCCGAGAACCTTGCGGATCCACGGCGATTGCCATCGCGGCAACGTGTTGTGGACGGACGCGGGCGCCCACTTCGTCGATCTGGACGACTGCACGACCGGGCCGGCCGTGCAGGACCTGTGGATGCTGGCGGCCGGTACTCCCGATGAGCGTCGCCGGCAATGGACGGACGTGCTCGAAGGGTACGAACAGTTCGCGTCCTTTGATCGGTCGGAATTAACGCTCGTTGAGCCGCTGCGGGCTTTTCGGATGCTGCATTACGCGGCGTGGCTGGCACGGCGCTGGCAAGACCCGGCCTTTCCGAAGGCGTTCCCGTGGTTCGGTGGGCCTCGGTATTGGGAAGACCATGTGCGAGAATTGTCCGACCAACTGCAAGTCATGGAGGAACCGACCCTACGCCTGTAGGCGGTCGGTGGAGACGCATGGGGCATCGAGTTGTCCGTCACCTGATCGTGCTGGCTCACGCGCTGTTGTTGGTCGCCTGTCACGACGGCAGCGCCGGCTCGGGCGCGCCCGGGGTTCACGCTCACCCGGCCGACCGCCCGGTCGCGCCGATCGCATGGACGCCC
>Ga0214164_1002241_pt1 | contig 10120 bp, 17 predicted proteins | sample TroBogepilimnion_13_FD_153003 | JGI IMG/M metagenome (GOLD analysis project Ga0214164, IMG submission 153003) | Freshwater microbial communities from Trout Bog Lake, WI - Practice 03JUN2009 epilimnion v4 | ecosystem: Environmental > Aquatic > Freshwater > Lake > Epilimnion/Euphotic zone ...
CTTTCATGAATTCCATGATCCTTGCCGTCGTCGTCTAGTATTATGATGCCGCTTTTTGTTCGTTTGTCGCCAGTTTCAATGTTGTGAACCAGCACTTTGCCCTTCATGGGCACAATTCCCGGATGCATTTTACTCATCACTGTCGACCTGACGACGACGCACAGGGCGTTGGATCATGTCAGCGGCCTGTGGCAGCGCCCCTTGCTTGCGGGCAAGCTCAGCGCCCATTTGTTCGCTGGTCATGACATTTTTGATGTTCACAGTTTGTTCCTGGTTGACTTGCTGTTGCTGACGTTGACGATATTCCATTTCTATCTGGCTCTGTGTCTTGAGCACCTCGCCTCGCTGGCCCAGGATGTCTCCGCGAGCATTCATCTTGGCATTGCCCAGGGCCGGGGTGCTGGATTCCACGCTGGTTAGACGATTGAAATCAATACTTTCGCCTCTCATACTTCTTACTCTGGCCATATTATGTCTCCTTGTGTTTGAAAAACTCAGTGCAGTCTAATTGGAACAACAGGGGGTCTATCTTGTGAACCCCGATCAAATATAGCACATAGCTACTTATACTGCTTCCTCGGCCCACTCCCCACACTATATCATGTTGTCTCCAGTGGTCTACCAGATATTTGAGATGTTGCAACACTGGCGTCAATCCACGTTGGGCAAACAACTCAAGTTCCATCTTGCAACGATTGAACTGGTCCTCTGTTTGACATTGAAGTAGACACCAAGTTTCTATATCATATCCTGCCCAGGGTTCAGGTGTAAACCACCGAGTGTATTCTGGAATCACAGTGTCGCTCAAGGGAAGCCAGTCCAAATCCAGCTTTTTAACAGCGTTGTTATACAACCTGGCCTCTTGCTGATCTTGACATTGTGCATTGACCGGCCATGATCCAGTCTTGTAGAGACTTTCACGCAGCACTGACACGTCACATATCGCAGTGCCGTCGGGCAGTAGTTGTCGGCCCTCAAGTTGTATCATTGTTGCTCACGATTTTGAGGTGGAAATTGGGGGTAATAATTTCTGCAGGCGATCGGGGTTGATCTCGCACTGGCAAGTATTCAGTCAAGTCCACAAGTATGTCGGGCTTGTCTGTCAAATCAGCATCAGTGTCGGGAACAGGATCAAAGGTGCTGCCATCACTGCGATCCCACCAAGGATCTGGCCAGTAGTGACGTTCTCCCACCCATTCAGTTATATTGGGCAAGTCCACAGCGTCTGGTGTTATGGTAAATGCAATGCCTGGACCATTGTCACTGCTGAATTGCAAGTCTGTGACGATTACCGTGTCTTTGAGAATACTTTGCATCTTGCGCAGAATTACCTGCGCCAGTGTGTAATCATCGGGGTCGCCGGGAGTCATCATGACATTGTTTTTGAGATCACTGAGCATGTCAACGTCTCTCTCGTGCCATATGTTGTAAACCACAGTGTTTTCCACCACATGCCCCAACCAGATGTCAAACATCATGAGATGATCGTTTTGAGCACGCCCGTCCTCACATGACATGAGATCCAAGTTGGCGCTGATTCGGCAAACGCAGACTTCAAGTTCTTCTTCGTATATTCTGAATAGACGAAAACTTCTTTGAAGATGTGTCAATATCATCTGGCTTTTCCTGAGGTAAGGGATCAGTTTCTAAAACAACCCCGGTTGTTTCTGTGCCAGTGTCCTGACGCCCACTTCGTTCGTCTTCATAGTGGCACAAGAGCAAGTCTAACTGATTTAAGATTCCTTCGTCAATTCCCATGCGTCGGGCGATGTGGAACCGGTTAGTGAGCTGTTGTATGTTCTTTTCCAGCTCGTCGTCGCTCAGCTCGGTTAGATCTTTTGCTAAAGGGTGATTCATATCTAATAGTAGCAACTAAGGTTGGCAAAGTCGAGCTTAGGAAATATCTATTCCACTTGCTGTGAAACTGGTGGTACCGTTGACACTGGTGACACGAACTTGGTCTCCGCTTGCCATGTACAACCCGCTAAATGCCAGCACACCATGGCCCATGAGACGTGTTTGATATGCAATATAGTTGGGAGGAATGGTATTGGCTTGGTCGTAAGGCACCAGCGCCACACTAATAGCATCTTCGTTGGCGTCCTGGTTGGCAATAAACACGCTCATTTGAGCGCTGTGGCCCGCGTCCACAGTCATGAGGTTGGTGTCTACTCCCGAGGCTGGGTATTGTTGTGCGAATATTCTGGGTGACTGTGTCATGTGTTTATTTATTCCCTGCGCAGCAGACCAAGGCGGATCAGACTTTGTAGTTGTAGACTAGGCCGTTGTGCCATCTACAATCAAACCAGCCAGGCTCAACAATGTAATGAGATTGGTCAAGGCCGCGTTGCCGCCACGACTTCCCAACAAAGTAGGGGCACCAACTCCGTCAGACATAATGGTTCCTGACACATGCAAGTTACCGGCCACGTCCAGCCTTGCCATGGGGGTTATAGTGCCCACTCCCACATACTTGGTGGCAGGATCAATGGTAACAGCCTGGCTGCCTGTCTGCAACCCACTGCCGGGACTTTCACCGGCATGCAAGCTAACGTATCCCAGGCTGTCGGACCTAACGCCGCCTGCATAAGTGTTTTCATTTTCCACCACCCAGGCCACACTGCTGTTGGTTTGGGCAGTCCTCAGTCTCACACCCACGTCGGTGTTGTTCAATGTGCTGGTGAATCTTGCAACATCGTATTCCGGGCTCACAACGTCCAGCACTCGGCCTGGTGTTTGAGTTCCTATGCCCACAGTGCCGGCGTGTGTAATGTAAATCACTGGGTTGCTGTTGGTGCTCAGCACCAAATCAGTGGGCGTTTCAGTTGAAATTTTGGCACGTGATATGCTGCTGTTGCCCAACACAATGTTTCCGGTATATACGTCCAGGCTTTCTCGGGGTGTGGCAGTGCCAAATCCCAGACTGTGTGTTGTGGGATTGTAATAAATGTCACTGGTGGTAATGATTCCGCTGTTGTTAAACAACACAGCATATTGATTGCCTGACACTGTGATGCTGTGGAACAACACCTGTGTGTTAATGCTCACAACACCACTGCCACTGTCAATAGTGATGGGATCGCTCACAACATCGCCATATAACTGTATTTGTTTGCTTTGAAGGTTTTCAATCTCCTTTTTGGCATAGCTGAAGTTGTCGCGAAATCCTCTGCTGCTTTGGTCTACGCCGGGCAGGGGGAAGTTGGGGTTGATATTGCTGTTAACGGCCATGGGGGAAAATCCTCTTGTATAGTGATATTTATCAGGGTCAAGCCAAGGCAATATTGCCGGTGTAAACTGTGTTTTGGCTGCTCAATACAAATGTGGGCATGTGAACCAGCCATTCCACCAATGTGTCGCTTTGGTAAATGGCATTGTCGGTCATGTATAAAATGTCATACATCTGTTGCCAGGTCATGAGGTCCAAATCCAACATCATAAACTTTTCAGCAGTGCCCTGATTGAAGGTTGCATGATCCCAAGTTGTGAGCTCAGTGTCCCAAGTGGTTTGATTTTGATCCCATGTTGTGTAACTGGGCTGTATCCAATCCTGGAATGTGCAGCATCCGCCATCCCAGCTTGTGTTGTCACTGTCATATGTGGTTGCACCCTGCCAGGACTTTCCTTGTGTTCGTAAAACCAAATGATTGGTGGTCCACACCTTGCCCGGTAACGTGTCTATTTTGCCGGGAAGATATCTGGTATCAATCGTGGCTTGTGTTATCTGAGGTGACCACACGGCTTGGCCTAGTGGCAGGGTTTCCTGTCCCAGTGTGTCCAACGTGGTGGAGTTACTGTATCCACTGCCTGCATCGAGAACCATGACCTGTGCGATTCCCCAGTCTGCTTTCAACGTCACGCTGCGGTTGCCATCTTGATACGTGTGGTTTGACACAGGAGTCTGTGTGTAGAGACCGGGATATGTCACAGACACACTGGTAATATAGTTGGCTGCATTGACGCTGTTTACTGTGAGCACTGCTGCACTGCTGTAAATGCCGGTTTGCAATACAATGGTGTTGCCCACACTCCAGGCGTTTGTGCTGTTTGTCACGGCAGCTGATACCACTCCCAGCTCACATGTCAACACAGCACCGTTTCCTGTGCCTTGAATATTGATCTGAGGCGGATATCTATAACCAGAGCCCGGCGACACGACTGTGACATCTGCCAAGCTGCCGATTTCCAAATCCACAACTGGTTGCAACACTGCACCTGTGCCGTATCCGTCGCTGGCATATCCCAAGCTACTCCATACTCGGCGAAGGTTGTCCAAACCCTGAGGCCACATCGTGCCGCCGGGCACTGAGGTCACTGTGGCAGCTTCTCCTTGTTGGTGGTCGTAAACGTTTCTCCACAATGCGGAGCCGGAAACTTGTAAGTTTCCCAATACAAACTGCTGTGATGACAACCAAGGCCGGGCCGGTGCAAGTAGATCTCCAATGCGGTTGTTGTATCGGACACCGGATATGATGTTCATGGCAGGGTAGACTGGATCTGTTGTGGTGATGTAGTTTTCCACAACCTGTTCTTCCAGGGCCAGTTTCAGAGAACCAGTTACCGGCAAGACAAAGTCCACAATCTGACCGCTATAAACAGGATATGCGTCCATGTAATACTCCTGTGTTTGAGTATTGACACCGTCACTGGCAGTGACTTGCCAGCGATATTCGTGGGGTACGTGGCTGTAGTCCAGGAACCCTTGCAACAGCCCTTGGTTGGGAGTCAGTGTGAGATTGGCAGGCAACACGCCGCCGGTAATAGTGTATTGTATAGTGGCACTGAAGGTGCTGGTGGCACTCAAGTCCAACTGAAGAAACTGCCCCATCTGCCACCTACCCAAATCAGGATTAGTGTTGTTGAATTGTATTTGATAGCTGTTTGCACTACTGACCAGAATTTGTTGACTTTGTGTTCGGCTGCCATGGACATTTGAAATGGTCACAGTGAACGTCTGAAGTTGATTTGTGGCAGCAGCCACACCAGTCAGCAGTCCTTTGTGGGTCAGCGTGTAGGAGTGGGGTATACCACCCCCAGTGAAGGTCACATTACTGCGATCAGGACAGTATGCGTTAAACACATATTCAACATATTCGCCTGGAGCAATCACCAATATTTCGCCTGGCTGAGTAATAAAATAGGGCGGATCGTAGCTTCTCACAGTGTGATAGTTCACTAGGATTGATCTGCTAGTTGTGCCAGTCCGTGCGTTGACTGTGACAGTTGATATAGCAGGCACCAATATAGCAGCGCTGGGATCCAAAGTCAGAACACCGGTAACACTGTTGATGCTTTGACCCGGCGCTGGAGATATCAAACTGTAAACTATGGGCTCAGTGCCAGTTGTGGTTGCTGTGAGCTGATAGGTTTCCGTTTGTCCCTGCACATGATAGCCGAGGAAAGACGGCTGGCCATCCCAGCTGGGCGACATAACAGCGGGTGTGATGGATATGAAGAAGGTTTGGTCGGCAATGAATCCCTGGGAGTCCACCACTCTAAAGGTGAACTGTGCCGACACGGCGGCTGTGAAATTGGCAGCCTCACCAAACACACTAATTTCTTTTTCACCGGTTTGCACCCAGTACATGCCCTGAGGCAAGGCACCGTTTAACAACGACACGGTAGTGACGCTCTCTGAGATCCAAGTCAATACGATGGGGTTGATGTAGAAGCTGTGGTCTTGGCTATAGGAACCAAGCTGCGGGGCGCTGAGCCATTGTGGAGGTGTTATCATATGGAATATTTATTCTTTGGCAGAAAGACCGAAACTTCTTGCTGCGCAGCAGTTCAGGGAACAAACAGATAACAGTCACAGATCACAATTCAGTTTGCAATTTGATGGTGGTGATTTTCACAATGTTGTGGGGTTCCACACACATTTTCAGCATCATGAGGTCGCTGTCATGCGCCAAGTATACCGCTGGTTGGTAGCTTTGATTAAGCATGAACCAGTCTACATTGTAGGTGTAATCGTTACGCCCATGGAGATGTTTTTGCACAAACTCTTCCATGGAAGGTGTCCCTCGGCTAAGCCATTCGTATTTAAAATAAACCTTGTGGCGGAACTTTTTGTAGAGAAGTTGTTTGCGAATTTCCACATGGGTATTAGTCTTGATAAAGTCTTCCACAGTTGCAGATACAGGTCGATACTGTTCTTTCAACGACGGCGCAAATTTCATGACCAGTTGATCCATGTCGTCTTGATTTTCCAGGAAAATCATGACGCAGCGATGGCGGTATCTGCGAATCACATGTTGGCACCCCCGATTCTTTAACCAGTCTCTTACAGGACCATGGGATTTCTCGGCAAGCAATGCTTTGAAGGCATACTTTCCATACCAAGTTCGGGTAGTGTTTTTTATCTTCATGATTTAGTTATACTGACATGGCACATTAATTTCAAATCTCACAGTGGGCGGTTTTCAACAAGTGCATCATCCAACTGCTACGAAGTCTGTCCGAGGCATCGGCGTTGAACTCTTTCAAGGCAGTTTCCCAATCATGCTGCTCATGCGCATTGTCTAAATAACGTAAACTTCTGCTGCTGCTGATGACGTCATTGGGTATCAAACTATGGAAATGATGGTTTGACATTTTCCACCTGATGGTTCTACAGCAATCGGTCCAGCTATGGCGGGGTCGATAGCAGGTTAACTTGCGAAGCTCCCAAACTCCACCCACTTCACATTGTGCAGTGTAGGCATACCTGCCCAGGCTAACCGAGTCTTGGTAAATGATGCCCCACAGTCTGTTACGAACTTGAGTGTAGCCGGGCTTGTTGAGCTGGTTGTTGTGAACATCGGTACGGATTAGATTTCCCATCCATAGGATTTTCATAGGCATGTTCCTTTATGTTGATTCCATGATAGCATACGGACGGCCAATGTCAAACGTCTACAGGGAACTGGCAGATCTGATCCCGATAAGGCTCACACTAGCCACATGCCGAGATTCACCGAGTCAATCAAAACAAAAACGGCAATATCACATTGTATGAAGAACAGCTTGAAGCCCACGCTTTTCCAATCTAACATCAGCCACCTTGGGAAGGAATAGTGATTTCAGTATGGGGACAGCCAGTGTGGGGTCGCATTCTCCGCAAACAAAGATATCTATGGCGATAAAGTTGTGCTCTGGCCATTGGTGCCATGTGCCATGGCTTTCGGCCAAAATCACTGCTCCGCTACTGCCATTTCCTTCAAAGGGATGGGCGTAATGGAAAAGAACAGTTGCCCCAGTTGCCAAGCATGCATCCACCATGACTGATTCTATTTCATCAATCAATGCGTTATATTGGCAATCATACAAATCAATCAACAAGTGCTTTCCGGCATAAATGTTGCTGTCCTCTGTAACAAATCCCACCATGGTGTATCCCCCAACTAAAGAGTGGACCTGTGACTGGCACAGGTCCCAAGAATGTGTTATTTATATATGTGATGTCAAATGGTTCAGAACTATCTTTGCAGAGTGGCTCTAAGCTGCCAGCGATTCTTGCCGTGGCGGTCCATGCGATCTTGCAGATAGTTTGAGATGCCGTCCTGGTCCATGCGATCTGCCAATTCAAATGCACGATGCAAGATCACCAACATCTTTTCCTGGTCAGCTTCCAACATGCTGAGATAGCTGCGAGCATCGGCCGAGCCGGCAAAATCGTCTATTGCACTTTGTTGCATAATTTCTGTCATGCTCATGGGCGCAAACTCATCAAGTTGGCGAATTTTCTCTGCTATGGTGTCGATCTGGTCTTGAAGATCCTCATACTGGCCGCCAAACAACTCGTGTAGCTGAGGAAAGAACATGCCTGTGACATTGACATGTGCCCCGTGGGTTTTCAAATACAACACAAAGTTGCTGGCAAACAGTATTTTCAGTGCAACTATTAGATCTTTCATTGATATCTCCTATGTGGAGATATTTATGTAGTCCTGCCGCGGCCATTTCCACCTTTGCTATCGTGACCAGGAGTAGCAAGCATCACAGGTCCCTTGTTATACAAGGGAGTAAGCTGCCCTTTCAAAGCTCGAGCTTTTTCCAGAGCCATGCGTTCACGCTGGGCCATGTCGGGGTCGTTCTTGTAAGTCTTCTGCCATTCGCTGTCAAACACCGATTTCTTGGCACCACCAGGTGCAAACCCATTGCTGCATTCGGCGCCGGGCTGCACTGGCTTCACAGTGTCTCTAAAGCTGCTAGACTTTTTCGTGAGTTTTTGAGCCAGTTGGTCCATATGCACCCCCTGCTTGCGCAGCCAGGCCTCGTGCTCCTGTTGAGCCTTGACCTGGGCAGGAGTCTTTGTTGTTTTGCGGGGACGTGTGTTTGTGGTAGTAAAGCCCGCATGCAGAAGGTGCATCATGGCTAGGCTGCCTTGCTCACGTTGGTAAGCGCCGATCGAACTTCGGCAAGATCCGGCAATGTGTAGTAAACATCAACCTGCCGCGGGCTGGCAATACACGCCTGGCCCAGGGGAGCAATGCGTTCCAAATTGCTGATGTCTTGCAAGCTGGCGTTGCTGATGTAGATTCGGTTGTCGCGTCGAAAATACTGCATGATATGCTCCTGTTGTATCACTAGTTACAAAGGCAATTTAACACGGTATTGCATGCAAGTCAACTGCTATGACAGCATCTGAAAGATTTTTGAATTTGCCACACGTTCCGCTTTTTCATGCAGTTCACCATGGCATCCCAGCTGCTCATCTGCCCATTTTGTGACAAGGGGATTGGGGCAGGCAAACGGTCGGTCTGCCAGTAGGAGCGAGATAGCTTGGTCAATACATTGGACTCCCAAGTGCTGCACCCATAATGCCAACGCAGCCGCCGTGCTGCGACTTACACCTGCTTCACAGTGAACCAATACCACAGCATCGGCAGGCAGAGTTCTTCCCCAATCTAAGATTTTCTTCACATGCTGGGGCGTGGGGCTGTTGATTTCGTGCTCGTCCAGGTTATCTTCAAAATGAAGCAATAACCAGTTTTCGCGATTGAAATTGGGGTGCAGAAAAGGTCGTCGGCCAGGATCCAACAAACTCAAAATATGAGTTACGCCCAGTTTACTGGTTCTGCGACTCACTACACTGCGTTGACATACGTGTATTTTCATGATGGGATGGTAACATGTTGCCGTGAGATGTCAAGCATAGCTGCCTATATGCATTTACTGCCACAGACCAATCGCGACTTTTTTCCTGATATATAGCGCCTGCATCCAAGGCCCGCAGTGCTTCAAACATTTCATCACTTAAAAACGTGGGAACTACTGCCATGTGACGTTCCTCCAATAGTCGCAACAAACTTTCCACAATGTCAGAAGCTCGACCTGGATGAACTCCCCCTGCCACTATTAAATGAGCTTCCAGCAGATCTCCAAGCCATGCGTTCATGTGGCATTCATCTCCAGGGGGTCTATCTCGTTTACATGAAGGATGCAGCCTTTGTCGCTGTTGGTGCAAAAAATCCAATCGCCCACCGCAAAGCGTTCACGCACATCTTCAAAATAGCCTCGTGTGTTGACGGTTCTGGCGGTGTCCTCAAGAGTGTTGTATTGCCACCAAGTGTTGGTGCCCACTCGCTGAACTTTGCGAAAGTTTTTGGATTCAAATGCCATGTCTATGCTCCTGCTTTCTATTATATAGCCCAATACAAATGGCTATACCAGCGGAGATTGGGATTTTATTTCATAAGGTCGGGATTTTCGCGGGCCCACATGCGCATGATTTCGCCAGCCACGCTGTTGGCTTCATTTTCTTGCGGGCTGCCTGTTTTGCCGCTGTCACGCCCCAATTGACCCAGTTGATTCTGTCGGGCATGCACCAGTTCATGAGCCAGGCTGCGCTGCACATCGGCTATGTGACGGTTTTCATAACTGACTCTCACACTGTTTTCTCGAGTGTTGTAATAGGCAAAAGTGGACTGATCACCCATGCCCGACAGTTTTTTCACCAACGTCACACGAGGCATGCGATCCAGGCCCAGATGTTGCTGACAGAATTTCAAAAAGGGCGAGATATATTCTCGGATTTGGTCTAGGGAATAGAGTTGGTGTTCGCGCATCAGGTATTTATCGGCAACAAGATCCTGGCACATGGTTGAATTTCACACAAGGTTAACATAACCTTGGATAT
>Ga0214164_1002243_pt1 | contig 10117 bp, 11 predicted proteins | sample TroBogepilimnion_13_FD_153003 | JGI IMG/M metagenome (GOLD analysis project Ga0214164, IMG submission 153003) | Freshwater microbial communities from Trout Bog Lake, WI - Practice 03JUN2009 epilimnion v4 | ecosystem: Environmental > Aquatic > Freshwater > Lake > Epilimnion/Euphotic zone ...
AAAAGGATTGCTACACAGAGCATTTAGCGTATTTATCTTTAATAAGAACGGGGAGATGTTGTTGCAACAACGTTCTTTACGCAAATATCATAGTGGGGGGTTGTGGACGAATGCATGTTGTAGTCACCCTCGAAAAGATGAAACACCTATTGATGCAGCTCACAGACGACTAAAGGAAGAAATGGGCTTTGAGACATCCTTGAAGAAAGCTTTTGACTTCACATACAAAGCCAATTTTAGCAATGGACTTAGCGAATATGAATTTGATCACGTTTTTGTAGGTCATTATGATGGCAAAGTTGAGCCCAACTTTGCTGAAGTTGAATCTTATGCTTTCAGGTCCCTTGATAGATTGGATGCAGGTATAAAAGAATATCCCGATTTTTTTACTGAATGGTTCTTGATTGCCTATCCTAAACTTAAAGAGTGGTTAAAGGAAAACGAGATCTTGAAGAATAGAAAGTTATAACTGTATTTAAGTATATATGGGCTCAATAAAACAAAAAAGCACTTCATTCGGGAAGTGCTTTTTTGTTTTATTCATTATTAGTCCTCTGTTTTGCGCCACAAATCTGGAGTGGCTAACGCTAGGTCTGAAGCTTGTTTTATGTATAGAAACAATTGCATCTTATAGCCGGTCAGCCACTTGATACTTGTTTCCAAAATAGCTTTTCCTAAGGTATCTGTTGCACCCCAAGGATAAGAAACCACTTTAGTTGCCAGCTCTTCTTCGCTGATAGATGCAAATATTTCATTCACCAACTCAATCTGTGCATCAAAAATAGCCGCTGCATTTTCAAGCGTTACCAAAGGGGCATTTTCTCTAAGCTTCATCAGAAAAGGACGTGCTTCTGTTTCATTACTTTGCCAGAATAGTAGCATTCCGGTGCCTGCACCACTTAGGTATTGAAGCAATTCGATGACGCTTCTTACATTTTCCTTTGGACGGAAGTCCAATGAATCAGAAGGCACTTTAGTACTTAACCGTTTGATAAGCTTTAATTCTTTAATGATGCTGTCTTTCAAAATCTCTTTGAGCATAGTGTAATTATTTAATGCAAATAGAAGGTATTCGTATCAATATACAATTACCCAAAAGGTAAGAAACACAAAACACATAAAAACTTACATCGATGCTAGCTAAGTAATTCTGTAAATATGCTCACCAATCTATTGCTGGATATAGGTTTGATGATGTAGTCGCTGACTGCACTAATGTTTCTTGCCCTGTCCAGATCGCGCATGTCGATAGAGGAACTAACAACATAGATGACAATGTTTTTGCCAATGCGTGGCTTCAGTGGCAGGTAAGCTTCCAGAAACTCCCATCCATCCATTATGGGCATATTGATGTCTAGAAATATAACATCAGGTAAAAGGGCAATATCACTGGTGTCCAGTTTACTGGTTATATACTTGATGGCCTGTGCCCCATCATCAAAAAACATTACCTTGCTCACAAGGTTAGTGTATGTAATCTCTTCCTTTGCAAGAAACTGATAGATGAGGTCGTCATCTATAATACATACACTGTCAATTTTATTTTTAATCATAATACTTCTATTTCATTAAATTTTATAATAAATTTTGTCCCTTTATTTGGCTCGCTTTCTATTGTTATACTGCCACCAAGAGATCTGATTTGATGCTTTGTGATAAACAATCCAATTCCTCTTGCATCTGGGTTATTGTGAAAGGTTTTGTTGAGTGTAAAGACTTTGCCACCATACTTTTTCAAATCTATTCCTAATCCATTGTCACTACATTCAAGAGAAATAAGACCACTTGCGGCTCTATGAGAAACAAATGAAATCTCTGGCGTTCTATCTGGTGAGGCATATTTAATCGCATTTGTCAGCAGATTTAATAGTACACTCTCCAGATACATTCTTGGATAACTTATTTGCTCACACTCAGAGAAATCGTAGGTGATCACTGCCTTCGAGGCTGTAATTTGTTCGCTCAGGCTCGTAATCAAATTCTGCAATACAGTTTCGAACCGTAGCTCGTCCCGATGCACTTCTAAGCTTTGATTGATGTTTACTACCTCACTTAGATTTTGTACGGTGTTGGACAACTGATCGGCTACTGCAAAGAACTTGGTAAGAATTTCTTCTTTCATTTCGGGGTCGGTCGTGCGCCTGTAGACGTCTTGCAGCGACATTAGGTTGCCTGTTGGTGAGCGAAGATTGTGGGACACGATGTAAGCAAAATCCTGCAACACATTGCGTTTGTATTCCAGTCGCTTTGATAGTTTCTCCAACCGGTCAATTGTAGAAATAAGCTGTTGCTCATTGTTTCTTATCAGTGTAATGTCTTTGCTAAGCGTAAGAACATTGTTCACCTCACCGTTCTCATCTTGCAATGGAATTATACTAATATCAAAATAAGCGTCTCCTTTTCGGTCTGTTTTGGTCTTCAATTCATAGTGTGCGCCTTTGCCAGTAGCAAACACCCCTTGCAGGCTTTCTATAAAAAAGGGTTTGTTTGTCTCGCTCTCCGGCAATACTTCCATCGGTGTTTTGCCAATATACTTTTCAATATCCCTGTCTGTAATTAGCCCTAGGGATTCATTTATAAATTTATATTTCAAGTCCTTGCCAATCATCATTATGATATCGGGATTGTTATTTATCAGCGCCTTAAATTGCTGTTCACTTTCTCTCAGTTTCTTGTTTGATACCTTTAAAGCTTGCGTTTGTTCATCTATTATTTTTTGTAGTTGAGTCGGGGATTTAAAGTGGAGTGCCTCGGGCAATACTTTATATAAAACAAAGACTGTTGCCGAAGAAAGTAGGGCTGTTATTAGTAGGATGATGGCATTGAATCGGTAAAGCGGATGCCAAAACATGATAGCGTCTGCAAGGTGAGACAAGCCACAAAAGATGATGAAAAAGCTGAAAAGGACAAAGACTTTTGCAAACGGAATGTCTTTTCTTCTTCTTACAAAGAAAAATATCATCAGCGGAATCGCGAGATAACTGATGCCGATATTAATGTCTGATAAAATATAAATCCAACCTGTGCTTTCATTCCATCTGCCACATTTCCAACGGGGCATAAAATCGCTGGCATCAAAAAGCTTTTTCAAAAAATCAAGAATCGTATCCATGATAGTTATTATAGTGTTCTGCGTTAATCATTTAAAAATATTGTTAAAGACTGATAGAGCCAAACAACGAAAACTAAGGCTCGTTGCAAAACTTTATTAGACTTTTTTTAAAACCTGTGAACCGAAAAAAAAGAGGAGTTAGGGGGAAAAGAAAATATTCTTTTGCTAAAATAAAGGTATTTATTGGTTAATACGCTATTATCTTAAAGTTTATTTTTTGGGTGATCTGAATCTCAAAGAAAAGAGAGTAGGCTTTAGGAAGGGTTATGGGTATTTAGTAAACCGTAGCATAACAATAAAAGATGGTCTGTAGATGTCTATTTATCAGTCCCAAAAAGACTACTTACGTCATTAACTGCGTCCGATGACATAAAAAGTCTTTTTTGTATTCGATATCGACTGAGAATATGAGTTAAAAGATTAAATTTTAGCCAATAAATGAACTTTAATGCCAGCATCCCATTCTCTTTTTAGGATAGACAAAATAATACTATCCCTTCGGCCTCCCTCAGCATTCGGCACGTTGCTTCTAAGGATGCCTTCAATCCTACAACCAATGCTCTTCATAGCCGCAATGCTCCGCTGATTGTTTTTATCAGCCCTAAACTCTACTCTTTCCATTCCCATTGTTTCGAAGGCAAATTGCAACAGCAAAAATTTACAGTTTTTATTAAGCCCCGTTCCCTGAAAGTTGGCACCATACCAGGTATAACCCAATTGAAGCGTTTGATTGTTCTGTTGAATATCATAGAATCTGGTACTGCCAGCATATTCACCCGCTTTTTTATCGAAAGCTACAAATGGGTACGCTGTTTTTTGGTCTCTTGATAGTCGTGCAGATGCTACATATTTCTTAAAATTTTCTTCGCCTGCAACAGGAACTAAGCTGTAGCGCCAAATATTTGGCTCATTTATTGAAAAGTGCAATAAATGGGTACTATTATTGCCATCAAGCGGAATAAGTTTTACCCTTTCGTTTTCTAAAGTGTAGTTTTTTGTAAAGTCGAATGAAGTAAGCATCAGGTTCGCCTATTTTTGTGTTAATAATGAATCAAAATAAAGGTATTTTAAATTGTTAAATAAATATTTTCTATGTGTGGAATAGTTGGTTACATCGGTCCAAGACAGGCTTATCCTGTCATTATCAAAGGATTGAAAAGATTGGAATACAGGGGTTATGATAGTAGTGGCGTAGCACTGATAGATGAAGGAAAGCTAAAAGTATATAAAAAGAAGGGCAAAGTTGCAGAGTTGGAGGACGAAGTGGTAGATAAAAACCTAAGTGCACACATCGGCATTGGTCACACCCGTTGGGCTACCCACGGCGAACCGAGTGACCGCAATGCTCACCCTCACGTAAGTAATAGTGGCGAATTTGCAATGATACATAATGGTATCATCGAGAATTATGTACCTATAAAAAATGATTTACTAAAGAAAGGATACACTTTTAAAAGTGATACCGACACCGAAGTACTCCTCAATTTTATTGAAGATATCAAGAAGAATAACGACTGTTTGCTTGAGGCTGCTTTGCGTATTGCCTTGAAGCGGATAGTAGGGGCTTATTGTATTTTATTGATTGATCAAAATGATCCCGAAACAATCATTGCTGCCCGTAAAGGAAGCCCGTTGGTGATTGGTATTGGCAAAGGTGAACACTTTCTGGCTAGTGATGCTTCCCCCATTATTGAATATACCAAGGAAGTTGTTTATGTAAACGACTATGAAATTGCGATTGTAAAAGCAGATGAACTGGTGTTGAAGAATCTAGGTAATGAAAATCAAACACCATTCATTACCAAGCTCGATATGGAACTGGCAGCAATTGAAAAGGGTGGCTATGAACACTTTATGCTGAAGGAAATTCACGAACAGCCAGATACCATCTTCGATTGTTTGCGTGGAAGGTTGTTGTCTAATACTGGACAAATAAACCTCAGTGGAATAGACAATAACATTGATGTTTTCAAGAATGCACAACGTATTGTGATGGTGGCTTGTGGCACGAGCTGGCACGCAGGATTGGTAGCAGAATATTTGTTTGAAGATTTATGCCGCATCAATGTAGAAGTAGAATATGCTAGTGAATTCCGATATCGTAATCCTGTCATCAACAAAGGCGATGTGATTATCGCCATCTCTCAAAGTGGTGAAACTGCCGATACATTGGTTGCTTTGGAGAATGCCAAAGAACAAGGCGCCTTTATTTTTGGCGTAGTCAATGCGGTAGGTAGTAGTATTGCCCGTTTAAGCAATGCTGGTGCGTACACACACAGTGGCCCTGAAATTGGGGTAGCCAGTACAAAAGCATTTACAGGGCAGTTGGCGGTGCTGGGTATGATGGCACTTAAAATTGCTTATGCAAAGGGTACCATTACCGAAGTAAGGTATATGGAACTGATAAAAGAATTGGAAGCAATACCAGAAAAGGTAAGAGAGATATTGGTTGATACAACTAATATTGAACGTATCGCAAAGAAATATAAAGATGCAACCGACTTCTTGTTCTTGGGTCGTGGATATAATTTCCCTGTTGCATTGGAAGGGGCTTTGAAGCTGAAAGAAGTCTCCTACATACACGCGGAAGGCTATCCTGCTGCGGAAATGAAACATGGTCCTATTGCATTGGTGGATGAAACTTTGCCAGTCGTATTTGTTGCTACCAAGGATAAATACTACGAGAAAATAGTGAGTAATGTACAAGAAATTAAGGCGCGGAAGGGTAAGGTGATTGCCGTTGCAACTTTCAGCGATTCTGTTATTCCAACAATGGCAGACGACACCATGTTTGTGCCTGATACCGATGAGGTGATTGCCCCTTTGTTAAGCGTTGTTCCTTTACAATTGTTGAGTTATTACGTTGGTGTGGCAAAAGGCTTTGATGTTGATAAGCCAAGAAATCTTGCCAAGAGTGTAACAGTTGAATAAATAAATCTGCAAACTTGTACCGAAAAGCATTGAGAAACAAAATTTGCTCTTCGGTACAGTTTTTTATATAGATTGCTTGTTGGTTAATTAAATAAGGTTGTATGCCCCAGAACGCTATCGTTAAAACGCCCATCAGTCAGTTGGGATATGGTTTTATCCCTGATGAATACCTTAAGGAAGGACAAGATGAATATTTATATCGTAACCTACAGAATAGGAGTGGTATTGTTTACAGACATTTAACAGCCTTTGAAATAGAAGGCCTTGTTCGCAACAATAATACAAGTGACAACTGGAATAACATCTTTGTTTCCGACTTCTTCAACCCCTCTTTGGTAAAGAATTGTAAGTTCTATGGCTTGGTTCGTATCAGTAAGCTAGAACCTTTCTTCCTCGACTTCAGTGATTTGAAAGTGCCGGTAGGGCTGTATAATTCTACCATCATCAGTTCGGATATTGGCGACAATGTATGTATTGATAACGTAAATTATTTGTCACACCAGATTATTGGCAATGAGGTAATTATCAATAATGTAAATGAATTGGTTACGACCAATCATGCCAAGTTTGGGAATGGGATTATCAAGCAAGGGGAAGATGAAAGCGTTCGGATTTGGCTGGAATTATGTAATGAAAATGGCGGACGCAGCGTAATGCCTTTCAATGATATGCTGCCTGGTGATGCTTATATGTGGAGTAAATACCGGGATGATACCGCATTACTTGATAAATTTAAAGAGTTTACCGAGCAACAATATCGTAATGAGAGAGGGTACTACGGTAAGATAGGCGCAAGAACTGTTATCAAGAATTGTAGTATTATTAAGGATGTCTGGATAGGAGAGGACGCCTACATAAAGGGAGCCAATAAACTAAAGAATCTAACCATTAATTCCGGTCCGAAGGGTCTGACGCAGATAGGAGAGGGGGTAGAACTTGTTAATGGTATCATTGGTTTTGGTTGCAGGATATTCTACGGGGTAAAAGCTGTGCGGTTTGTGATGGCTACCAATTCGCAGTTGAAGTATGGCGCAAGATTAATCAATTCCTATTTGGGTAATAATGCGACAATCTCTTGTTGCGAGGTTTTGAATTCACTCATTTTCCCCGCACACGAACAACACCACAATAACTCATTTTTATGTGCGGCTCTCATCATGGGGCAAAGTAATATTGCTGCGGGTGCCACCATCGGAAGCAATCATAACAGTAGGGGAGCGGATGGTGAGATAATTGCTAACAGGGGTTTCTGGCCAGGGTTATGTGTCAGTTTGAAACATAACAGCAAGTTTGCTTCCTATACAATGATCTCTAAGGGTGATTATCCGGCAGAACTGAATGTGACCATTCCTTTTTCACTTATCACCAATGATGTTTCCAATGATAAACTGGTAATCATGCCAGGCTATTGGTTCATGTATAATATGTATGCAATTGCCCGTAATACCTGGAAATATCAAGACAGGGACAAACGTGTTGACAAGATACAAAACATTGAATATGAATTTCTAGCACCAGATACAATCAATGAATTATTTGACAGTTTAGTATTCATAGAAAAAGCGATCGGTAAAGCTTTTTTGTTGAAAGAAGAGTTACTGACACCAGCAACGACAGACGAGGAATTGATTGCAATTGGAAAGAAATTATTAGATGAACATAATCCTGTTGTGCATCAGTTGGAAGTGATGGCAGAGGGGTTTGAGAACTCAAAAAGGCAAACTGTAATTATAAAAGCACCAAAGGCCTATTATCTTTTTAAGGAGTTGATTACTTATTATGGCAGTTGTCAGTTGATTAATTTCATCAAGACTCACTCCTTCAAAACGTTGGAAGATGTGATACATGTACTATCTGGCAAACTGAAAAGGAAGCAATGGGTGAATATAGGAGGTCAATTGTTATTGAAAGATGAGGTGGAGCAGTTTAAACAACACGTAAAGGAAGGTAAGATACAGGGTTGGGATGGCGTGCACCATTGGTATGCAGAAAAAGGTACACATTACACCGAGCAAAAGTTGAAGCATGCATTGGCAAGCCTTGCAGAGATTAAAAACATCAATTTAAAGCAAATTGATGCTGCCTGTTTGAATGATTTGATAGATGAGGCAATTGCTACAAAAGAATGGATTACCAATAGTATATTCGAATCGAGGGCTAAAGATTACGATAACCCATATCGTGCCATGGTTTATGAAAATGAGGCGGAAATGGAAAGTGTAGTAGGCAGGCTGGAGGATAATACCTTCATCAATCAACAAATAGCAGAACTGGCTGGTTTCAAAAAAGAAATGAGTGAACTTAAGAAGAGATATAAGCTAGAGATGGCTACTTTGTAGTGATAGTTTTCTAGAAACAGGCTTATCTTTTATTGATAAAAAGCGATCAGTGCAATGGTTCAGTTTGCCCCTCTCAAACTGAGTATTGTCACTAAACGCTTTTCATTTTCTTTTGTTAATCTTCCTTTTCTCCCCAAGTTCTGCAACGGCTTCTCCAGTTTTGTTTGAAGCTTTCCCTTTCCTCAGGCGTCATGTTCTGCCATTTCTCTTTCAATTCCCTGCCTTTACCTCTAAAACCACATTCTCCAATACAACCATGACCACGCCCCCTGAATCCTCCAAACAATAACTTACTCAGCACAAATATTCCCAATGCCTGACAGTAAGTGATTGCCTTTACACCCAATACAACCACTAATATGTGATTCCACAAGGTCATTATCACAAAACCTAGAGCTACTATTGCCAATGCAGCACATGCCACCATTCCAATTGCTCTTTTGAACCAAAACCTTTTCATAAAATTTGTTTTAATAGATTAATAATTTAATAATTCATCGCGCAGTACTTGCAATCTCTCTCTCAAGTGCAGTACAGCATACCTTTTTCTGGATAGCAACGTGTTCACAGTCACGCCAGTTTGTTCGGCAATTTCTTTAAATGATACGCCTTCCAACTCATTCAGGACGAATACTTGTTTTTGCTCTGCCGGCAGTTCGTCCAATGCGGTATTGAGGGTTTCCCAAAAGAGGCTTCTCAGATAAGAAGTTTCGGGAGTATCATCCAGATCGGATAATAAATCCGTCCAGCCAAGCATATCATCCTCATTGGATGAAGGATATAAATCATCCAATAATTCGGGTTTATGTTTACGTTGCACATCAACAATCCGGTTTCGTGCTACACGGAATAGCCACGCCGTCAGTTGCTCGATTGGTTGTGTATTGCCAGCGAGCTGATAGAATACATCTTGCAAAATGTCTTCTGCATCTGCATCATTGCCAATACGCTTTCTAATAAAACCCAATAATCGCTTGCTATAATCGCCAATGATTCCCGCAATATTGCGTCCCCGTTCTTCTGCCATTAAAGCATTTATATTTAATGCCGCTTCCATATAAAGAGAAGACGGATAGTGATTGAAAATATTTTAATTCATAAAAAATTAGTTCTTTTACCAAAGAGTAAGATTCTTATTGTTAATAAAGACATTGTTTTTTACAATAAGAAGGTTCTTATTACTAATAAGGACCTTGTTTTTCCTAATAAGAAGGTTCTTATTACCAATAAGGACCTTGTTTTTCCTAATAAGAAGGTTCTTATTACCAATAAGAACCTTGTTTTTCCTAATAAGAAGGTTCTTATTACCAATAAGGACTTTGTTTTTACTAACAAGAAGGTTCTTATTTGGTGCTTTTAGCGATTTCTTAAGTCTAAAAGAGCTTAAAAATCGTATTAGAGTCTTAAGCTTTCGCAAAACTTTAATGTACTCCGAACGCCTTACCACTTAAAAACCTAACTTGCAAGCACTAAAATAACAACATTCATTTTGCTGAAAGAAATTATTATCGCTTTACAGGCTTACTACAGGGCGCACCTGTTTATAAAACAACACAAACTTTGGTTGTGGATACTCATACCTGGCATCGTTTATACGCTCTTATTTCTTTTCAGTATGCACTATTTTGGGGCAACTTGTAATCAATTTATTGAATGGCTCAGCTTAAAGACAGGTTTAAAGAATTGGTTGGATAAAATAGATAGCGGCTTTCTTGGTTTCCTGTTTACACTGGGC
>Ga0214164_1002245_pt1 | contig 10114 bp, 12 predicted proteins | sample TroBogepilimnion_13_FD_153003 | JGI IMG/M metagenome (GOLD analysis project Ga0214164, IMG submission 153003) | Freshwater microbial communities from Trout Bog Lake, WI - Practice 03JUN2009 epilimnion v4 | ecosystem: Environmental > Aquatic > Freshwater > Lake > Epilimnion/Euphotic zone ...
TACAGGATAGCACCGTTGTTAAACTCGTTACCCAAAGCGTTCTGTACTTCAATGTTTTGGTTGGTGTCCTGTAACCAGTCATAAGACATCGGGCCACCTGTGCTTTAGTCCTGCGTTTGGGTTTGTAAGGCAGGTAGATATCTTCAAGTGCAGCAATGGTGGTAGCGCCATTTATTTTTGCCTGCAAAGCCTCAGTCATTTTGCCTTGCTCTGTAATGGTCTTTTCTATAAAAGCCTTTCGCTCACTGAACTCTTTCTGAAAAGCAGCTTCATCCTGTATCTGCTGTATCAGCACCTCATCAAGTGCCCCAGTTTTATCTTTCCGATAACGCGCTATAAATGGTATTGTTGCGCCTTCACCCAGCAATTGCAATACAGCAGTAACATCCTGTGTCCTTAAATTCAGTTTGGCAGCTACGCCGGGTACAAATTCTGTCATAATCTATTCTTCGGGCTGCGAATGTAGGGAGTAGTAGGGAATTATGGACGAGATGTCTGCCATATTATCTACGCTTTAATATTTCGATAGTTGAGAATGGTAAGTTAATTATTTTTGAGTATTATATCGTAAAATTTTCAGCAAAAAACAGTATGACAGCCCCGGCAATGAGAAAATAATTAATGTACCATGTTGAATCAGCAGATGATAGTAAGATCAAGGGGCTTTATTTATTATGGAAAGATACCTTATTTGATAAGGAGACAAACGTATTAACGGATGCCCAACTTAGTGTTCTTAATTCCGAACATATGAATCATGTTAGCGGAGAAAGAAAATCCTATACCTGGGATGAAGTGAAAGCCAGGATCTGGAATAAAAAAAACCACTTAAATGTTCCGGTTAATTTTAAAAGATCCTGTTTACCTGGTGCTCGATCATGCCTATCGGTGATATGATCAACAATTACCAGCATTAGGTGAGCAATTATTAGATGAGATAGAAGGTTATTTTACAAAATTAAGGACTTTTCCTTTTCATTACAATATCATGCGGGATGTTTTTCGCGCCTTCATTCTCAAACATTTTCCGTATAAAATAGTTTTCCGAATTTATAGAGAAGATGTAATCATTTACGAAGTATACCATACCAGCTAAAACCAGAATTTATTGTTTGATTAAATTTTAATTTTGGTATAGATTACACATCAAGATGCTCTGAATACTTATAAAAAACATTTTCTCATTTACTCTATATCCACTCCTCCTTTATCTCAGGATCAATAGGCTGGTAATTGACATATTGCACAAACCTGGGCAACTGCGAAGTATTAGGACTGGCGCCATGCAGCAGGGCATGATGGAAAATAATGAAATCACCCGCATTACCTGCTATCGGTTGATGGCCTAATGCATACAGGTCCTGGCTACGCGGGTTAGCTCCCGGTGGCAGGCTTTCCATCCATGCGCCCACTTTATTATGGAAGCCAGGTACAACCGTAAATGCACCTTGGTTGGCAGCAATATCGGCAAGGTATAATATTCCCTGTGTACCAAAGGGAATCGGTTGCTTCAGGCTCACATCCCAGTGCAGCTTAGGCCCCGGAAATTTGTAGGTTTCCGTTTCCGGCGGATTAAAACCAACCCTGTCGGTATTTACCAGTATGTCTTTTCTGCCCCACAGTTGTTCATATGCTTTCCTTATTATAGGCGTAGTCCTGTTTTTTTGCAATTGCTCATGCTGAAACAGTTGCACCATTATACCCTGCCTGTCTTTGTGGTTACCGTACCAGGTGTCCGCATTGTTTCTTTCCACCCCGAGATATGCACAAATCAGGGCTACTGTCTTATCGCAGTCTTCTCTGCTCACTGCACCCTTCAATATCACATACCCATTTTCATTCCAGAAATCAATATCCTCTGCCGAAAGTACCTGCTCAATTGAGTCATCTGGTGTCTCTGTTTTACCGGATATCCGGCCATTGAATTCTTTAATCAGGGCTCCGGATACCATACCCTTATTCACATCAAGTATCCACTCTTCAAACTCACTGAAAGTAGGGTTAGTATTGTAAATATATCTGATTGTTTGCTCCAGCCCCAATCCCAGTGTGCTCAGCAGATTCACATCTACCGGCCACTCTTCATTCAGCGCATCCTGGGGCAGTTTACCGGCTCTTTTTGCTACCGATTTAGACCAGTACCGTTTCAGATGCATTATTTGGAGGTTCCCGGTTTCTGTTGTAGGTGGCAATATATTATTCATTGATGGGAATTTTGCTTGAGAAAAGTAAAAATACGCAACGTTTTCTATTTTAGAAATTCACTTTCATGATTTTTCAAAAAAATTAGAACAATTTCATCTTCACCCTCCCCATACCCATTCCACCTGTCCATGCTGGTAATACACAATAATTCCATCTTCAAGCTGCACCGACAAAGTACCATCTTCATTCACCATCACTATTCTAGCCTGGTATACAATGATGTTATTTCTGAAATCCTGCATCTGTCCTCTCTTGTAGAGCATAGCATTATACGCACCCATTATTTTCTCTGGCTCAGCGTTTTCTTCTATCGCCTTCATTATCCCATCCCATATCCCGTCTCTTATTTCGCTGATTACAAATTCTTTCCCCGAGGCCATCCTTAAAGAAACAGCATAGGGCAAATCTTCTGGCAAAGATTGCTGGTTTATGTTCAGGCCAAGGCCAATTACACTGTTTGCCCATTTATTTCCTCGCAGCACATTTTCTATTAATATGCCCCCTGCCTTTTTGTCATTGATTATAATGTCATTGGGCCATTTGATATTTACCCGCCATGCATTATTAAAATTTTGCAAAAATTTGGCTACTGCCCCAGCAATCGTCGCGCTGAAGATAAATTGTTCCTGTATAGGCCTGCCAGGCACCGTTATTATGCTCATCAGCAGGCTTTCGCCATCTGCATCCAGCCAGGTTTTGCCCCTCTGGCCCTTACCTGCCCACTGATTTCGGGCTACTACTGTCATGCCATTATGTGCCTTATTAGCATCCAGCAACTTCATGGCATAATTATTGGTACTGTCTATACTGTCAAGCTCATTTAAAAGATATTCTGGTATAGCCATATGGTTAAGTGAGAAAAGATTTATAATTTTGGTAAATTATCACGATTTCCAACAAAAATAAGCCATAAATAATTTGGATAAAATAATAACTGCAATTCAGGAACGTAAGAAGGCGCCAACCCGTCTCACAAAAAATAGCAAGCTGTTTAAAACTATCTTAAACGCAATACAGGATAAAAAAGGGGATAATATCGTTTCGCTTGATCTGAAAAAAATCGATGAAGCTGTCGCTGATTATTTTATTCTGTGCGAAGCCGGCTCAAATATTCAGATTAATGCCATTACCCAGAACATCGAGGCCATGGTGGAAATGGAATGTGATGAATCTCCTTATCATATTGAAAAGGGCGATACCTGGACCCTGGTTGACTATGTAAATATTGTGGTTCATATTTTTCAGAAAGAACAGCGCATCTTTTACAACCTGGAAAGTCTTTGGGAAGACGCTCCGCGAACCGAATATTAATTGTTTTTAAAAGGATTAAGATCAAAATAAAAAATGGAAGAGAATTCACAAAAACCCGGTTTGCCGCCGGTAAATGAAAACCCGAATACCCCTCGTAAAGGTCCCAAGTTCAATTTTTATTGGATATATGGTATTATTCTGCTGGTCATTCTGGGAGCCAATTATTTTGCCCCCGGTTTCAGTTCAGGCACAGTTGATCATACTATTCAGAATTTAAAGGATAACCTGGCCAAGGGTGAGGTTGCCAGGCTTAAGGTGATCAATAAAGATCATGTTGAGGTTTACCTCAAGCCCGGTGCTGCTGGTCAGCCTGCCGGTAAAGCGCCGTCCGGTTCTTCTGCCGAGAATACACCGGCCTATTCCTTCGAGATAGGTACTGTCGGTCAGTTCAACCGCGACCTTGCAGAGGCTTATGCCGACATTGAAAAAACCAATAAGGATGTCGTAAAGATAACCCCTGAATATGGTACTCAGGGCGACTATATCCACCTGCTGCTCAATACTATTCTGCTGCCTGTTATCTTTATTGTGGCCATGTACTTCCTGGTGTTCCGCAAGATGGGCGCTGGTGGAGCTGGCGGTGGCGCCGGTGGTATTTTCAATATCGGAAAATCAAAAGCACAGCTTTTCGAGAAAGGCACCCGTATAAATATCACATTCAATGATGTGGCCGGCCTCGACGAAGCTAAAGTGGAAGTAATGGAAATTGTCGACTTCCTCAAAAATCCTAAAAAATATACTGCCTTGGGAGGTAAAATACCCAAAGGCGCATTACTTGTTGGCCCTCCCGGCACTGGTAAAACATTACTGGCAAAGGCTATGGCCGGCGAGGCTCAAGTGCCGTTCTTCTCTATGTCCGGTTCCGATTTTGTGGAGCTGTTTGTAGGAGTTGGTGCCAGCCGTGTGCGTGATGTATTCAAGCAGGCCCGCGAAAAATCGCCATGTATTGTGTTCATTGATGAAATAGATGCAATAGGCCGCGCACGTGGCAAAAATGTAGTAATGAGCAACGATGAGCGCGAAAATACCCTCAACCAGTTGCTCGTAGAAATGGATGGTTTCAGTGGCGAAAGCGGCATTATTGTACTGGCCGCTACCAATCGCCCCGATGTACTCGATACCGCGTTACTGCGCCCGGGTCGTTTCGATCGGCAGATATCTATCGATATTCCGGATGTGAAAGGCCGTGAAAAGATTTTTGATGTGCATCTGAAGCCCATCAAAAAATCTACCGACCTCGATATCAAAAAACTCGCCCTTCAGACTCCCGGATTCGCCGGTGCCGATATTGCCAATATCTGCAACGAAGCTGCCCTCATAGCCGCCCGAAAAGGAAAGGCTGAAGTGGATATGAGCGACTTCAACGACGCCATCGACCGAGTTATAGGCGGCCTCGAAAAGAAAAACAAAATCATTCTGCCTGAAGAAAAACGCATCATTGCTTACCATGAGGCCGGTCATGCCGTATCAGGCTGGTACCTCGAGCATGCGCATCCGCTGGTAAAGGTAACCATCGTTCCGCGTGGCGTTGCCGCATTGGGTTATGCCCAGTATCTGCCAAAGGAAGTTTACATCCGCACCACCGATCACCTGGTCGATGATATGTGTATGTCGCTCGGCGGAAGGGCAGTTGAAGAGCTCATTTTCGGTAAGATATCTACCGGAGCCCTCAGCGATCTGCAGCACGTTACCCGCCTCGCTTATGCCATGGTATCTATGTATGGTATGAACAGTGCTATTGGTAATATATCTTTCTACGACCCTCAGAATGAGAGCAGCTTCTCCAAACCATACTCCGAAGAGACCGGTAAGATGATAGATGATGAAGTGCGCAAGTTAGTTGACAGCTCTTACCAGAGGGTAAAACAATTACTTAAAGACAAAACTGACTCGGTAAAACTGATCGCTGAAGAATTGCTTAAGAAGGAAGTGCTCTTTAAAGATGATATGGAACGCTTGCTCGGCAAACGCCAGTACGAAGACCCCATAGCCATCGAAGAAGCAGTTCTGGTGCCTGACAGCGCCTTGAACCCGAATATTTAAGTCTTAAGTCTTTAGTCTTTAGTCTTAAAGAATGACCTTAGAAAAATAGAGTAAGTATTGTACAAAATTATTTTCAACAATAGTATTGCAATAAAAAGCCTGAAAGGATTAAATGTTAATAGCCCCGGGCAAAACCGAGGGTATTTTTATAAATGGTACGGCCAACCCGTGACGGGTTGAATGTGAGATAGGATCAGAATTAGAAATGCGCTTCTGGTTCAGGAAAGAATAACTAATAATGTTGTATTTTGCCCTTGAAATAATCGCTTGAACAATATCTGGTCTAAACTTTAGACTAAATACTTTAGACTAAAGACTAAAAAAATGCCCATCTTCAAAACATCTAAAGCAAGAGAAAATATCCTTCGCAGGATCCGCACCAGCCTGGGTGCAGATGCATTGCCCATGCCTTATCCCGATGCCGAGAAGGAAACCCAATCATTATTTGCACACACCGACCAGCCGCAGGAAGAAATTTTTGCCGGAGAATTTATTAAGCTCGGTGGCAAATTCATTTTTTGCGACAACGAGCAGGAGTTTCTCAACAATATGGTGATCCTCTTCGAAAACCGGGGATGGGAACAATTGCTGTGTGCCGATGAAAGGATGCTCCGGCTGTTTATCAACAACAAATTAGATATAGTAACCGCTGCTGATGCCAGCTATGAAGCCGCCGACGCCTGCATTACCGGCTGCGAAATGCTCATAGCCCGCACCGGCTCTATTATGCTCTCTGCCGCCCAGCACCTGGGCCGTATGGCTCCGGTATATTTCCCTGTTCATATTGTTTTTGCCTATGTCAATCAGGTAGTGCCCGATATAGAAGACAGCTTTAATGCCCTCCGCAAAAAATACGGCGCTGATCTCCCTTCCATGATCAACCTCGCCACCGGACCCAGCCGCACCGCCGATATCGAGAAAACCCTCGTAGTAGGCGTTCACGGCCCGGGTGAGGTATTCTGCTTTTTTATTAATGCAGAACTGTAATCCAGAATAAGATCAGACAACTTTTCATGCGGAAACACAGCGCTCTTTAATCTTGTTATTCCGGTTATTCCGCATGGCAACCGGAATTGCAATAAAACTCCATATCCAAAGGACTCCACTGATGAAGTTTCACCCAAGGGTTTGCCACATTTCTAAAAGTGTGGCACACCTAAGCCCAAAAACGATCCCTGTTGGGCTTGGTTTGCAAAAGAAAGAAAATGATGTTGGGTCTAGTCTCCCCACGCCCTGGTGGTTGCCATTCTCTCCAATGGAGGAAATTGATTGCATTCAGTCTTAACCAATTTTCTAGAATTAAATAATTGAAAGTCAATTGAAATATGTGCAAAAATATTTTTTCCGCCTGATACGCAATTCTGAATTCTGAAATTCTTTAATTCCATCAATTCCGGTACTGACAAATATTGCGTACCATACATAAAAAACGCAATTTTCTAGTGTTAAGTAATTGAAAATCAATTGAAATGTGTGCAAAAATATTTTTCCAGACAGATATGCAATTGCCAGACGCACTATTATAATTTAAAAATAACATATAGTTTATTTACCAATTAATTCCAATAAATGCACTATTCTATATTTTGGAATATATTCCACAATAAGTAGTTTTTATTTTTGCTTTTTTGTTATAACTGAATCATTATCAGTTGGTTAGAATTTTGGCACGCAATTCGCTTACTATCTTACAAATAGCAATCATGGAAAATCAGGCAAAATATCAGCACATAATCGATAAATTGAGCAGGAACATAAAATTCGGACTGTTTGAAGATGGCAAATGCTTTTTCAGCGATGGAGAACAGGTAAGCTATACTGCACTCTGGAAAGCCCTGCGAATTATTCACCAACTGCCTGATAATCATCACAAAACTATACCCCAGCTTTGTTCCAATACTTTTGCAGGTACATTTACCTATAAATATTCCCGTCATAACTGGCAGGATGGAACTCCCAGAAGCTCAATGAAGCAATTCAGGGATTTTATTGGTAAAATATATTGGGAGCTGTTCTTGGCTAATAAATTATCGTATAAACAAGCTGTGCAGGTGGCTCATAATTAACATTTAATCATCAAAATCAATTCATATTCATTATACTGGTTCAGACTAATAACCGTACCTTTGCGCCAAATTTTACTGAAATGAATTTCGACTCTTCAAGCATAGCGGAAGAAATGGTAACCACCAGCGAAAAGATAGCCAGGGGTTATAAAGTATTGCAGGACATTGGCCCTGTGGAAGTGGGCATGACGCCTAAAGAACTGGTGTGGAGCTCCGATAAAATAAAGATGTTCCACTACCTGCGCGATACACCTGCAAAATGTGCTACGCCTGTGCTGGTATCGTTTGCCATGCTCAACCGCCAGGATGTGCTGGACCTCCAGCCCGACCGAAGCCTGATGAAAAAACTCATTGACGAGGGCCTGGATATATATATAATGGACTGGGGCTACCATGATCGCAGCGACCGCTACCTGACCATGGAAGACTATATAGATGGCTATATGAATGATGCCATCGACTTTCTGCGTAAGCGCCATAAAGTACAGAAGATACATAAAATGGGCATTTGCCAGGGTGGCACTTTCTCTATGATCTATGCTTCCCTGTATCCAGAAAAACTGAAGTCACTGACCACATATGTGGCTCCCTACGATTTTTCGAACACCAAGTGCATGTTGTATAAGTGGCCTAAGTATATTGATGTAGACCAGATGGTAGATACACTGGGCACAATACCCGGCGAATTGATAGATGGCGCTTTTGGTATGCTGAAACCCAGCATGAATGTGAGCAAGTATATGGGCCTCATTGATTCGCTCGATGATGAAGCCAAGATGATGAATTTTCTGCGGATGGAAAAATGGAAGAGCGACCTGCCTGCTATACCCGGCGAAATGTATCGTAAGTATATCAAGGACCTCTTCAGAGACAATCTGCTCATCCAGGGTAAATTCACCCTCGGTGGCCGTAAGGTAGACCTTAAGAAAATGACGGTTCCGTTCCTTAATGTATATGCCACCGAAGATAACATTATACCCAATGACAGCACCAAGAATGTAATGAACCTGATAGGCTCAACCGATAAGAAAGAATATGCTTTCCCGGGTGGACACATAGGTGTGTTTGTTGGCGGTAAGTCGCAGAAAGAACTGGCCCCCGCAGTTGCAAAGTGGGTGGAAGACAGGTGCTGAATGTAAGTTGACAGGTTGATAAGTTATTTCCAGGTCTGTAAATTATATAAAACAGGTTATAAAGGTGTACATGGTTGATGTACACCTTTAATTTTTCCGTACCTTTGATAACCAAAATGTTTACTTATGTCCCGTCGCTTTCTGCTGATAATTGTTTTTACAGCCATGGTAATGATTCAGGAATCCTGCGTACCTGATGGAAAAGGTAAATTGAGTTATGTCTGTCGGTATTCCAATTCTCCGGATTCGGCTTGGACTACATGGAACAGTAAGATGCTTGGCCAGGTATCATTGGTTCAGGCTACAGATACCTGCAACGCAGTAAAGATCAGAGGCAGTTATGATACTTGTATGCTGCAGGTATTGGCTCCTTAATTGATTAATTACCTCATTTTTAAAACTTCAGTTTGATTACTTATTCTTACAACACAAAATATATTGACCTGCAGGGCAATAATCAGGTTGCTTATGTAGATGAAGGTAAAGGTGAGCGCACATTACTCTTTATTCATGGCCTGGCCAATTACGCCATGGTGTGGAAAAAGAATATTGATTACCTGAAGCAATATTACCGTTGCATAGCAATTGACCTGCCGGGCAACGGCCTGTCGGGGAAGGAAGACCATCCTTACGGTATTCAATTTTATGCCAGGAGCGTTTATGAATTTATACAGGCGCTGGGCCTGAAAAACGTAACCCTTGTCGGTCATTCCATGGGTGGGCAGGTGGCCATGACACTTATTATTAAGCATCCCGGTTGCGCCGAAAGGATGGTTTTGTGCGCCCCTGCAGGCTTTGAAGAATTTACGCCTATGGACAGAATGCTTTCCAGCAATGCACTGCATCTGTTCAGCTACTTCTCAAGCGATGAAAATGGCTTAAGGCAGGCTATTGAGCACAGCTTTTATCATCAGCAATCGCAGGGAGAAGGAATCATCCGGGAACTTGTAGGAATAATGAAGACCTATAAACTGAATGCTTACCGCAAAATGGTGGATGCCTCCATTAAGAGCCTGCTCTATGACAGTGTTTATGATCAGCTCGGTAAGATTAAGTTGCCTGTGCTGGTGATTTTCGGCAGGCATGATGCGCTTATACCCAATAAGCTGATACACTTTACCACCACCGAAAGGCTTGCCAGCGATGCCGTAAAGAAAATGCCCGATGCACGACTTGAGATGCTTCCCGACTGTGGCCACTTTGTGCACTGGGAAAAAGCCGATGAAGTTAACAAGCTGATGGTTCAATTTATACAGCAGCATTAAACCCAGATTTTGCAGTAGACCTATCCGGTAAGACTTAATGGCAGTTTGGTGTTTTCAATAAAACTGAATAAGCTATCATACCATTGTCGTC
>Ga0214164_1002251_pt1 | contig 10107 bp, 11 predicted proteins | sample TroBogepilimnion_13_FD_153003 | JGI IMG/M metagenome (GOLD analysis project Ga0214164, IMG submission 153003) | Freshwater microbial communities from Trout Bog Lake, WI - Practice 03JUN2009 epilimnion v4 | ecosystem: Environmental > Aquatic > Freshwater > Lake > Epilimnion/Euphotic zone ...
TATCTATTTTTGTTGTGCCCGTTTTGTTTGTATTGTTGACCAAATTCTCCTACGGGAAAAAACAACTGGCTTGGTTGCAAGAACACCATGAAGAGTTGATGGAGAAAGCACGAAAGGTGGAATTGCAGAATATTGACCCCGAATTAGAGGAGGAAATTACGTAAACATCCTTTTTTTAATCGTTTATCCACAAGATATCTACAGAATTTGTTTCATTGCTGCAATTCGCTCAATAAGTGGTTGAACAACTTCATTTTTTCTTTCCTTTGTGCAATCAATATCAAGCAACCATTTAGGTTGTCGATTAGGAACTGTGGGTGAAAATATTAATCAAACGGGGGTTTGTCTCATATCATTCCCGCAGTTCCTAATCGACACAAGGTTGTAAGATATTAAAGTTTAAGTTTCAGTTTTGAGATTTTTAAGGGTTATAAAACGGGCTATTTCAATAGCCCGTTAATTTCTTTAAACAGAAAAGGCAACACATAAATAGTGCTGCCTTTTTTGTTTTACCCTAGAAAAGTTGTTGTTTTACAAATCAATAGTTTCGCCCACTGCTGGTAGCAGTAGTAATTTGCCCGCATCCGAAAATGTCTTCACCGCTTCTTCTTTATTTATTTTAATGTAACCAAAGGTGTCATAATGTACCCCTACCACTTTGGTTGTCTTCACAAAATTACTTGCATGTAGTGCATCGGCGGCGTCCATTGTAAAATGTCCTCCAATCGGCATAATCGCAAACGATAGATTAGCCCAGAGTGGAATCAGTTGCATGTCCATTGTCAGACCTGTGTCGCCAGAATAATAAAAGTCACCTTCTGGAGTAGAGAATACAAAACCAAGCGGATTACCAGCATAAGTGCCATCATGAAAAGAGGAGGAATGTACTGCATTGACACCTCTCGCTTTACCAAAAGGGAAATTGATATAGCTACCATGGTTCATAGGAAGTGCGTTTTCAACCCCTTGCTGGTGTAGCCAGGATGCTATTTCGGCAGAGGCAATACAAGTGGCACCCGTGCGTTTGGCGATACTTACCAAATCAGCTGTATGGTCTCCGTGACCGTGGGAAACAAAGATGAAATCTGCCTCTATTGTATCGGCACTAACACCATTGGCAGCGGGATTGCCAGAAAAAAAAGGATCGAACAATATTTTCTTTCCCTGAACGTCTACACTAAATGTAGCATGACCGTAAAATGTGAGTTTCATATTTTTTCAATTTAGTTAACGAAATAGGTTGTACTGTTGCCTGTAACAATGTTTCAAAAGCAATGTTATAGAATGGAAAGGATTTTTAGAAATAATTATTAAAACAATAAGATGCGAAGTGGAGTAACCTGGTGGATAATAGCTTTTATCATGCTGTTATTAGATTTTTATGTGTTTCAGGCAGTTAAAACTGTAAGTCAGTACGCAAGTCCTTTGTCAAAAACAATCATTCAATTTACCTATTGGGGTATCTCTGTCCTCACATTGGCAAGTTTGATATCACTCCCTTACATACCCTTTTTACAAACAAATAAGATATTCCGAAATTATGTGTTCGCTATTTTATTTGGTTTGTTCTTGGCAAAATTGATAGGGTCCATCATCTTTATGATAGATGATATCCGTCGATTATTCACGTTGATTGCGCAGCAATTTACCGCCCCCAAAGCGGTATTGCCATCTGCCGAAGCCGTATCTGCCGATGCAGGTATCCCACGGTCAACTTTCCTTAGTTGGGCAGGCATTGGAATGGGAACAGCCCTTTTTGGAACCTTGTTGAATGGGTTCAGTAATAAATATAATTACAAGGTAAAAAGAATCTCTCTTTCGTTTGCCAATCTGCCACAAGCATTCAAGGGGCTGCGTATAGTACACATCAGTGATATACATAGCGGAAGTTTTAATGATAAAGCAGCGGTGAATCATGGAATAGACCTGATTTTAAAAGAAAATGCCGACATGATTCTTTTCACGGGTGACCTTGTAAATGATCGTCATGAAGAGATGCTGGAGTACAAAGACATTTTTGGTAGGCTGACTGCACCAATGGGGGTGTACAGTACTTTGGGCAACCATGACTATGGTGATTATACAAGCTGGCCTTCTGAAACTGCCAAGAAACAAAATCTGGAAAGCCTGAAGCAATTGCAAAAAGGAATGGGATGGCGTTTGTTGATGAATGAACACATTGTATTTGATAGGGCAGGGGAGAAGATTGCATTGTTGGGTATCGAGAACTTTGGCGCAAAGGGACGATTCCCTAAGTATGGCCGAATGCAGGATGCATATCCCGGAACGGAAAACATTCCTTTCAAGATATTAATGAGCCATGATCCGAGTCATTGGGATTATCAGGTAAAAAAGGAATATAAAGACATCGACCTCATGCTGAGTGGGCATACACATGGTATGCAATTTGGTCTGGAAAATCCTTATTTCAAGTGGAGTCCGGTGCAATGGATGTACAAACAATGGGCAGGACTATATGAGGATGGTAGTCAGAAGTTGTACGTAAACCGCGGCTTTGGCTTTATAGGCTATCCTGGCCGTGTGGGTATCATGCCAGAGATAACAGTAATTACCCTTAGCTGATGACAACCATTGCCTGTTATAGCATCCTATCATAAAGTAAAGCCTATAGCGATCACAACAGAATAATGTTCAATCCATAGTGGAACAAAACAATAGAGGAGATTGATACTGAACTCAAAAGCAAGACTTTACATAAAAATATTAAGTATCTTTAATATGTGTCAGATCTATCTTTACCTGATCTATAAATTAAAGAGAGCTCAAGTTTATCGCTTGAGCTCTCTCAGTTAAACTAACCGATTTTACCATCGATTATTGTAGTATTAATTTTTCCTATTTTCTTAACGTCAAACCATTATCTCCTACAAAGAGATAATCAACGACTTAGATTGAATATCTACTAATTCCAGGTCAAATATCAAGTCTTTACCAGCCAAAGGATGGTTTGCATCAAGCAAAACAAATTCTTCAGCAACTTCAACTATTACTACCGGAAACTGTTCGCCTTGGTTATTGCTCATATTCAGTTGCATACCCACTTCTGGTACTAAATCTGCCGGAAAACGCTCTATGGGGAATTCCATCACCATGTCTTCGTTTTTAGGTCCATAAGCCTGGTCAGCCGGAATTTGTACGGTTCTTTTATCACCAACAGCCATACCCAACACGCCATTGTCGAAACCTTCGATAACCATTCCACTCCCTACCTCAAATTCAAGTGGTTCACGCCCATTGGAAGAATCAAAGATAGACCCATCAGTTAAGGTTCCGTGGTAGTGTACTTTTACTGTATCACCCTTTTTTACTTGTGCCATTAGTTGTTTTTTTGTATAAATAAATTGCGTTAGGCAACGAAAGTACAGTTCTACGTTATACCGTGCAATTATTTTATTTACTTTAGTAGCATTTTTATCCGTTCACTCAATGAAATATACTGTTTTAATATTTTTTTGCTTTTATACGTCAGCCCTTTTCTCTCAACTGATTAAAACGGTTAGTTATGCAGCTCCTATCTATCCCGGTGCCTGTCAGATGACGCAGTATCTCCCTTTGTTGCAGGGTAAAAGGATAGGCGTTTTTGCCAACCAAACTTCTACCATTGTTGGCGTACATCTAGTTGATAGTCTCCAACATCGTGGCATGCGGATTACAAAAATATTTGCGCCCGAGCATGGCTTCCGTGGTACTGCCGATGCAGGGGAAAGTGTTGGTAGTTTTATTGATAAAGCCACAGGGATACCCGTTGTCTCGCTGTTTGGAAACAAAACTAAACCCAATGCGATTGACCTGAAAGATGTAGATATTATGCTGTTTGACATTCAGGATGTGGGCGTACGTTTTTATACGTTTATCTCTTCGCTGCAAGGGTTTATGGAGAGTGCCATACAATATAACAAACCGCTGATTGTACTTGATCGCCCCAATCCCAATGGGTTTTACATTGATGGACCTGTTTTAGAAACTCCTTTTGCAAGCTTTGTTGGTAAGCAGCCTGTGCCTGTTGTTTATGGAATGACGATTGGCGAGTATGCAAAGATGTTGTTGGGCGAGCAGTGGCTTGATTGGAAATATGTGCGAAAAGAAGACAAAGAGAAAACCCTTACACAGATATTGGGTTTTGAAGAGAAGCATGCCAATTTTAAGCTTACTGTTATCCCTTGCAAAAACTATACACACAAAAGCAAGTATATATTGCCTGTAAAGCCCTCTCCAAATCTTCCCGATATGGCATCCGTTTACTGGTATCCATCCACTTGTTTCTTCGAAGGCACCAATGTGAGTGAAGGTCGTGGTACCGATCATCCGTTTTGCATTTTTGGTCATCCCTCATTTCCAGATAGTCTATATCTGTTTATGCCTTTGGCTAGGGAGGGGGCTAAAGACCCTAAATACAAGGGCTTTACTTGTCATGGATGGAATGTATATGCCTCTAATAATGAAATTATACACAAGTTAAATAACCATTTACAGCTGCAATACCTGTTAGCAGCTTATCAGTTGTTTCCAGCAAAGGATAGTTTCTTTATTGCGCCCACCAATGGTCTGGAGAAGGACTATTTCTTCAACAAGCTCGCTGGGAATAGTACACTGATGATGCAGATTAAAGCAGGAAAAACAATGGAAGAGATTAGAAAAAGCTGGCAACCTAAGCTGGAAGTATTTAAAGCGATAAGAAAAAAGTATTTGATTTACAATGATTTTTAATAATAATCTGAATTGAAACTGCTTGTTTTGTTCAGCAGGAAACTAGCTTAGCTGATTTCAGGTATTTATCAATCAGGTTGTGTACAAAATAAAAAAGGCATCGTCAATCAAACGATGCCTTTATAATATAATTAATTTGAAAAATGCGTATTAAAGTACTTTCAAGCCTACACCAACTTCTAGTTGTTGGTTTTTCCAATTACCTGTGTTAGTTGCAGAGCTAATGTTATTTAGATTGTTCAAACCAAATACATAACGACCATAAACCCTTAGCGAGCTAAGGTGAAGCTGCAAGCCAACTACTCCCGAAACATCCCCACTTTTAAAAGCATCCTTGCCATTGCCTACCAAATCTTCACTTTTATTTAATAAGATGCCATATTGTGGGCCTAGATTAAGGGTAAAAAACTTTGCAAAGTTGTACCTCAATAAAATGGGGATAGACAAATAGCTTAGTGTAAAAGCCGTGTTTGCGTTCAGGCCAGAGGCAAGTGTCGCACCACTAGTAGGGCCGGAAACAGTTTGTGAGCTTGTTTGGCTAAACAACAATTCTGGTTGAATCCCTATTTTGTGTAACAAATCAAACTCAGCAAATGCACCACCCTGATAGGAAAGTTTGTAGCCACTTTGAAAATCTTGTCCGTCAATCTTGGTGCCTAATGCACCAGCTTTGATGCCCAACGTAAAACTTTGTGCACTCACAGAAACAGCTACTGCAACAATTGCAACTAATGATAATACTATCTTCTTCATATTTTTTATTTGCCCGAGCTCGCCAATTATTATACCAAAGACAGCGCAGTCAGTATTTGATTTTATATACAATTTGTTAAAGTAATTGACGCAAATATGTGCTAGTAACAGGCATATTGTATTTTACAATATACCTGCGTGTAAAACAAATTCTGCTAGATTGAATAATTACCAGATAAACTGAAAGTCTAACTCCATATCAGGATGTAGGCTTCTTTCTACAGGGCAGGTGCGGGCAGTCCGTTCCAATAGTTCTTTTTGTTTTTCATCCAGATTAAGGCCTTTCGCAAACGTCACGTGTGCCTTTATGCCTCCAATCCTTCTCGGCTCAGCTTTCATTATTTTAGTTATTTCAACAGAGGTCCCTGTCAGGTCAATTCCAAGACTGTCTGCTTTAATCCCCATTGTGGTCAGCATACAACTTCCCAATGCGGTGGCTACCATATCTGTTGGGCTGAACCTTTCGCCCTTGCCATGGTTATCTACTGGGGCATCATTCTCAATGATCGAACCACTCTGAAGATGCTTCATTTCAGTTCTTAACGCTCCTTTATAAATTACGGTTGATGTCATTGTCTTACTTTTACATGAATTTACAAACAAATATATGGTAGCGAAACATATTATAGTATCAATATTGGTAATCTGCCCCTTTTTATTGTTTGCTCAAGGAAGCTCGTCATCAGACTCTACAACCCAGAAGTCTACGCTATCTCTGCGAAGACAACGGGCGCTGGCAAAAAGGGAACGCATCAATAAACTGATTGAGCAAGAAGATGAAGGGGCATTGGTTTTTAATAAACAATGGGCTATTGGCTTAAAACTGAATACAGATGGGTATAGCTTTTATTACGAACACGGAAAATACAAAACCATCAAAAGGACTAATCTTTGGTGGCTGGAGATAGGAGAGAAGAAGCAACACAATCAACAAAAAGTTACACCCGAACCTACTGTTACCAACTACCCGGGATATAGTATTGTTTCTGTTGGAAACAACTATGTGTATGGAAAGGAAAATAATTTCTACCAGGTGAAACTCGGTTTCGGAAGACAAATACTTATTGGTGGTAAAGGCACTTCAAACGGAGTCGCTGTCTCTGCAACTTATGGCGGTGGCCTTACATTGGGACTGGTAAAGCCCTATTACGTGCAAGTGCTGGATTCTACTTCACAAACTGAAATTGCAGACATCAAATATGATGACAACCCTACCGAATTCCTCGATCCTACCCTCATAGTTGGTTCCTCTGGGTTTTCCAAAGGTCTAGACAAAATGACTGTCGTGCCTGGCTTGCATGCGCGCGGCTCTATCCGATTTGATTATGGCAGATTCAGGGAAACCCTTTCGGCCTTAGAGGTTGGCTTCAATGCAGACTATTACGCCAAAAAAGTGACCATCATGGCACAGAATCCCAATCACAATCTCTTTCTCAACGTTTACTTAGCGTTTGTTTTTGGAGGAAGAAAATAACTGGAAAACTTATCCGTTATAAATTTTACGTTCTACGCTAGTCTCAAACGGGTTTAGAATTGTAGGTTTGCACAAGAAACAAACAGCTTATACTTTAATATAAATTAGCACAAATGCAAGAATTGCCGGTTATCTCTACTCCCAATGCAGATGCAGTAATTAAAAAGCCAAATTGGTTAAGAGTAAAATTGCCCATTGGGGATAGTTATAAGCACGTGAGGGGCTTGGTAGATAATCATAAATTGCATACAATCTGCGAAAGCGGCAACTGCCCCAATATGGGTGAATGTTGGGGTGAAGGCACTGCAACATTCATGATACTAGGTAATATTTGTACCCGTAGTTGTGCCTTTTGTGCAGTAGCAACCGGCCGCCCAGAAGCTGTGGATTGGGATGAACCTCAACGTGTAGCCGAAGCAATTAACCTGATGCGGGTAAAGCATGCTGTCATCACAAGTGTGGATAGGGATGAGTTAAAAGATGGTGGCTCCATCATCTGGTACAATACAATCAAAGCCGTAAAGACCCTTAATCCTACCACCACATTAGAAACTTTGATTCCAGATTTCAGAGGCATTCCCGATCAGATACAGCGCGTTATAGATGCTGCCCCCGAAGTGGTAAGCCACAATATGGAAACCGTAGAGCAGAATACCCGCAAAGTACGGATACAAGCAAAGTACCGCAGAAGTCTGGATGTATTGCGTATGCTAAAACAAGGCGGAATGCGTACCAAGTCCGGCTTGATGTTGGGCATTGGCGAAACAAAGGATGAAATAATAGAGACAATGGAGCACTTGCGGGAAGTGAATCTGGATGTGTTGACATTGGGTCAGTACTTGCAACCAACCAAAAAGCACTTGCCAGTTTTGAGATATGTGCATCCCGATGAGTTTGCCGAGTTAAGAGAAATAGGATACAAGCTAGGCTTCGATTATGTAGAGAGTGGTCCATTAGTGCGTTCCTCTTACCACAGCGAAAAGCACGTGCATGAAGGTTATGGCAAAAAACTATGGGAAGAAGAAAGGAGTTATTAGTTATGAGTTAAGATTGTATATAGTAAATAATTTAGACAAAAGAGATTCTGCGGTGTTCTCATAACTCATAACTTATAACTCAGCACTTATAACTTATAACTTATAACTCAGCACTTATAACTTATAACTTTCCTCTTTTCTAACAAAATATTTTCTTTTCATTAGGTTACTTATCTGTAGTTTTATGCATTAATTATCATTCAGATAGCAAACTGAAAAGCGCCATGAAACTCCCCTTCATTTTATTCATCTTACTGTTTGCAGGCATACAAGTAACACAGGCGCAAAAGCTAGGCGTCAACGATACCATTAAGGTGCATGCCTATGTAACTGCCGAGGGGGATACCATCCCAAGTGGCTATCTGCCTTCTTTGTCTGTTTATACCAAAGTAGATCCCAGATGGAAAAAGTATTGGGTGGAGTGGACAAGGCTCCGTAATGCAGTGTATGTGACCTATCCGTATGCTGTTGCTGCCAGCAGAACTATCAATGAAATAAATGCCCGTCTAGTAAATGTTACCGATCAGGCACAACGCAAAGCGATCATTCATTCAAAGGAAAAAGAACTCCGGTTACAATTTGCCGACAAAATAACCAATCTTTCTATCTATCAGGGAAAGGTGCTGATGAAACTCATCCGCAGGCAAACGGGAGATAACTGTTACGAGATAATCAAGGAATACAAAGGAGGCTTCAATGCAGGCTTCTGGCAATCGGTAGCTTTTATCTTTGGCAGCAGCCTCAAACAAAACTACGACCCAATCAACGACGATAAACTAATGGAAAGCATTGTAAAAGACGTTGAGAAGATGTATGGATACAGAAGTTAAGGTGAATATAACAATAGAAACTTCCTGCAGATAATAACATAAGAACCGCAAGAAAACAACTATACACAAATATTTACTTTCCCAATCACCCCAAATTATCAGCAAACCCATTCGCTCTTCTCCTCCACGGGAGGAGGTAGGAGGTGGGTCACATCTAGTCCATGAATGTCGGGGTCTAGTTCATGACTCCGTCATGGACTGCACGTTACTAAAGTTTTAATAGAGGCAAGTTGCTTAATATTTGAGAATAAGTAACGGCAAGCACATGAAAGGATTCATGTGCCAGCTTGGGAAATTATCCACAAATATTTACTTCCCCAATCACCCCAATTATCCGCAAACCCATTCGCAATTCTCCTCCTCGGGAGGAGGTAGGAGGTGGGTCTCTTATAATTACTTCCCACCCATACTGTCAGCTACCATATCGAAGTCACAAGTAAAACACCTGCGTTAGCCCTGTTAGATTGTAGCGATTGACGTGGACTAGCTGGGCGAAGTTTTCTATTCGCCATCCACTTTGCAAAAAATAAATTCACTGCTTGAGTTTCATCAGCTGATTCTATCATTTCAACCAGAAAGAATCTTGATGAGTATTAAAAATTCTTAAAATGGTTATCGTATAATCATCGGGATTACAAATAAAAAAGATTAAATAAGGGAACTTTACGAGCAGTTTTGCCCTTACATTCTTTTATCTGAAAGAATACGCCAATGGCATTTTGCTTATTTCGCCAATAGAGGCGTCAATTTCATCGGCAATCCTATAACCTAGATTTGGGGATATGATATTGTAATAATCCAGTGCGTCTTGTATGTCATTTAAAGCTGTCGGGGTGATGGTTACTGAATAAACCATTATGGTTGTTTGAATTTACTCTTTACACTGTCCCAGCTTACAGCATAATTTTCAGATTCGGAAATGCTTTGTAATTCTTTTTCTAGCGCAGCTTGCTGCCATTGAGGGATTCCTCCATTTTCGGTTACAATATTTTCTACAGCATCTATTTTTATGAGGTCTTCAATCAGTGCCGCAGCATATTCTTTTTTTACTTTGAGATGATAAACTTCAGGCATAATTTAAAATTGAGTGGATGTTGTAAAAAACAAATTTAGCGCTTATTGCGCAATACTTTCTATTAAATAAAACTTGGTGTTGCTTTTATTCCAGTTAAAACCGGGTTTGACTAATACATAACAGTCATCCTTCGGAAGAGTGGCACGAGAGGATACTTTATATCCCTCGCCAAGGTTCGTGTCTTCACGAACATTTTATTGTTGCTTTAGA
>Ga0214164_1002252_pt1 | contig 10104 bp, 9 predicted proteins | sample TroBogepilimnion_13_FD_153003 | JGI IMG/M metagenome (GOLD analysis project Ga0214164, IMG submission 153003) | Freshwater microbial communities from Trout Bog Lake, WI - Practice 03JUN2009 epilimnion v4 | ecosystem: Environmental > Aquatic > Freshwater > Lake > Epilimnion/Euphotic zone ...
GTGAATCCCATTGCGTTGCAGCTAGTCAAAGAAATGGGCTACCCGCTCAATCTATTGCGTAGCAAAAGTTGGGATGAGTTTGGTAGAGAGGGTGCCCCCCACATGGATTTCATTATTACGGTGTGTGATGAGGCCGCAGGCGAAGAATGTCCGTATTGGCCAGGACATCCCTCTACAGCGCATTGGGGTTTTCCTGATCCCTCTAAAGTTGAGGGCCACGAAGCTCAGCTAGAGGCATTTAAAAAAGTCGAAATGGGTCTGCGTAACCGCATTGAGCACCTGATTAATTTGCCGGTTGATAAGCTCGATCACCTCGAGATTAAAGATCACCTGCATCGCATCCATCGGCAATTCCCATAAGACGCTTTTAGGCTTCTGAATTAGCGGTATGATGGGCTATCCCATCTATTGGAGTCCGCATGTCAGTGGTCAAGAAGGCGAGTGAGCAAGTCCCCCAAACCAAGATAGCTATTCTCAATTCGATTGAGTCGTTTAAAAATCCACGACCATCGATTAAAAAGCGTATTGCCGACGGTAAGGCTTTACGTAAAAAGGTCAGTTTTGAGCAGCAGGGTATTTACACTCCACCACAGCATCGCCTCGACCCCATCATTATTCTGGAGCGACAGGCGCAAAGCCGGATTAAAGAGTTAATTCCAATTCGGTATGAGCGCATGCTGCAATCGCCATTTGCGTTCTATCGTGGCGGGGCTGCAATCATGGCGCAGGATTTAGCAAATCAACCTACTACTAACGTCACCGTGCAGCTTTGCGGTGATATGCATGTCTCCAACTTCGGTTTGTTTGCAACCACCGAGCACAGACTGGTATTTGGTATTAATGATTTTGATGAAACGCTTCCTGGCAGTTGGGAATACGATATCAAGCGTCTCGTGGCCAGCGCGGTCATTGCTTGCGAAACCTTGGGCGGCGATGAAAAAATCAGCAAGCTACTCGTCCAAAGAATTACTTCTGAATATCAAAAGCGGATGGCTGAATATGCCCAAATGCCTTATATCCAAATTGCCCAGCAATTTATCGGTGAGAAGGATATCCGTAAACATTTCAGTAAATCCCACCAAAAAAAGTTAGACACTTTCTTAAAGCAAGTCAAAGGCGAAACAAAAATTGAAGTGCTACAAAAGTTGACGACTTTAGTTGGTAAGGATCGCAAGATCATTAACCAACCCCCGTTGATTCAGCACTTTTCTCCGCTCTTTAAAGGTCGTCCAGTCATCGATCTAGTGAACAACGCGCTGATGAATTATTCCAGCACCTTATTGGCCGATAAGAAGGTGTTGTTTGAGCGTTACTCATTAAAAGACTTTGCACGCAAGGTAGTAGGAGTCGGTAGCGTCGGCACCAATTGCATGGTGATTTATTTCGAGGGTGATGGACCCAATGACCCCTTGTTTTTGCAATACAAAGAAGCGCAGCATTCCGTACTCACGCCGTACCTTGGCCAATCAATCTACAAGAATATGGGTCGACGGGTTGTATCCGGTCAGCGTCTATTGCAAGGCGCCCCCGATATCTTTTTGAACTACGGTGACTTGGAATACGAAATCGGTTCGAGACAAGGTTTCTATTTACGTCAGTTGCGAGACATGAAGGGCGGTATTGTGTTTGGTCCAGAAGGTGTTTCTCTGGAAAACTTTCCGGATTACGCGCGCTTATTTGGTTGGGCCTTGGCACTCGGGCATGCACGCTCAGGGGATTCAGCGGTGATCTCTGGTTACTGTGGGCAATCCAAGAAGCTGGATGAAGCTTTGTATCGGTTTGCTAAGGCCTACTCAAAACAGAACCAAGCAGACTATGAACTGTTTTGTAAGGCGGTTAAGTCCGGTCGCTTAGCAGTGGCGAAAGCCGAACCCAAAGCGTCGAATCAGTCCAAGGCAAAGGGTAGTAAATCCAAATAAAGCAGCTGTCTTATTCCTGCAATATTTGATGGTCAGAATGACTCCGTGAATACCTTAATTGCACCAACTGTATCTGTCATTACTTGCCCTAGCTGTCTGGTTCAAGAGCCTGTAGAGATTCCTGAGGGTTCCATGCATCTCTATCGATGCAAAGCCTGTAGCACCATCCTCAAGCCCAAATCAGGGGATTGTTGCATCTTCTGTAGCTTTGGCAATACCGACTGCAGCAGTTCCGAGAAAAACCTCGCCGCCTAGTCCTAATGCAGTAGACTTTGCGGTAATTTCATGAATATGTCATTTTTTTTACATAAAATAGACATATTCAGTTAGGTTATTTCTTTAAGGAACGCCTTTGGCAGCTAACCCAGTCGAGTTAACCCCCAGCGCAAACGATCTCGTTGCGGCGGTTGACTTAGGTTCGAATAGTTTTCGGATGCTGGTAGCCCAGGTTATTAATACTCCCTCTGGCACTCAACTCAGACCGATCGACACTCTGCGCGAGACTGTGCGCTTGGCGGCGGGTCTGACTGACAATAAATTATTAGGTAACGATGCCTACCAACGCGGATTATCAGCAATTCGTCGCTTTGGAGAGCGCATTCGGGGTTTTGATCCTAGCAAGGTCAGAGCGGTTGCTACGAATACTTTGCGGGTTGCTAAAAACGCTCAAAACTTTGTCAATGATGCGCAAGATGCCTTGGGTTTCCCAATCGAGGTGATTGCGGGTGTCGAGGAAGCACGTCTGATTTATATCGGCGCTGCACATGAGGTCTCAGCTGTGCAGGGTAATCGTTTAGTCGTTGATATCGGTGGCGGCTCAACCGAGCTCATCGTCGGTAAAGGGTATGAACCCAAGCTGATGGAGAGTCTCTACATTGGTTGCGTGTCGCACAGTATGCGATTTTTCCCCAAAGGGAATATCGATGCCCACGCTTTTAAGGAAGCAGAGCTTGCAGCTCGCCGTGAAATCCAAGTGATTGCTGGCAACTATCTCAAGAGTGGCTGGAAGCAAGTGATTGGATCTTCAGGCACTGCACGTGCTTTGGCGGACATCATCGCTGAGAACAATTTCAATGGGCAGGGTGATGGCTTGACTATGGGTCGAGTCAATACCGGCAGCGGCTTAATCACGCGTGAAGGTCTGCGCGCCATGAAAAAACATTTGCTTAAATACGAGCACGTCAATGATATTCAGCTGAGTGGCCTGAAAGATGAGCGCCGCGGTGTCTGGCCTGGTGGTCTGGCGATTATGTTGGCCGTCTTTGATGAGCTGGGCATTGAGTCAATGGAAGTGACCGATGCTGCGTTAAGAGTAGGTGTACTTTATGACCTATTAGGGCGCTCGCAACATCACGATATGCGCTACGTCACTGTAGAGCAGTTCATGCAACGCTACAGTGTGGACAGAGATCAGGCTACTCGGGTCGGTAATCTAGCCGCAGAATTTTTGGACCAATTGCCTAAACCCGATACTGAAAGTCGTGCAGAAAACATCGCACTATTACAGTGGGCCGCCAATCTGCATGAGATTGGTTTATCAATCTCACATAACGGCTATCACAAGCATTCTGCCTATATTGCTGGTAATGCGGATATGCCCGGCTTTTCTAAGAATGACCAGGCACGCTTAGCGGCTTTGCTCATCGGTCACACTGGTAAGTTAGGCAAGCTCGCTACGAATCCGGGCTTTCAGGATTGGCGCATGTTGTTTTGTTTGCGCTTAGCCCAGGTGCTATGCCGAGGTAGAAGTGATGCCAATCTACCTAAAGTCAAGGTCTCAGATGACGATGGTTCTTATTTAGTGAGCCTGTCACGAGAGTGGGCAGATGCGCATCCTTTGACAGAATTTAGTTTGCAAAAAGAAGCGGCCGAATGGGAACGCATCGGCCGCACTTATCAAGTAGGTCTGAAGTAGACCTGCAAGCAAAAGAACTACATGTTCAGGAAGTGCTTCGCATAACGCGGATTGATTTCAGACAAACGCAACATTGTTAAGAGGTCAGCGGTATTGAAATCAGGATCCCAAGCAGGGGCGCTACAAATCTTTGCACCCAACTTCAAATAGCCCTTAATCAATGGGGGTGGCTCAACATCTAAGCCGCCATTCAGCTTGTCTAAAGGCAATGGGAGTCGTGGGAAAGCGTGGTTCTCAGTCGGAGCCATTTGCTCCTCTGAAAGTGAGTTGTATAAGCTAGCGGCGAAGTGACCGCCATCAGCCATCGGAATGCTGGCGCAACCGAGCATGATTTCGTAGTTGTGCTTTTGCATGTACTGAGCAAGACCACTCCATAGGGCCATGATGACAGCACCAGAGCGATAGTCTGCGTGAACGCAAGAGCGACCCAATTCAACCATCTTAGGACGTAAGTGGTTCAAGCGGGTCAGATCAAACTCGGAATCAGAATACAGGCGACCAATTTCTTGGGCTTTATGGGGTGGCAAAACGCGATAGGTACCAACCACTTTGAGGGTTTCTTGATCGCGAATCAATAAATGATCGCAGTAGGCATCAAATTCATCCACATCTAGACCTTCGCTGTTCTGAGCTAGGTTTGCACCCATCTCCTCAGCAAAGACCTTGAAACGTAGTCTTTGTGCTTCTTTAATCTCATTTGGGGTACTTGCCCAAGTGATTTGGAAAGCAGGACGCTTAGGCTTGGTAGTTGGCTTAGCAACAACGTGATCTTGGGTCACGGGGGTCAAAGCGCGAGGCTTGAGCGCAAATTTTTTACCAAAGAGTTTCTTGGCGATCTTCTTAGAAAAGAGTTTCTTTAAAGGACGTAACTTACTGAATTTCTTAGGCATATCTTCAAATCGGGAGTTGAAGATATCAAAGGCCGCAAGCGGGTTTGGAATGTCTGACATGGGGTAGACCTTGATCGATTGGTATATGAAATCGTATTACGGTTTTATTACAGTTTTGCTACAAGCGGGGCGCAAACCCCAATCCAGATCAAAACAGCGACTAAAAGGGCTAGCATGACTGCTGCTGACCCAAAATCCTTGGCTCTTTTGGATAAATCGTGGTGTTCAAAGGAAATCCGGTCAATCGCGGCCTCAACGCTGGAATTGAGTAACTCAACAACCAAGACCATGATGATGGAGCAGATGAGAGCTACTTTCTCCAGAATGCTGACATCCAGAAAGAGGGCGATGGGAGTGCAAATAATCAAGAGCGTCAACTCTTGTCTAAAAGCACTTTCTTCTTTGAAGGCATAAACCACTCCGCACCATGAGTTCTTAGCAGCATGCCAAGCTCTAGTGAGGCCTTTATTGCCCTTGTGTGGGTTTTGATCGATGTGATAGTTACTCAAAGCAAACCCTTAAAAATGGAGTGTCAATACGCTGGCGAATAGACAACTTAAGCCAGCGCAGTCATATGCACTTCAGTGGAGGGCACGGGTTTGAGATGACGTGCAAATTGCTCAGAAGCAGCGCGCCATGAGAATTTCTCGGCATGGGCACGAGCCACTTCACGGGGAATGGTTAAAGCTTGCATACAAGCCTCACGCAAGTCTTCGTTCATGGCGCCAGCAGGAGAGTCACCCAAGACATCAATGGGGCCGGTAACGGGATAGGCCGCCACTGGAGTGCCGCAGGCCATGGCTTCGAGCAAGACTAAACCAAAGGTATCGGTCTTACTTGGGAAGACAAATACATCAGCCGCTGCATAGACTTCTGCCAACTCATGTTGATTGAGAACGCCAAGGTAGTTCACTTCAGGATACTTTTGTTTGATACCTTCCATGGCAGGGCCATCACCAACTACCCACTTTGAGCCAGGCAGATCGATTTCTAAAAAGGCATTGATGTTCTTCTCAATCGCAACGCGACCAACGTATAAAAAGATCGGATGGGCACTGTTCAATTTTTTGGAGTCCTGCATCTTGAAGATATCAAGATCAACCCCTCTAGACCAGAGCACTACATTGGTAAAGCCGTACTTTTCTAAATCTTGCTTAACCACAACCGTTGGCGCCATCACTGCCATAGAGGGTTTATGGAACCAGCGTAAGAAAGCATAGGTCAGGGCCAGTGGAATGCCAGTCCGGGCTTTTACATATTCAGGGAAACGGGTGTGATACGCAGTAGAGAGGGGTAACTTATTTTTGACTGCATAAGCGCGAGCCGATAAGCCTAAGGGGCCTTCAGTCGCAATGTGCATAGCATCGGGTGCGAACTCTTTAATCTTTCTGGCAACTGTCTTGCCTGGAAACAAAGATAAAGAAATATCTGGATATGTAGGGCAGGGAATAGTCTTGAAGTCGTTAGGAGTGATCATTTCAACTTCGTGACCCATGCCAATGAGTTCAGCGCGAGTTTGTTTGAGAGTTCGGACAACGCCATTAACCTGCGGATCCCATGCATCGGTGATGATCATGATTTTCATAGTGTTGCCTCTTTTGCAAAGTTAGGAATCAGTTGACCCAAAGCGGGTTCATTAGCAGTTTCAGCAGCACTCTCTACAGGCTCACCTTTAATAAATGGCCAGTGCACAATCTTGAGCTCACCTTCATGAGTCTCTACTAGGGCAGTCAGGCTTTCAACCCAATCACCATCATTGCAATACAGCAGACCATCGATTTCCCGAATCTCTGCTTTATGAATATGGCCACAGACCACTCCATCGCAACCGCGTAAGCGGGCTTCGCGGGCCATGATGTGTTCAAAGTCAGCAATGTAGCTGACTGCATTCTTAACTTGGTGCTTCAAGTATTGGGAGAGGGACCAATACTGCAGCCCCATCTTGACCCGAATCATATTGAAATAGCGATTCACATACAGAATGAAGGAGTACAGGGTATCGCCAACATAAGCCAACCATTTAGCGTACTGCATCACACCATCAAATAAGTCGCCATGGGTTACCCAAAGTTTTCTACCATCGAGGGTAGTGTGGATGACCTCTTCAACCACCTTGACGTCACCAAAGGACAAGCCAAAGAACTGGCGTGCGCTTTCGTCGTGATTGCCCGGTACGTAGATCACTTCAGCACCTTTACGGGCTTTACGTAATAGCTTCTGAACCACGTCATTGTGGGCTTGAGGCCAGTAGAATGATTTTTTGAGGCGCCAACCGTCGATAATGTCACCAACGAGGTAAAACTGGTCTGCTTCGTTGTGTTTTAAGAAATCGAGGAGGTAGTTAGCTTGACACCCTGATGTTCCGAGGTGCACGTCTGAAATCCAGATAGCGCGGTAATGCATCATGAGGTTGTATTAAGCCCGCTATAAATGTAAGGATCATGACAGTTTCATGTCACTTTTGTGACTTGCTTTATATTGATGACTCAAATGCACCAGCAAGAACAAACCCCGTATTTGATCCGCTTTGGATTATGGCTCCTCATCATTCTTCATACGATTCGGGGTGTGTTAACCCTTTCGGTCTTATTTCCATTGCTCGATCGCCAACAAAGAGACCATCATATTCAGCGCTGGTGCCAAAGGCTGCTAAAAATCTTTGGTTTACATCTGACGGTGCAGGGCGCTGAGCGCCTCCCAAGCACGTCATATCTATTGGTCTCCAATCACATTTCTTGGATTGATATTCATGTGATCAATTCTTTTAAACCTGTTCGCTTTGTGGCCAAGTCTGAAGTAGCCTCTTGGCCCATCTTTGGTTGGATGGCCAAACAACTGGGCACCGTATTTATTAGACGTGATAGTGCAAGACATGCTCGTCAGGTGGTAGACCAAATGGCTGAGGTTCTAAAAACCGAATCGGTCTGCATCTTCCCCGAAGGGACTTCATCCTCAGGCGAGACCGTCTTGCCCTTTAAGCCCAATCTGTTTGAGCCTGCTGCCATCTCGCATACCCCTGTTTGGTCCTTGGCGATTTCTTATCACTCTCGTAAGACGGGTGAACGCAGTTTGGCGACAGCATTTATCGGAGATATGGGTTTGGTCGAATCCATGGCCATGATTCTGAAAAGCCCTGATCTGGGCGTGACGCTCCATTTCTTACCACCCTTACAAGCTCAGCCTGGTCAAGACTTAGACCGTAAGCTCCTCTGTCAGCACAGTTATCAAGCCATCTCCGCTGCAATCTCTGTGCCATAAATCAGTATGTAACAATATTGACACTTTCCTCAGATAAAAAACATAGAGGACAAAGGGCAAATATGAGCGCAAAACATCAAGAAATGGCAGAGTGGTATCAACGTGCTCAAGAAGAGATTCTTGATAGCATGGACGAAGAGCTTGAGATGGAGCTCGATGATGATCGCCTGTCTGCAGATTCAGGTACAAGCACTTCAATACCAAGACAGACTTATTTCAAAGAACTGTTTCGTCTCCAAGGCGAGCTAGTAAAGTTACAAGACTATGTTGTAGCCAATAAGCTCAAAGTTGCAATTCTGTTTGAAGGTCGTGATTCAGCCGGTAAGGGTGGCGCGATTAAGCGTATTACCCAACGACTCAACCCACGTGTATGTCGAGTTGTTGCATTACCAGCACCAAATGAGCGTGAGAAGACTCAATGGTATTTCCAGCGCTATATCTCACAACTACCAGCTGGTGGAGAAATCGTTCTCTTTGATCGCAGTTGGTATAACCGTGCTGGTGTAGAGCATGTGATGGGTTTTTGTACCGATGCGGAGTACGAAGAGTTCTTGAGAACAGTCCCAGATCTTGAGCGCATGATTATTAATTCAGGAATCATCCTCATTAAGTACTGGTTCTCCATCTCAGATGAAGAGCAGTACAACCGCTTCATGATGCGTATTCATGATCCACTTAAGCAGTGGAAACTCAGTCCAATGGACTTGGAGTCACGTCGTTTGTGGGAAGCCTATACCAAGGCAAAAGAAACCATGTTGGAGAGAACTCATATTCCAGAAGCACCATGGTGGGTTGTAGCTGCAAATGACAAGAAAAAAGCGCGCCTTAACTGCATTAATCATTTGCTTGGACAGATTCCTTACGAAGAAATCCCACATCCAGAGATTCATTTACCTGAGCGGGTTCACAATCCTGACTACCTGCGCGGCCCAGTCCCTCCGGAGATGTACGTCCCTGAGGTTTACTAAAACCCAGGAAATTGCCTGCAGTATCGATATCCGTGTAAAATAGCGGTTCCGTCGGAGTGTAGCGCAGCCTGGTAGCGCACCTGCTTTGGGAGCAGGGGGTCCAAGGTTCGAATCCTTGTACTCCGACCACTTTCTCTATTTAGTCCTAAACTAATACCAGCAATCTGCCTATAGCTCAGCTGGATAGAGCAACGCCCTTCTAAGGCGTAGGTCTGTGGTTCGAATCCACATGGGCAGGCCAAATTCTCCTAATTAATACTGTTTCAGGCTGTTTCATTGACTCGATTGTGATTAATCATGATCTAGCTTGTCTATCGAGGAACCTACCTTGTGTTGTGGCGTAGGTTGATCCAGTTAACTATCAGCAACTCAGTTGAAATTTTGAACCTGGTGATCTAGTGTCGGTTCGACCCGACTCGAAGGTGTCCGGTTACGTGACGGTCAGGTGGTGCTTTCAGGTAAGTATCTTTCTTATAAGACTTATTAATCGTTTTATCCTCTGTGTAAGCCACCTCAGGGTGGCTTTTTATTGGAGTATTCTTAATCATAAATGACTAAACAATAAAGATTAAGCATGTCAGATAGCATCAATTTCAAAGCATTAGTGAGTCACATTGGTGAAGCTGTGATTATTTCCGATCGCGATGAAAATATCTTGTTTTGGAATGCATCCGCTGAGCGTATTTTTGGATATACCCCAAATGAGGCTCTCGGAAAAACACTCAGCATTATTACTCCTGATCGTTTTAGGGAGCGCCATTCTAAGGGCTACTTTCATACGATGGAAACTGGTAAGACCAAGTATGGCAATACTTTGCTACGAGTTCCAGCAATTCATAAAGATGGCAGATCTATTTCAATTGCTTTTTCAGTCACGATGATTTTTGATGATCAGGATCAGCCTATGGCGATTGCTGCCATCATTCGTGATGAAACTGAGCGTTTTCAAGAAGAGCGCAAACTGAAAGAAAAATTAGCAACCCTTGAGAAAAATATTCAGATCTAATATGAAAGCTATCATTTTTTTTGGGCATTAGGTGAGCAGGAAAACCTATTGATTTCAATAAAAGGGTACTTGAGACGGTAACCCTATATCTGAAATTTAGTAGTTTGATACATATGAAAGATTGGTAGAATAGCCCCCAACAGACCTC
>Ga0214164_1002256_pt1 | contig 10085 bp, 14 predicted proteins | sample TroBogepilimnion_13_FD_153003 | JGI IMG/M metagenome (GOLD analysis project Ga0214164, IMG submission 153003) | Freshwater microbial communities from Trout Bog Lake, WI - Practice 03JUN2009 epilimnion v4 | ecosystem: Environmental > Aquatic > Freshwater > Lake > Epilimnion/Euphotic zone ...
AGATGAGGATAAAATTGGGACTCCGCTCTTATGTCTTGCACAACGACTGGTTGAATTAGAAAATAAGATTCGTCTTTCACCTAACCATACATTTCCTCTCTTTTCGATTAAATGTTCTGGACATCAAAAGACGTATCCATCTCTGCTGCGTGAAAAGGTAGCGCGAATTGAAGCGCAGAAGAAGAAATCTGGGGCGCGCAGTCATACTAGTAGAAAAGTTGAAAAGCGCCGTTCTGGTACACGGAAGGCAAAACATGTGCGAGTTTGATTATATACTCGACGATTGGCACCTATTGAAGAAGGCTGGACTGAAGTCACGTAAGCAAGTTGGAAATCTTGTACGAACCACCTATGCACCAAAACACAGTCAGACAGATGAACAATCACCTCTTTGGTGGCGCAAAGAAGCGCTACGAAACAAGTGGTTTGGATACGCGTTGGACGCGACACCTATGGATGGAAGTGCAATGTTCGGTATTTGTAGTGTTCTTGGAATAACGTATGTTACGTATATTTCAAATCTGCGACACCGTGAACGGCTGGAGATGGCTGTACGAATCTTTGGCATGAAAGTGAGATTCTGTGAATCTATGGAGGAACTTGTAAGTATTAAGGGGTTTCTAATACGATGAATCTAGCGGCGGCTGTGCGTTTTGCGCTTATGGTGTGTTTTACGCTTGCGATTTGTCTTACGGCGATTACGTCTCCGACCACCGGAAGAGTTACTTACAGGTGATGCATTTACTAAATTTTTAAAAGCATTGAAAACATCAACCGGCACTTCAGTATCAATATTTCCCACTGTATCTGATGAATAATACACATGAGATGTATTATTCTTGAAATCAATTTCAAGTGAGGCATTATCATCTCCTTCCCACATAAGTCTAACATCTGTATTGACTGCTAATCTAGGATGACGAACAGTTAATGAACCAACATCCCTTATACGTTGTGCTAAGACTATACGCACAACAAACCCTGCCTCATACATAATTGTATAATCACCAACCATTTCTTGTACTATCGGCATTTCTATATTTATACTCTATATATTAAATAGAGAACTTTAGTATAGAATGCGTGCGACTCAAAAGAGAATGACTAAAAAGCAGCGCCGCGCTAGAAAGTCAAAGCGCACCATGCGAAAGAGAGTTCAACGCGTAAGAAAATGCGCGGTGGTGTTGTTTTAGATAAATCTCCCGACGATGAAAATTATTTAACGTATATGGGAACTGTCGTAGATAAGCAGGGAAATACAATTACATACAGAGATTTTCTTAAAATGGATGAAGAATCATGGGAGACTATTTACAATAAATTAAAAGAACATGCTGAAGGAAATTTTCAAAAAGATGAAATCCTTGATAAAGGATACGGTGGTGATAATGGAAATGGTATGATTACGGTAAGTATTTCCGATCCTGAAATGAAGAAGAAAGGTTCGACCGGAAAAGTAACTGCAAAAGATTTGCCACCAATGGAGTTTGAAATTGGTGGAAATACATACACAATGAATTTTAAAGTTGACTTTGGAAACTAATCATTTACTAGAAGGCTGTCATGAAAGTAATAACAGGACTCCTAGCCCTAGGATTTTTTATAGTTCTTCTACTGCTGATACAATATATCCGCAGTGAAGAGGGTTTTGCCGATAAACCAGCGGCAGTCTATGATGCGACCACATTCTTTGCTCCTTTTTCACTGGATAAAATCTGTCCTGTCTGGACAACTGTCTATACAAATCTGCAAGGTGCTTATAAAACGGATGCATCAGGGCATCCGCAACCTGAAGATGTTGCAAAAAAAGCGACAGATGCTGCTCTTCTAAAGGATCTGCCATTGGGACCTTTTCCGTGTCCTTTTTCCTTTCCAACATCCACAGAGCCAAGTGTTGTTTTAGCCTGGTTGAAAGATCATAACCCGAATCTACTTCTACAGGCGCATCAGACACTTGTTTTCTGTAAAACACAATTGGAGTCCACGCTCTCTACGGCACGCGCCTCATTATCCAATATCCCTGCCAAAGAGGGATTTGCCTCTCAGTTTACTGAACTCTTGACAGAATGCTCTGGCGAAGAACTTCTTACAAAAGACATTCTACCACTACAATGTGTAGATCCTCGAGTTGAACTTGGTACGGAATCAACACAGATAAAAGCCCAAGATCAGGCGGCTACGGCGGATGCTACAAAGGCGAAGATTGCAATTACACAGATTCTTTATAAGATGTGGACAACCTATACGGCGGCTGTACCTGAAACGCAGCGGATTGATTTTGCCGCGACGATTGCCCACTGCAATGATATTGCTAAACAACTTGCGGACATCAAAGCAAAACTCGAATCAGGTCAAACAAGTTTTTAAGGTAGAATAGGACATGTCAAGAATCTATTCAAAGACGCCAAGTGGAGGTGACATCGCAAGCAGCGTAACAAATAAGGTAATCCTTGCTTCACAGCGCTGTGCTGTGGCTGCTGCGGTTGCAAAGGCACGATGGAATCCTCCGTGCGCGGGTTGCTTGCCACCCCAATACAACAGCACGGGTGGAAATAGTAGCTCTGCTCTACTTCAACAGCAAATTGATACTAACGCAAATATAAACTCCACGCAAGCAAATCTGATTGCGAATCAACAACTCCGAGGGACCACGGGAACAAACTATGCGCAGTATCTTCAACAAAAGACACTAATGAACTATGCTCCGGCCACAGATCCAGCTCGTCGATTCTTAGCCTATCAAGGAAACTTCATTCCTACGCCGTGCCCACCAACACCTGCAGAGCAACTTAATGCTGGACAACCTAAGCCCACAACAAATTGCCAACTTGCGCAGTTGCCCAGATATCTTCGACCATCCGCATAAAATAGTTTCCTACGGTAGAAAATGCCGACTGGTGTATATGATGCATCCCTAATCACGAACCGCAACCGCAATCGTGCCCTCTCTTCGTTTAAGAATAGTCTTGTCACTGCAAATGCGTCTGGCAATCCAGTTACTCCTCAGCAGAAGGGTGCACCTATTGCATCCGTAAATACAGAGGCAAATATGGGTTGTGCGGATGGCACATGTAGTTCGGTGGCACAGTATGCAGGCTCGAATGCGTCTGTTCTCCCTGCATACACGCAGATCATTGGCTCGACCCCTTCATAAAATCATTATTATTTATTGTAATCTGCTGCGTAGGTGCTAAATCTTCAAACTGTCCATAGCGAGATGGATGCATCGCAGTTGCGACTAATTCCTGCTTTACGCGCGCGGTTTTTAACCACGTACGCAAAGTTTTTTTCAGACAATAGCGTCGCCAGACTCGTTTAATTGAATCTGATGCAAGAGTAAACTTGAGACCACACCAATTATCACTTTCATCTATTGATCTTGCCCAGGTCTCGCGATGTATCATTTGAAACTCTTGAAGGGAAAAGGTGAGTTCATTATCGGTTAATTGAATATATGTTAGAGGGGTTTGTCGTTTTTTCAAACTAATGCTCTTTATCTTATTATGACCAATTGAGAGGACATGTAGATTATTTGGTAAAGAAGGAACCACTTCAATTTGATTATACTGTAGATGAAGTTGCTCCAAACAATTTGGAAGATTCCGAGGAAACTCTTTCAAACGATTATTCGCTAAATTCAGAATTCGTAGGCGTAGCCCCCAATCATATGGAAGTCCAGATGAAACAAGATGATTTGTATGAGCCTCAAGCACTTCAAGATGAATTCGTCGAGGAAGCTTATTAAGAAGTGTTAAATTGATAAGAAGTTCTTTAAGAGTCGCTGGTAAAGTCTGAATCTGTAATATATTTGTGTGGCGTGCAGAGAGTTTTTCAAGTGTGGGGGGAAGTCCTTCTGGAAGTGAGCGAATGCAGTTATTATCAAGTCTAAGTGTCTTCAGGGAGGTTGGCCAATGAATTCCATCAAGGCGACAGATATTATTTGAATCAAGTAAAAGTTCTTGAATTGAATCTAGAAGTACGAAAGGAATACCATCTTCTGCAAGATAATTATTTCCAAGATCGAGATATTCTAGATTTGGAGGTAGATATTCTGTAAAAAAAGCGGAGATACTATTTCCAGCGAAACTTAAGCGGGTCGCTTGACTTCGAGATAAATCCGGTTGTGTTTGAAGGTTACAGTTCTTCAATTGAAGAACACTCATACAAAAAAAGAGTGTGTCGTATTTAGACCTAAACTGTAATTCCTTGCCAGGCGCCTCCATTTACACGATACCAAACTACATACTTAACAGCATCAACAGCAACATCAAGAATATCTCCATCTGTTTCAAAAAATGCAGTACGTAAGTCTGGGCTAGGATTAAGTGAATCATTATTTACCCACTCTTGTCCATCATCATAAAACCCAAATGATGTTCTATCATAGCCCACGTAACTAGAGGTTGGAGAGGATGCCATACATACGCCAATACCATCATAATCTGGTAGACGGCAATATTTGGTATGTTGAAGACTGAACATACAGTAGGTTCCTGGAAGAATTGGAATATTTCCTGAAACTAGATTATTTGCACTATATGTTTCTGAACCAGTGGCGATATCCTTAAGAGAACCACTTGTAGATGAAATTGTTACAAGTGTTGGGTCATACCTTTCCCAATGCCAGTCGCTAAGAAATGTAAATCCAGATGGAACTGCATAGTGTGAGAAATGTTGTATAGTAAAGACTGTACTATAAGGATAACTTATACTGCCGAATACATTAATTGACGGATATAGAGTTTGTGGCAATCCTATTAAATACTTTGTTAAGTCTACACCTCCTGGTATATAGGGAAGTGGAATAGGCTGGGCAACAGGAGGGAATATAAGAGGAGAAATTTGAGATAGTTGAATCTCAGTTAGATCTCCTGATGAAGTGCCACCCATTGTTAGTTGAAGAGATGGATTATTAGCATGAAATTGGCGTAAGACAGTTCCACGTAGCATTGCTGCATGATTAGACGAGGATGTATCCGCATTTGCCCTTTTAAAATTTGTAAGGATAGGCATCTACTAACAAAAAGATAATTAAGATATTGTTTTTTTAGTAAATATAGTTTTATTTTAGTAATTTGTTATTTACTTCTTGACTACCTTGACAACCTTCTTGGTCGTCACAACCGTCTTCTTTGGGACAGCGATCGGCTCAACCTCATCACCCTCCGCATCCTCCTGAGTGACTGCAGCAAGAACACTAGAGCCCTTGGCCACAGGCGCCGCCGCAGGTACATCAAAGACATCATCATCATCAACCTGCTCCTCCTGGGCAGCAGCGACAGCCGAGGAGGGCGCAACAGCCGTTACGGTACGACGAGCCGCGGGTGCGGGTGCAGCATGACTCTCACCCTCATCCGAAAAGGCAAAGCCACGGATAGAGTCAGGCAGCTTATCTACGCGAAGCTGAATGCCCTTCCAAGAGAGACCAAACTTGCTGCCGGCAAACCAGACACTCGTGCACTGGATGAGTGCCGTGATCTGGGCACCCTTTACAAGAAGCTCCTCAAGAGAAGTCTCCTCATAGTTGTAGGCCTGCTTGTTCATGTCGTAGGCAACAATGTCAAAGACATCAGAGCCCTGCTTCTTGCGCAGATTGAGCTTGAAGCTCGGCGGATATGGCTTCGGGTTGCCATTGGCATCCTTGGAGACACGAACTAGGGGCGTATAGAATGCCTTGACGACATCCTCACTGAGCTTCGACTTGAACCAGGCCTGAGAGTTTTCAACACCCTTCTTGACCATGAACTCGTCGAGCTTCATTAGAACATCGTAGAATGCCTTGACCTTCGCATCCTTGCCATCCTCATAGCCACGGAAGGAGAGGTCGACACTGTACTTGACGGGCCCGGCCTTGTCGAATACATTCATACCATAGGGAAGATTCATTGACGCCGTCTGCATGACTAGAGGGCGACCAGTGTAGCTAAGATACGCCATCTTAGCCCCACTATCCATAAGCTTAATCGGCGAGAAAGTGATGTTGGAAGTAGAGAAATCGGTTGACTGAACGACAGTGGAAGACATTTGGAATATATATGGCTCTGCAAATCTTTACTGGAAAAGGCTGAATCAAATTTTTGGCCGCGCCCTTTCCGAATTTTTTTTTGCCATTGAACCTTTAATGAAGAGGATTCAGAGCATTACGGTTGACTCAACTGCCGCTGAAACTCATCTCTGCACGCTTGGTGGAACCTATGGTACGGATAAGAGTCCTTACAATGGCGCGGGACATCGCCATCCGTATACCGCAGTTTATAGTCTTTTCTTTTCTCGTTTCCGATTTCAGCCTGTGAAATTTGTGGAGGTGGGTATTGCAGGTGGTGCCTCAATGCTTCTATGGCGCACTTATTTTACTCATAAAGATACTCATATCTTTGGCTTCGACCGTGATAAGAATTTTCTGCAGCATACACTAAACTTTGGACTTCCTGGACTCTCTGTTGGTGAAATGGATGTCTGCAACGAAGAATCAATTCGTAATGGTCTTGAATCCACTGGAGGAGAACTAGATATTCTTCTTGATGATAGTATTCATGCAGTTGATGAACAAATTCGTCTTATCAAGGTTGGCCTCCCATTTGTAAAGCCTGGTGGGTTGATTGTGATTGAAGATATCTTTCGTGATACTCCCGAAGAAAGATATGAACAGGGACTGGCAGATGTGCTGGATCAGTTTTCAATGGCAATGTTTGTAGTGACAGAACATGAGAAGCGCTATTCTCCTGGCTGGAATAATGATAAACTCCTGTTCCTTGTTAAAAAGTGATGCCCCTGTAGAAATGAACGCAGGTGAACTCACACGTCTTAGACAAAAGGCTGCAAATCAGTATCTTGCTCGCACAAATGTCACAGATTCGTCACTTCTGACCTGGAAGAAGCAGGTTGGACCTACCTATGCCGATTCAGGTGTGCCGCCTGTCGTGGCAAATCGTGGAATTAATGCGGGTACAGGTGTTATGGAGTTTGCAAATGGCAGCTCAAGCGATCTCCCTCGTGGAAATGCGTTATTTGATTCAAATGGTACGCTTAATTTTGCAACGGGTAAGGGTGTAAATGGAGAGAGTTTGCGTACTATCTTTACTGCTGCGGGATGTGCTGTATCAACGGATCCGAATCCTGCAACCAATCCGAATGGCATAACTCTGCCGTGTTTTACCTATGAGACGCGTCAGCGTTTCCAGATTACAAGTACAAATGGTGTTGTCTTAGATAATAACACCTTCTTATCCAATATAAATCTCTGTGGACCGCCTTCAGGCTACTTTCCTAAACAACCTGCAACGTATGGACCTAATTCAAACCCGACGTACTATAAAAATATCTATGGTGGTGGTAATGTCTATCCTCGTACGGGTTTCCAGGACCAGATGAAAGATAGTTTCCCATCGAACTAATCGAGACCTAGGCTCTCTAAAACCCACGGATATGCATCCGCAGCACCCTCGCTCACCTGTACTAAGCCCATCACTACGTAAAGTGCTCCTAGCCCTCGCAGTGATTTGCTCGTACCTCGTGTAACCAGGGCGTGAATCAGATTCAGATTTTTCTTTTTCCACCATGTAAGATCCTGATGGCCACGAGTTGTATCTTCAGGAATGTACCGAAAAAGACGCGTGGAAGCAAGTGTATGACCAGGACAAATTTCATCTTTTTCTGCAGTGCTCAGACCAAGTCTCCATGACCAGAGTTGATACAGTGCCCTGTAGAAATTCCGATGGTCCCGTACAACGAGTTCATGAAACCAGGCGGTATTCAGAAGATATCCCATTGCCTCAATCTTCATGAAGACATCAAGGACCCGTTGATTCCAGACTTGTTCTGGAGTGAGTATCTCATTGTAAACATATAGTAAGGGATACTCTTTTGCCCTCAACCATTCAACTCGTTTTCTAAACATTGCCAGAGCAGTTTCTGGCAGAGGCTCGCGTGTATAAGGATTCTGTAGTGACTGCCCCTGTGATGTCAGATGCACTAGAGAACGAATATCAAATCCCCAGCCGTTTTTTTGGGAATCTGCATAGGAGAAGAAAAAGACGGGTGGTATGGATTCAATAGACTCCATAGAATAGACTTCAGTTGTATTATTTAGCATTGCTTTGAGATGTACAAAAAGTCCTTGTGTACGCCGCCGTTTATTGGATATGAGGAGCCTCCACCACCGTTGAATTTTGCCAACCAAGAGCGCATTTGAGCGCGTATATATGATTCTTTGATCATTGCGTCTACGATCAAAAAAACGTATGGGACGCTTTGAATGGCGTTGGCAAAAGTCACCTTGAGATGCATTTGCATTACATTGTGCATCTGGGTGGTTACGGCTCTTGATACTCGCACAACGGCGAAACTGAAGTCTCTCCATATCCTGCTTAGCCGGAAGTTTGGTTTTCCTGTAAGAGCCAAAAAGGCGAAATGTTCTTAATTTTGCGATTTATTGACGAAAAATAAGTACACTTCAAAAAAAAAAGAGTATTTTTTGATTTCATGGGAAAATTTAAGTAAAAAAGTGAATGCAAATGTAAAAATTTGAGCGAGACTACTCATGAAAAAATTCGTAGTGCGTAAAATGTCTTCTAATTCTTCCACCGGTACTAGTACAATGAACTCCACCCCTGCCGTTGCCAAGGTTGCGACGAAGCGTGTAGCTAAGAAGGAGACGGTTGAGGTCGCGGCGGTGCCGGCCCCCGTTGCGGTTGCGGCCCCTGCGCCGGTTGAGGCCAAGAAGGTTGTTGCCAAGAAGGCGACGAAGGCCGAGGCTGCTGCGCCGGCCCCTGTTGCGGCTGTGCCGGCTGTTGTTGCCGCGGTGCCGGCCCCTGTTGAGGGTGCGGTGGCTGAGGAGCCGGTCCAGACGGTCGGCGATGAGATCCGTGGCATGGTCGGTTCCCTGAACGGCCTGCGCGAGACGATCTCCACGCTGCATGCGCAGCTCAAGAAGCTCGAGAAGCGTGTGGCCCGTGAGATCAAGGATGCCCGCAAGCGCAAGCGCCGCACGACGCCCCAGCTTGATGAGAATGGCGCGGCGAAGCCGGCCCGCCTCAGCATCTTCGAGATCCCGACGAAGCTCAGTGATGATCTCTGCGTCTTCCTCGGCAAGCCGAAGGGCAGCGAGATGAGCCGCTCCAACGTCACGAAGGCGGTCACGACGTACATCAAGGAGAAGGGCCTCAAGAACAAGCACGACATCAAGCCTGATGCCCCGCTCAAGAAGCTGCTTGGCGTTGCGGACACGGAGGGCCTGACATACTTCAACCTCCAGCGCTACCTCAACAAGCACTACGTCAAGGTGCCGAAGGCCGAGGCTGTTGTCCCGAAGGCGTAAATCGGGTTGAGAAATAAATATAAAACGAAAAGAAAAAAAGCGTAAAAACTAAATAGGACTAGAAAATCTTAAAAAGATAAAATATTTAAAATATTTTTTCTATTTAGAATGTCTGGACAGAATAATCAGAGCTATCTACATCAAGTATTACAGGGCCTCCAAGCAACGCATGCTGCATGGCAAGGGAACTCTCCTAATGCTACACCTCATTCACCTGTAAGTGAAGCAAACTCAGAAGAAGCGGCTGAACTTCTTAGAGAAGCCGCGAATCATAGAGTAGCAACGCTTTCTGCTACTGCAGAACCCTATTATGATCCGAGATTACGAGCGAATGCTCCCCAATTTGCTGATCCGAGATTACGAGCGAATGCTCCCCGATTTGCTGATCCGAGATTACGAGCAAATGCTCCTGTTTTTGTATCTTCAAGAAATGCAAATGCAGAAATAGCTGCAGCGGCGGCAGCTGCTGGTAGAAATATGAATGCAAATAACTTTACTAGTTTATCACGCAATATTAATGCAACAAGAGAAAAAGGTGGAAGACGCAGACGTGTTAGAAAGTCTCGCAAGCGTTCACAGAAAAAGCGGGTTCATAAGAGCCGGCGCTATCGCAAGTAAAGTGCGTTCAAATAGAGTTTTTTTGATATCCGAGAAGAGTGGAGGCAACTCTCTCTGGTCGATTAGCTTGTTTGCTAAGAGACCCTCTGGTCGATTAGCTTGTTTGCTAAGAGACCCTCTGGTCGATTAGCTTGTTTGCTAAGAGACCCTC
>Ga0214164_1002257_pt1 | contig 10079 bp, 19 predicted proteins | sample TroBogepilimnion_13_FD_153003 | JGI IMG/M metagenome (GOLD analysis project Ga0214164, IMG submission 153003) | Freshwater microbial communities from Trout Bog Lake, WI - Practice 03JUN2009 epilimnion v4 | ecosystem: Environmental > Aquatic > Freshwater > Lake > Epilimnion/Euphotic zone ...
TACTTTGGTATACTGCCCGTGGCGTTTTGCCCCACTTGCTATAGCAGCATGGTAGATATGGTGAGTCAAGATTTAGAATTAGGAGTTGTAGAATGAAACAAGATACCTTAATACCTTTATTGCTTTTATGCACAAGCATAATGGCAACCACCGTGGGTGTGCTATTGGTGTGGTTTGGCTATTGGTTGGCCACTATATTTTAAGGAAACGGCAATGGCAACCCTCGTAATTGTACTTTTTGAATACTGGACTGAATGGAGACATGGATAATGTTTAGACGCAAAATAGAACTACCCCCAATCCCCGAAATTGCTCCGTTAAAGGTACCACACATGGAAAATGAAAACACCGCAGTTGGCTTTATGGTAGGAATCACTACCGATGGTAGAACACAATTACGAGTCGGACATGATACTTCGATGACACTGACAATGACTCCGGACACTGTTCGTGCACTGATTGTATTGTTAGAAGCCACACTTCCACAGGCAGAAGAATAATGTGGCTTTGGTTCGTTCCTATTATACTAATATTTGCCGGTCATTTTTGGTTAGCAATGTTTGCTGCACTTTTGTTGATACTAACGGAGCCTCGATAATGGACTCACAAGATTTTTTAAACGACATACAAATTGGCCTTAAAGGCGTACAGGAATTTGAAGTACAGGTAACTATACCCGAAGACTTTACCTGGCCTGGATATGTGCCCTATGACATGCATGTATTACGAGACCAAGCCTTTGTCACAGTACCTGCAAAGAATATAGAAGAAGCACGACAACTAGCAGAGGAGTACTTTAATGGCCAGCCTGACTGATTATTTTGAACGCAAAAACGAGGACGCACCCAAGCCAAAATTTCTCTACGGCGATCGAGTGTTTGGCCGCAAGGAAAAAGTCCCATTTATAGGCACAGTACAACGTGAAGTTGGGGCTTTGGTTATGATTCTCACAGACTTGCCTGTGGTGTTTGAAGGTGAGGTGTGCAACGTATTGTCAGTCAAGCAATCAGATATTATTCGTTTAGTGGAGATGTAAAAATGGGATTAGATATGTATGCATATACAGCCGCAAAGGTTGAAGAAGAGTGGGAAAATCTTCGTGAAATAGCCTACTGGCGTAAACATCCCAACTTACATGGTTGGATGGAACAGTTGTATTATGCCAAGGGCGGAGACGCAGAGACCTTTAACGGTGTTGAACTAGAATTAACTTGGCAGGATATTGATTTGTTGGAACAAGATATCTTAAACAATCAATTGCCCGGTACAACAGGATTCTTCTTTGGCAATCCCGCGGACGATTACTATCAACAACAGGACTTGGAGTTTGTCAAGAACGCAAGAGCTGAATTGTTTGTGGGACTGAAAGTATTTTATAATTCAAGTTGGTAAAAAAAATGAACAAACGAATCGATGAACTATTTGGGCAGACCATGGATCAAGTTGTGCCAGAAACCTGGACTACACTGACTCATGCACAGTTATTAATAGTAAAAGACAAGTTCGCCGAGTTGCTTGTTCGGGAATGTGGCGAAGTTGCTTACAAAGCCTATTGGGATAATCCCGAAACAGTTAAAGGCATACACATTAAAGAAGCAATTCAAGAACATTTTGGAGTAGAATAATGTCAAAAACAGTATATAAAGAAGTTGAAATTGATGTTGAATTAACCGATTTTGATGATGACGATTTACTAGAAGAAATAGAATCACGTGGTCTTGTTGTCAGCACACATGGTGATACTAAACAACTACTGGAAACAATTTGGTTAAAGCGTAGACAAGGTCAAGCATTTGATACTGAATTGGATCAGTTAATCTATGCCGCATTGGGAAAAGTTGTATGAACATTTATCTAGACATGGATGACGTGGTGGCAGACTGGATGGGCGAAGCACGTCGTTTGGTTAAGCGCAATTGGAACTATGGCGAACGTATACCAGATGCGGATTGGAACAAAGTCAAAGCCAAGGAACGTTTTTATAGAGACCTGCCCCTAAAAGAAGGCGCAGAAGAATTAGTACAGTGGTGCAGGGCGTATGTCGACAAACATCCTGATACTCGTTTGGCTTTCTTGACTGCGTTGCCACACGACTACTCGGTGCCATATGCAGCCAGTGATAAAGTATTTTGGGCCGATAGATATTTTCCCGGCATACCTGTTTTCTTTGGGCCATTCAGTTTTGACAAGTACAGGCATTGCCAAAGCGACAAGGACATATTAATAGATGATAGAAGCAGTAACTGTCATGAATTTATTACGGCAGGTGGCAGAGCACATGTATACCGAACATGGCCAGAGTGTCGAGAATGGTTAGAAAGTATACTTGGTACGACGTAATTTTGCCCCAATTGGGGCTTTTTCTTTTGACACAACTTGTAAATACTGTTATAATACACTATGAACCGATACACCACAGTTGAAGATTACTTGGAAGTTATTGCAGGACTTCGAGATCCTGCGACACTAAAAACCAAACCTCATTCTTGGTTAAATGACTTTGATCCCATAGTCAGTTTGGCACGTTATGATACTGATGTGCTGAACAGCATGAGTACAACTGCTAATGAAGGACGTGCACTCACAGAAAAGCAAGGTGACTTGGCAGTTAAGATTGTGATCAAATATAAAAGACAATTGGCCGCAAAAGGCATAGATGTCACTCCGGTTGAAGAACGTGCCATGTGGCGGTTGCCGTTACGAGCCATGGACTATACTAGAAAGTTGTCGGTGGTGAATGATCAAATACAAGTCACATTTCCATTCAACAACACGTTGATTGACAACCTGCGGGACTTTAGAAAAGAAAGTCAAGGGCAGGGAGTATGGGACAAGGAAGCCAAAGTATGGAATTTCGCACTCACAGAATACAATTTGGTTTGGCTCACAACTTGGGCCGAACAAAACAATTTTGAAATTGATGAGGAAGTTCGCAGACTGAATGCCTTGATTGCAACAATTGAGGCCGACCCCTATGCAATAGAACTACAGTATCGAGATGATCAATTGACGATCACTAATTGTCCCGAAAGTTTGCATGAGTATATCAAAAACAAACTGGGTGGATTTGGTGTAGACAATTTACTGCGTCTTATTGACATGAGTGCAGTCCTGGGCTATACTGTGAGTAAATCAATTGCAGACATGATAGTGGCAAACAGTACGCCACGTTTTTACAATCTTGCCGTCAGTAGGGAAGCCAAACTAGATCCCACCACAATTGCAGAGAATCTTGCAAGAGTGCTAGATTATGCAGATGAGATGCAACGTTGGCCTGTTGTGGTTTATGAACCTGATCTCAGTGGCAGATTGTTGGCACAACTAAAACAACTGAGAGCGGGTGTTGTGGAAGTTGCACGTACTGTAAAACTAAATGAACGTTATTGGGATACGGGCTTTCGATATGTGCACGTGGTGACCCCGGTTACCAATCACGCAATACCATTGCTGATCAGCAGTGCTGGTATGATGTTTGGCGGAGATAAAAGTCTAATGGTTCAGAATGCAGAAAAGATTGTGTATTGTGCTGCCGAAGTGTATAATAAAAAAGCAGAAAATAAGGTAGAAAAACTTGCAGACTAAATTAATTATTTCTTTTTAGATTCAGAGATTTTTCTTTTAGTTTCCTCTGACAACTTTTTACCAATATTAGCTTTACGAATATTTTCGCAATGTTCGGGGCTCTTAGGTTTTCGCATTTTTTGTTTAGTTGACTCTGATTTTGGAATACCTATTGCAATAGAACTCAAGTGTAATTTTTCTTCTATAGTTCTCGGTCTTTTTCTTTGCCCTACTAATTTAGCGACCCTTTTTGCTATAGTTTCCGGAGATTGTTTGAATCCTTGAGCAAATTTATTACCTAATTGAGATTGACTACGGGCAATAGATACTTCTTTCCTTATTATTTCGTATTGTTTAGAAGTAAGAGTGCTACGTTGTTGATTTTTACTTGATCTTCTAAATGCATTTAATGCAAATTGCATTTTTCTTTTAGAAGCTGGATCTAGGATCATTTTAATTAATAACCTATGAACTATGTAATGCTCCCTTGCAGTTAACCTAGCTAAATTATCTTTTGAGTTATTTCCACCAAGACTTTTGGGTAATATATGATGTGATTCTGTATACACTTCTTTTGATAAAACTCTTGCTTTAGCATTAGTGATTATGCTATAATACCAATGCGAATACTTGTTATCTATAAATATCATTGCTGGTGCTCCTTTCAAGCATTAGAGTAGTTGGATATTTGCAGTATCGCGAACTACACTATTATTTATACCATATGACTGTTTGTAAAATCCAAATTAACGATGAAGTAAATTGCAAACTAATTGGATTAGACCTATCCACAAGAAAACGATTAGTAGACAAGTTTAAATACGAAGTTCCGGGCGCTCGATATCAGCCTGCAGTCCGTCTAGGGCGGTGGGATGGAAAAGTCTCGTTTGCACAACTTGGAGGTAGCACATATATTAATCTGTTACCAGAAGTCTTGGAGTTTTTGGACGCAGAAGGATGGGATGTTGAACTAGATGATCAACGAGATTATAGCACCAAGTTTGAATTTGATCCCATAACCGAAGACACATTCGCAGACAAGGTGTGGCCCAAGGGGCATCCCAAAGAGGGAGAACCCATTTATTTGCGAGACTATCAACCTGATATACTAAACAGATTTTTACAAAATCGGCAAAGTGTGCAAGAAGTAGCCACAGGTGCAGGTAAAACCATTATGACTGCGGCCTTGAGTCGCAGTGTTGAGCCCTACGGACGTAGCGTAGTCATTGTGCCCAACAAAAGTCTAGTGACACAAACTGAAGCCGACTACATCAATCTCGGACTTGATGTGGGCGTGTACTTTGGCGATAGAAAAGAGTACAATCGAACACATACTATCTGCACTTGGCAGAGTTTGAACAACATGATGAAGACTACTAAAAGTGGAGAAGCCGAAGTAGAAATTGGCGACTTTATTGAGGGTGTTGTTTGCGTCATGGTTGACGAAGTTCACATGGCCAAGGCCGATGCACTAAAAACTCTGCTCACAACAGTATTTGCACATGTGCCTATTCGTTGGGGACTTACGGGAACAATTCCCAAGGAGGATCATGCGAAGATAAGTATACTGTGTAGTCTAGGACCGGTAGTGGGAAAACTTACTGCTAGTGATCTTCAAGAAGCAGGGCATCTTGCCAACTGTCATGTGAACATTGTGCAGTTGATTGATCATGTAGAATATCGAGAATACCAGCAGGAACTAAAATACCTGTTAGAGACCACAGGCAGATTGACCTATATGCGGAATTTGATTCTCCGGGTCAACGACACAGGCAATACCTTGGTGCTGGTGGATCGAGTGGCAACAGGTAAACTATTAACAGAATATTTAGGTGATAAGGCGGTATTTGTAAGTGGAGCAACTAAAGGAACAACAAGACAAGCAGAATACGACGAAGTGGCGACTAGTACTGGCAAGATTATTGTGGCGACTTACGGTGTGGCCGCAGTGGGTATTAATATCCCTCGTATTTTTAATCTGGTTTTGGTGGAACCCGGAAAGAGCTTTGTTAGGGTTATACAAAGCATTGGACGAGGTATACGCAAAGCAGACGACAAAGATCACGTAGAGATTTGGGATATAACCAGCACCTGCAAATTTGCAAAAAGACATTTGACGGCCCGGAAAAAGTTTTATACCGAGGCCAATTACCCATTTACAATAGAAAAGGCTAACTGGCAATGATTTATTACAGACATCAAGATCAAATGGGTCTTGGCGATAATATTATAAATTTGTCTGTTCTATTGCATTTGGCCAAAAAAGAAAATCAACTGGTAAAAGTATCAACAAACGATTTCATAACAAATAATGTCTACACCACATTGAAAAGAGTTTTTGGTATAAGTGATCAAGTACTGATGGTGGCGCATGAAAACGAATCAATTGTACCTCCAGATGCTCAGGTAGTCACTGATCTCAGGCAACGTTGGAACTTGGATTTGGATGTGCCGTACATAACAGCGTCCACTTTAAGATTGTTTGGACAGGATTTCTCTAACATCAAGAAACCAACGTACCCCTACATCGGTATTGCCACCAGATCATTGATAAATCATGAAAACTGGCCTAATGGTGCCCATCCCTATCATAGATATCACTCGCTTGATGATTGGCAAAAAGTAAAACGATTGGTATCACTAGCCGGATATGACATCATTTCGTTTGATTCTAATGCTACCACGATCGAGCAAAAGATTTTTTTACTGACTCAGTTTTGTGACGGAGTCATTGCCTACGAGGGCGGTATGGCACACCTGTGCCACAGTTTATCTATTCCGGTCATATTGACTCCGTGGCAGTTTTATTCAGACGGATCGCCTTATGTATCAAATTTTGACAAAGACGAAGACTTGTGCAGACTTCACAAGGACAAACGAACTTGGTTTCTAAACCACATTGATCAGTTGTCAAGCATGACACCGTCGCAATTGCAAGATCTAATACTATCGTTAAAGCATAATGGTGGCAATAACCTAATGCGGAACCAAATAAATTCTTAAAAATACACAGGAAACACATGAGAATACTCACCCTTGAGAATCGTAGTTACGAGATGAATGAAATACCCAATGAAATTGAAGAACTCAATTTTTGTGTATTAGATAACAGCAACCCGCGCGAGCCCGACTACTTTTACATACCATTAATTTTTATGGAAAGTTTCAACAGTCCGGCCTTGGTGTTAAAGATAGGCAAACACATCATCAAAATGCCCGTGGATTGGCAGTTGCTGATTGGCGAAAAAGAACAAGGCGATTTAGAAGTTGTGCCCTTGACTAGCATCAATGATCGCGGCTTTAGTGCATTTGCCTTCAATCCCAAAACCAGCTTCCGTCCTGATTTTTATCCGGTGGAGATAGTGGACATTTATCAAGATGTCAAATGGTATTTCCCCAAGCTCAAACCCGGGCAAATGTTGGCAGTGCCCTTGGAAGAGGGAGTAGACGGGCCCATGTGTGTGTACTTTGTGAAGGATATTTCAAGACAGAGCGAAGTGGTGGATTATAACAAGGTTTGGTAGCATGAGTGATATATTTGAAAGCCCGGATAAAGGCAAAACCGTTTACCGACGCTTGCCCGGAACCAGCCAACGTGAGTTGTACAGTGATATAATGAGTGATGGTAGTACATTTCATGAACAACTACTGGAAGATCAAATGTGGGGTAACATACGCCGAATGGCTAGAACAGATGAAGGCTTGCAAGAACTGTTAGAACGTGCTATAGTATACTATAACTTGAAAAAAGATCATGACAGATAAACTACACATTGCATACGAAATGGAACAGTTTGACACAAAGAACCGAGAATTCTTTGACAAGTTGAGTGATGAAGAACGCAAAAAGATCACAATGTTTACCATGATTCGTTGGGGCAGTGTAGTCGCAGGTGACTACGACACACAGGCCTACTACTTGATGAGTGTAAACGAGCGACTAAACAAACACTTCTTTGATGTCAGCACCACACAACACAAAAAATTGCAGTGGTTGTTGGCCACAACAGTGAGCCCGGGCATAGGCAAATTTAGACACAATTGGCTGGCAGCGCCCAAACGTGCGTCAAGTAATAACAAGGCAGAAAAGTTTTTTGCTGAAATATACCCGCATGCAAAAAGCGACGAGATCAAGATGTTGGCTGCAATCAATGACAAAAACGATATTAAAGAATTGGCACGAGCACATGGATGGGACGAGCGTAGAATCAAAGACTACATTTAATTGTAAGTACTGTGAAAAGCCTTTTAGAAAAGAAACAACCTTACTGGCGCACCTCTGTGAAGCCAAGCGTCGCCATACTCAACGCGATGAAACAGGAGTTCAATGGGGTCTCAAGGCGTATCTCAGATTCTATGAATTTACACAAGGCAGTGCTCGGCTCAAGTGTTACGAGGATTTTGCTAAGAGCCCTTATTATAATGCCTTTGTTAAATTTGGTAGGCATTGTGTCAATATCCGTTGCATTAATTTTGCTAGTTTCACGGATTGGCTTTTAAAGAACAATAAAAAGCTGGACAACTGGTGCAGTGATCGATTATACACTGAATGGCTTCCCGAATACTTGCGACGTGAAGCCACACAAGATGCGCTGGAACGTGCACTAAAAGAAATGACAGAATATGCAGACGCTCGTCCAGAACTTCGAAACGGCTTTAGTGACTATTTCAGATACGGTAACGCAAATCGTATTGTTTACCATATTAGTACCGGGAGGATCAGTCCTTGGATTGTATTTAATTGTAGTAGTGGTATTGAGTTTCTTGAGAAATTGGATCCTGGACAAACTGAAATCGTTCTTCCGTGGATAGATCCCGACTTCTGGCAAAAACGATTCAAGGACTATTTGGCCGATACCGAATGGGTCAAAGATATATTGCAAAAGGCAGGATTATGAAGTTTAAAAGTGATATTGACATTGACTTTCCCAACAGAGAAGATGCGCTGAAGTTATTGAAACATACGCCAGCTGGTATTGTTCGTGATGGCAAATTAATCAAACACAACACTGGTGTATATGTCACAGATATTCCCACAGACCCTTTTACGGGAATAGCCACACTGGATCATAAAGTGGCCGAAGACTGGGGCTATATGAAGTTGGACTTTTTGAATGTGTCATTATATACACAGATAAAGAGCGAGCAACATCTTAACGCACTAATGGCACAAGAGCCTGCTTGGGATAAGTTATACGATCCAGAATTTTGTGCTCGACTGATACACATTGGCAATCACTATGATACACTAATCAAGTGTCCTGAAGCGGTGAATAGCGTACCTAGAATGGCCATGTTCTTGGCGCTAATACGTCCGGGCAAACGTCATTTGATTGGCCGAACCTGGGGTGAAATTGCTGAAACTATCTGGGATGCTAGTGAGGAATACACATTTAAAAAGAGCCATGCTGTGGCCTATGCACATCTAGTTTGTGTGCACATCAACTTACTTTGCGAACAAGAGTTATTGAACGGCGCTTTGACCGCTTCATAGACATTTCTTTAAGGCTAACTTGAGGGCCTACTTTAATCTCAACGTCTTTGCTGTTCATAGTTTTGACGCAGAACTTGAACCCACTCCACTCGGCTTTTAGAAACACATTGATGGGGATGATTCGATTGCTTTCCCACCACCAAGTATCGCCCAGGCTCAAAAACAAGGTTTTTTGCTCAGCGGTTTTTAGACTAGCATAATCGTAAATTGTGGTGATTTGTTCATCGGCATTTTGTATGATTCCGAGGTATTCGTTGCCACCGTATGTGAGCAACGTCAAGTAGGGATATTGATCTAGCAGTTGTTTAATTTCGTTCACAAGTTATTTATAACTGTTTTGGAATTGGTTTTTACTTTTAGGTTACGCTAAATATGTAAAAGTATATAAAATGATAACTGTTAAAGCCTACATATATCCCAATACTGCCGAGGTTCAAGTATTTGACCCCACTATTTTCACTACAAGGAATCGCCAAGTGTACTCACGTCCTATTAAAGTTTACCAGGGAGTAGACAATCCCATACAAGTTATAGTTAAAAATCAAGATCAAAAACCTGTGGATCTCACAGGAAGTAGTGTGACTGCTAGTATACAGGACCCCACAAATCAAGTCACAGTAAAGAGCTATGTGGTGACTTGGGCCAATATTCAGCTGGGACAGGGCAATTTCACCTTTGATGCTAACACCATCAACAGCTTGGAGAATCGTTTTTACAAATTGGCTTTCAGTACCACAGTGACTAGTTCGGACCAAACCAGTCCAGTGTACATTGACGACAACTATGGCGTACCACTAGACCTAGAAGTACTACCAGCCTACTATGGCACCAGCTACACTCCTCCACTAGAGGGCACCACTTACTCGTTGGACGGCGGAACCATCTAATGAGCAACATTATCAACATATCACAGATTTTGATCAAGCGCGGTAATACCGCCGCTGCGTCAAATTATGTTGGCCCTATAGGAGAGTTGTTGATCGATACCGGGCAACAAACCATACGTGTTCAAGATGGGGCTACA
>Ga0214164_1002258_pt1 | contig 10074 bp, 7 predicted proteins | sample TroBogepilimnion_13_FD_153003 | JGI IMG/M metagenome (GOLD analysis project Ga0214164, IMG submission 153003) | Freshwater microbial communities from Trout Bog Lake, WI - Practice 03JUN2009 epilimnion v4 | ecosystem: Environmental > Aquatic > Freshwater > Lake > Epilimnion/Euphotic zone ...
CTATGATCATGTAATACGCCTGGATTAGTGATGTACGTTCTCAAAAGGTCTATTATTGTTATTTACCACCAAGTTCAATTATATTACTTGTTTAGCGATAACAACGCGGTGCACCCTAATTTGATTGACTTGTGTACACGTCATTAATTCTTGGTCGAAAATAACGAAGTTATTTCCGGTTGCATGCAACGAACTTCTAAATTTAATGCCGTGTACGCCAGTATATATTTTGATAAATTCGCATATAAACTGCGTAGGGATATAATCTAGCTCTGAATCATAACGCCGCATTGGCTTTGACAGATCAGCACTAATCTTCTGCTTTAGTAAGGTAGCTTTAATTTTATCACCTACTACGGTTGGGTGGTAAATAGTACTGGACTCGGTGAAATCGGAAATGATTACAGGTGAGGTAATCGCTGGTTTTACTTCAAACGTTCCTATAGATATTTCATCTAGATAAGTCGCTCTTACTTCGTAGAGCACAGTGTCAGCATTATCGCTTAGGTAGAGGTAAGGAATGCCGGATGGATTCGCCCTTCCGGCAGTTGTATTGGCCGCAGGAGGACAAAACATTTCATTTGCTGCGTAGGGTGGTTGTCCACTATTATGATGCAATCGAGCACGGTACAGCGGAAGGCCATGCGGAATTTGAATTTGACCGCTAAAAAAACCATCCCAACCTAGATCATCAGTGAGATAGCCGACATCAGTAATGTATCGGCTTTTAGTAGCTAATTGGAGTTTCAGCATATCCCAATAACCTACATTTTCAAGTATTTCATCACTAAAATTTACCAATTCATCTGCATTTGAAAAAGCGGATGGAACAATACTAAAAAAATAGTTCAGAATTGCATAAGCATTTCCTAAAGTACTAAAGAGACTCCAATGTCCTTGAATGAGTCCTTTCAGTGTCGTGCCCATTCTATCTGGCTTGAAATGAGAGAGCAGTTCAGTAAAAAAATCAAACAGTTCATCAACGGCAATGCATGACACGTTTACATTACTGCAAAAATCGCAGTCGCCCATTTTGGATTGACTGTTGATTAATGCGATGAGTTCTCGATCAGAAAAACATTGCGTACATACGTTTGCCATACAATTAACGTAAATAGTCGGTGACAATTAAGAGGTGATTCTTGATTGAAATTTTTTTGACTGTTCCGAGGCCAGGATATTTACCATCTTCGTAGAATTCTTTTAATTCTTTAGTTGCCGCGTTTTGCAATGGATAGCTATCACAAAACTGAACAGCCTTCGCAGCTGCTTCTGCAAATTTTCCCTGTACGTTGGCGATAGAGTCATTCGATGAGGATGTAAAATGCCTAATCCATATTTGATTTTCTTCATCCTTATTGATATAAGTCAGGTGGATTGCTACGGCTCGGGGTGTGCTACCACCTTCGGTATATTCACTTGATAATACTGTAAAATCAGCAAAACCTTGATAACCATCTTCCTTGAAATAAAGATGCTCTTCCGAAAATTTATGTGCAAGAATAGCAAGAAAATCCGCATTTTTTTCTTGTTTTTCAAAGACGTCATCTAACCTTATATAAGTTTTATTTAAACCTTTTAAATAGCGATCCAAACTGCGATTTTTCTGCGGTTCCAGTACCATTATGTGTGTAATAGCTTCATCAGCACAAATATCACGTAAGTTAGCGTCATCTATGAAGTTAGAATAGCAAACAAGCATACACCCCTTATAACTATTCTCTCGAATTAGGGTTGTGATAAAATCAGCGTTATTGGTGTATTGAAATGCAGGTAAGAATCCTGACGTTTGTCCTAAGGAAGCTAGGTAATTGCTAAAATATCTACTATTCCCTGACTTTTCTCCAACCAACGGATTGAGGATTAGATATGCCCCCTGACTAAAATCATAGAGTATTTTATTTGCTAAGTTAAGGTTGCTTAAAGATTCTTTCACCGGCTCTAATACAGGAAAAACATGGCCTTGAATTGATCCTTGGAGAGCAAGTTCGCGAAGCGCGATGAGCTCAAACTGGCGGGCTCGAAGAAAAGGATAATACATCAGCAGATCGTTGCGCTTAGGTTAGATAATAATTGTTGCTTTTGATTGGCAGTATAATTCATGGCTAGAAAAAGCTGGTTAAATTGAAATTCTTTTTTTGAAAACACATTATTAATTCGCCTTGCCTTCATAAGCATTACAAATTCCTCGCTAAGAACATCTGCGGGAATTTTCTCGATTAGTGCTTTACATACTCTGAACTTAGTAAAATCATTAAATTTTGGCCTAAATCCAAAATATTGCTCAACTATTTTGACATACTCATGCGTATGTAATACTTCCATTAAAACATCAACCTCAATATCCCTTTTGCAACAAACTGCTTGACGTAAAAGAGAAAATGAGTGGGTGATGTGATCATAAGCAATAATTCCTGTAGTGATGTCACGTTTCATATACAAATGTGACTTTACCTCAGGAACAATTAAATACACTTCATTAAACAACCGGCAATATTGTACAAGTTGGTTGCTTAACCTTGTTTCTTTGTCTAATAAAGTTTTGATCTCAAAAACTTTCGAAACTCCATTAAATACAGCAAGATCAGCTACGGCCTTTCCCAATCTAAATTCACTAAATACTATAGACTGTTCTAGGCCTATTTCCTGCATTAGCCATTTAGTAATAAATTCATTCTTATATACATATTCATTAGGGTAAAACTTTTCGAGTACCCTATATATTTGTTTAATGTAAAATAAGTAACTGTGCTGCTTTTCGATAATGGTTGGATCATGTCGATCTATTTTCAATCTTAATGAAGACCAATCGCTTTTATACCATCGATTGACTTCACTACGTGAAAATAGACTGGAATAGTCTCTAAGGCGATTTATATCGTATTTTTTGCCAATGCGCATAATCAGTACAAAAATATAATTTTACTTTGGTTTTATGACATGCAGTAGAAAAATCTATAAACCAGTCCTCACTATTTTGAAAAACTATCTTGTGATCAATTGTCTTTTAAGTCTGCACCGAGATTTCCCTACTGTCGCACTTATTCTATGCAAGTAGTCATGCATTTTGTATATGGGGTTTGACTCAGTGCATCAGGGTACTGAAGTTGATGGTCCTTATAATCATCAAAACAAAATCTCCTATCTATTGCCACCAAAAAAATAAATTTGCCTGAAAAATAGGAAATATCAACTATTTGCACTACCTTTGTTGTAAGTTTTATTATTAATTATAATTTTTTAAACTATGAAATAATTATTATATTGTCTTACGTATATCCAAGGCATTTTGCTTACCTAGGCACCAAGTACACAAACATTCTCGATAATTTAGTTAATTGTAAATAACATACATATATCGGCGCATGTCCGCATTTTTACATTACCACATTTTTATATTAGCTAGAGACAGAGCGGAGTTGAAAATTACGATTCTTCATCACTTATCTCAGTGGTAGGTCAATAGGATAGGATGAGATAATCGGAAAATGATTTATATCAGCCACCAGCAAGGGTTTCAGCGTTTGCCATTATCCCATCGCTTTATTTTACGAGTATGGGATATGCAAAACAAATTTCCTTCATTACTGCCGACAGGTATGTTATAAAAATAAAAATAATTGTAACGACACTCTCTTCTTTGTAAATATATCCCGATTTTCTTCGGGAAAGGCTGGGGTGGGGGGAATTGTAAAAAATGGGATAAGATGAGATAATCGGAAAATGATTTATATCAGCCACCAGCAAGGTTTTCAGCGTTTGCCATTATCCCATTGCGTTTGTTTAAGGGCATGGGATAACCAAACAAAAAGCCTTTCTGAGCAATCTCTCCAGTTTATTGCCGCAATTCTAAAGATAGAAATACAGAAGCGAGGTTCACAATACTCGAATTCCCACTCCCACAAAAAAAGGGATGAGATGAGATAATCAGAATTAAATTTATATCAGCCACCAGCAAGGGTTTCAACGTTTACCATTATCCCATTGCTTATTTATAGGGTAATAGGATAACCAAACAAAATTCCCAGCAAATGAATTACAAACCTGACTGCCGATAGGCAAGTTTTAAAGATAAAATTAATTAATAAAATATAATTATTTATCTGTCTGCATGAATAGGCGTATTCAGTTTTTTCGTTTTTTAAAATATAACTTCTCGATTGCATTAGCAAATCTACAATGCAATTTACATCACAAATAAAAAATATACATATATTGAACTGGATACATCTTGACACTTGTACCTTCAATCCATCTTTTACTGGTCAGGACGAAAATAATGGACCCAGCCATGTTTTTAAACCCCTCGAATTCGAGGGGTTTAAAACTACTAAGATTAACTATAATAAACCTGGTTTTCAAATCCCAAAATTACCGCGTACATTTGATGAAAATTAACCCTGTATGCGCTCCTTACTTTTTGCCCTGGGTATGCTGGCTTGCGCTCATCTGTTTGCGCAACGCGATTTTGGATTTATAGCCCCGGAAGGTAAGATACTGAATTACAGGACGCTGAACTGGAACGACTTTCAGGAAAAAGAAGATAAAGAATTTGCCGACCAGTTGGCACAGCAGAACCTGCAGGCCCGGGCGTATGTATGCCCTGCCATCTACTTTTATGCCGACAGCGGCAAAACAGAACCCAACGGGAGGGTGACTTTCAGGTTCCGGGTGAAGTGCGCTTTCCAGACTAGGTCGTTTGCCAGGGAGTCGACCAAGAAAGAACATTCCAATTATGTGCTGATACACGAGCAGGACCACTATGATATAGCGCTTACCTATGCCAATAAACTGCAGGCCCTGCTGTCATCGAGAGATTACAGCGGCAGCAACTATTCGGATGAGATTGATAAAATAACGGAAGACCTGCAGAAAAAATACTGGGCTACCCAGGAACTCTATGACCACGAAGTAAATCCCGACGGGACGGACAATAAGGAAAAGCAGTACCTGTGGGATATGCGCATAAAAAAAGGCCTGGAGAACAATACCGATGAGTATTACAGCAGCCCGGAAAGTGTGGTGGCCACTGTGAAGGCATGGGGGCAGACCGTGAAACGGATACCCGGAGAGCCTGCAGCACAATTTGCAGTGCGGGTAAGGCCTATGTATACCGAATTTCCGGAGGAAATGAAACCGAAGGTAATGGAGACCACCGAATGGACCCAAGAGCCATCGGTGATCGCGTTCTATACCCAGAAGTACTACATACAGGAGGATGGCAGCCTGCCCAGCGACCACTACCGCACACTGGCATTTATGTATGTGCCTAATGGCAAGGATACCTATAAGCGGGTGCTGATTGATACCTTTGTGAATGACGGGCATCCGGTAAGTATTGCCACCGCTTTCTTCGCGAATGCCGACAGCGACCAGGCCAAAGAACTGGTGATTATAGCTACCAGCAGCCAGAGAGACAACCAGGCATCGGGAACGATGTACTTCAACAGGGTATATGACAATATAGGCAAATTTGCCCCCGGCAGGCTGAAGCGGCTGGATGAGATATCGGGTAAAGTGGAGGGTGGATTTGAAGGTACTCTGGGTGGTAAGCCAATGAAGGCTAAGTATAAAAGCCAGAAAGAAATAATGGATGCGCTGAAAAAGCTGGGGTATGGGCAGGAGTAAATATGCACAGGGTATACTATAGGGGATAAAATAATGGACAAAAACTCACTTAAAGGCCCAAAGACAATTCCTGTAAAAATATCGGAGTGAGTTTTTGATTCAGGTATTCGGGAGTTAAAGACTGATCTCAAGGCAATTACTTTTTATCTCATCCAGTAATAAGCCTCTCCCTGAAACAGCGGTTGTTGGGTAAGTATGAATATCCAGTTCCGGTAACCGGATATATGCCATTGCAATGATGTCAAGGTTCTGAAGGATATTATATGTAAAACCTGAGGAGAAAAGAGCAAGGTCAATATCTGAATCATCATTTGACTTTCCGCTATACTGATCCAAATAATATTGCTATTTCTATTTTTACAGGCAGAGATTTGCATGAGTTGAGGAAGTCTTTAGTGTCTTTTATAGTAAGGTCTTTTTTAAAGTTTTTCTATCTGGATCATTTCCGAATAATAACCAACTTGGCAGTTAATCAATGATGCTAAAATAGAACTAAATAAAGTACTTTATAGGAAGTAGAGATTTGTCATATGCACGGAGATTTTATAATTCTTGCGGTATTCATTAACTTTGTATTACTATAACAAAATCTAAAACAAAATTGATTAAGGTTCCAAGGAAAACCTCCATACCGAAATCGGTAATAAAAAAAGCTGTTCAAAAAGCTTTTGAGGAGGATGGGAAATCTGGTAAACAAGTCATCACTTTCAGCTAAACTATAGTTGTGCACCGATACTAAAATCATACGACAATTCAGTTTTTATCAATTGCCCTTTTGATGAGAATTATAAGGAGATTTTTTATGCCATAATTTTTACCGTTTACAGATGTGGGTTTGTTCCCCGGAGTTCTCTGGAGCAAGACAATGCGCTTGAAAACAGGCTCTCAAAAATTGAAAAAATAATTGAAGAATGCAGATTTGGTATTCATGTTATATCCCGAACAGAAATTAATGCTAATGCTCTGCCCCGCTTTAATATGCCTTTTGAGTTAGGGATATTTTTTGGTGCGAAAAAATTCGGAAACGTAAAACAGAGGCATAAAACTGCACTGGTTTTGGAGTATCAAAAATATTTGTATCAGCAGTACATTTCAGACTTAAATGGTATAGATACATATGCTCATGATAATGATCCGGCAAAAGTTATAAAAATAATAAGAGATTGGCGCTATGCTTCATCCGGCAAAAAGCTGATTGATGGCCATTTAATCATCACTAAAGATTACAAATCATTCAGGGACAAACTGCCTGAAATAGCTGCTGATACCGGATTGGACATAAACGACCTGCATTTTAATGACTATTGCTATATTGTTGAAATATCATTGATGCCTTATATGAAATAGATTTTTTATTATTTGGCTCCGCTCAAGTTCCATAGGCAATAAGCAACAGGAATATAAAAACAAACAACCAAACTCCCACAGTATAGGGCGGCTTATCAAATAACGTTAGTAAGGAAACCTATGTCCAGCAAGGGTTTTCCTAATTTGTGCAGAAAATTTCAGTAAAACAATCAAATAATAATTGCTTTTATCCACTTAATTATCACTAGTTCTTTCATTGCGCTATTTCAACCAATAAAAACACAAATCTATGCACTGGTTAAAAGATTTTAAAGCTGAAAATCCGAATAAGATTATTTTTGTTTTATGAGTTCATTCCGTACCGCATTTTTAGCAGCTATTTCTATACTTATTTTAACCAGCACAGCTTTTGCCCAGAAGGGTAAAGTGACTAATGCCGCCAAAAACAAATGGGTGGACAGTGTGTATAATGGATTGAATGAAGAGGAGCGGATAGGGCAGTTATTTATGGTGGCGGCATACTCGGGTGGAAAGAATTATAATGAGGAATTGATTACAAAACTGATTACAGCGCACCAGGTGGGTGGGCTGATATTTATGCAGGGCGGACCGGTGAGGCAGGCCAATCTGACCAATACTTACCAGCATCTGGCACAGACACCACTGCTGATTGCGATGGATGCGGAGTGGGGCATAGGGATGCGGCTGGACAGTGTGAAAAGCTTTCCAAGGCAGATGATGCTGGGTGCGACGCGGGATACCGCAATAGTGTACAAAATGGGAGCAGCGATTGCCGCTCAATGCAAACGTCTGGGCGTGAATGCGGATTTTGCACCGGATGTGGATGTGAACAATAATGCGCTGAACCCTGTTATCAATTCAAGATCTTACGGTGAGGACAAAACGTGGGTGAGTAAGCTGGGGATAGCCTATATGAAAGGCCTGCAGAACAACGGTGTAATGGCATGCGCCAAGCACTTTCCCGGGCATGGTGATACCAATGTAGACTCGCATACTGACCTGCCTGTGATCTCCAGATCAATGCAGCAACTCGATACACTTGAATTTTTTCCGTTCCGGCGGCTGATCTATGCAGGAGTGGGCAGTATAATGATTGCGCATCTTGAAGTGCCTGCATTGGATACTGCATTACATGTACCATCAACCTTATCGAAAAAAACGGTTACCGGTTTACTCCGTAATAAAATGGGCTATACAGGTCTCATCATAACCGATGCATTGAATATGCAGGGTGTTATAAAATATTTTCCTTCGGGCGATGCGGAGCTGAAGGCTTTTGAGGCCGGGAATGACATTTTATTATTTCCGCAGGATGTGCCGGCAGCGCTTGATAAAATCAAGAATGCAATAGATAGCGGTATAATACCGATAGCACAACTGGAACAGAGTGTGAGGCGGATACTTGCCGCCAAGTATGATGCCGGGCTGAATAAATGGAAAGACATAGAAACCCGCAACATTACCAATGAACTGAATAAAGATGTAGATGCAATCCGCACGCAGACTGCAAAGGCTGCGGTAACGGTGGTGCGGGATGATAATCAGATACTCAGAAAACTGAATGAAAATATGAACATCGCCTATGTGGGGATTAATGCCAGTAAAACAACCCCGCTATATGAGGCACTGGATGATAAATTTAATAAGGTGGAGGCACGCTGGCTGCCCAAGGGCAGTCCGCTGGACAGCGCAGAGAAGGTGCTGGAAAGTCTGTCAAAGTATGATGCTGTAATAGTAGGAGTGCATAACCTGAACTTCGGGCCGGGAAACAATTACGGGCTGAGTAATGAAGCTGTAGCCTTTCTGCAATATGCCGGATGCCGGAACAATGTAATGGTGGTGCTGATGGGGAATGCCTATGCAACACAATTCTTTTGCGGGGCAGGATCGGTGATGGTGGGATATGAAGATGATACGATTTGTGAACAAGCGGTTGCTGATGTTTTCCTGAAGAAACTGAAAGCCAAAGGCAGACTGCCGGTTACAGCATGTATTGATGGTAAGAGTGTATGCCCGATGCCTGCTAAATTGCCGGAAATGGCTAATGTGCCGGTTTATGACCTGAAAAAGGTATATGTGCCTAAGGAGGCAGGCGTAATAGATCAGAAAGCGCTGGACCAACTGGATATGTTTATAGCGCGGGATATTGCCGATGGTGTGTTTCCCGGGTGCAGGATACTGGCTGCAAGGAACGGAAAGGTGTTTTATGACAAGGCATTCGGGTATATGAAGTATGACAAAGAGCAGCATGTGGATACCAACACCCTCTATGATATGGCATCATGCACCAAGATACTTGCTACCACAATGGGAGTGATGAAACTGTATGACCAGGGCAGGCTGGACATTGATAAAACCCTTGGCGACTATCTGCCCCAGGCCAGGGGCACCAATAAGGAGGGGCTGAAGATAAGGGATGTGCTGCTGCACCAGGCTGGCCTGAAGGGCTGGATACCTTTTTACAAAGATGTAGACGACAAGGAAGGTAATCTGAGGACAAACCTGACAAGACATGCGCCTGAGAACGGATTTACTATACAGGTGGCCAGGAATGTGTACCTGCGCAATGATTATATTGATACCATGTGGACTAAAATTTTTGCAAGCAACCTGGACAATGCCGGTAAATTTCTTTACAGCGACCTTGATTTTTACCTGTTGATGGCTGTTGTGCAACAGATAACCGGAAAACCGCTGGATAAATATGTGGAGGAGGAATTTTACAAACCCATGGGCCTGAAACGCATCACATACAACCCACGGAATAAATTTGACACAACGCAGATAGCGCCTACCGAAATGGAGCAGAGTTTCCGCAACCAGGTATTGTGTGGTTATGTGCATGATCAGGGCGCAGCATTACTGGGGGGTGTAGGCGGGCATGCGGGCATATTTGCAACGGCGCATGATGTGGCGGCTATCTTCCAGATGCTGCTGAATAAAGGCACTTATGGCGGCAAGCGGTATTTTAAAGCATCTACAGTAGATATGTTTACTGCTTATCACAGCAAGATCAGTCACCGCGGGCTGGCATTTGATAAACCGGCAACTGATGAGGATGATGGCGGCCCGGCAGGAGACCGCACCAGCGGGCTTGCCTTCGGGCACCAGGGCTTT
>Ga0214164_1002259_pt1 | contig 10073 bp, 10 predicted proteins | sample TroBogepilimnion_13_FD_153003 | JGI IMG/M metagenome (GOLD analysis project Ga0214164, IMG submission 153003) | Freshwater microbial communities from Trout Bog Lake, WI - Practice 03JUN2009 epilimnion v4 | ecosystem: Environmental > Aquatic > Freshwater > Lake > Epilimnion/Euphotic zone ...
ATCTGGAAAGTCGCTGAAGCTTTGGAATACGGCATGGTTGGTGTGAACACCGGCATTATGTCGAATGAAGTAGCGCCCTTTGGTGGTGTTAAACAATCGGGCTTAGGTCGCGAAGGCAGTATTTGGGGTATGGATGAATACCTTGAAATGAAATATGTTTGCCTGGGTCTTTAAATCACAGGTTTCTCAGCCACTCTTTGATAGACTAAATCCCAGACCCCGTGGCCTAAATTAAGGCCACGGTTTTCAAACTTAGTAATGGGGCGATAGGCGGGTCTAGGTACATACGTTTTAGCTGGCGATGTATTACTCAGCATTTGTTCGGCGTTACCTACGGATACCATTTGTTCGGCATATTCTTGCCAATCGGTAGCCAAGTGGAGATAGCCGCCGACTTTTAAACGCTCCGCCAACAGCCTCATAAAAGGTGCTTGAATTAAACGGCGCTTATGATGACGTTTTTTATGCCATGGGTCGGGGAAATAAATATGCACTCCATCTAATGTATTTGGCGCAATCATTTGCTCTAAAACCTCGACCGCATCATGACGTATTAAGCGCAAATTAGTCAGGCCCATTTCATCAATTCGTTTGAGTAATGCGCCCACGCCAGGGGGATGAACCTCAAGCGCTAAAAACTGGTCTTTGGGTCTAGCTGCAGCAATACTGGCTGTCGTTTCTCCCATACCAAAACCAATTTCTACAATGCGTGGCGTAGCTTCACTTAAGGAGACAGCACTTAAGCCAAATGCCTGCGCCCAATTGAGCTCCATTGGCTGAAAAGGAATTAATAGTGCGGAAGAGAGTGTCTCTAAAGCGCGCTGCTGCGCTGAAGTAGTACGTCCTGTGCGTAAAACAAATGATCGAATGCGGCTAGTTTTACTGCGCGGCGTATTCAAACTAAGAGACTAAGTAGCCAGTAATTGCCTAAAGTAAGCAATGGTTTCTTTTAGGCCATCGTCTAATGCCACCTTCGGTTGCCAACCTAACTTCGCTTTTGCTAGGGCAATATCGGGTTGCCGTTGTTTAGGGTCATCTGCTGGTAAGGGTTGAAACACTAATTTCGACTTACTTCCCGATAATTTCAAGATCGCCTCAGCCAAGGCCAGCATGGTGAACTCACCTGGATTACCTATATTGACTGGGCCGATAAAGTCAGCTGGCGCATCCATCATCGATATCATGGCGGTGATTAAATCATCCACATAACAAAAACTGCGGGTCTGTTGGCCATCACCATAAATGGTAATGTCTTTGCCCTGCAAAGCCTGCACAATAAAATTACTGACTACCCGCCCATCATTTGGATGCATCCTCGGGCCATACGTATTAAAAATGCGCACGACTTTAATTTCTAACGCATGCTGTCGATAGTAATCAAAAAATAAAGTTTCAGCGCAACGCTTACCTTCGTCATAGCAACTGCGAATACCAATGGGGTTGACTCTGCCCCAATAGGCCTCAGGTTGGGGATGTACTTCGGGATCGCCATACACTTCGCTAGTAGAGGCTTGCAAAATACGCGCGCGCGTACGCTTAGCTAAACCCAGCATATTGATTGCACCATGCACACTAGTTTTAGTCGTTTGAACAGGATCATGTTGATAGTGCACGGGCGATGCTGGACACGCTAAATTATAAATTTGATTTACTTCTACATATAGCGGGAAGGTAACGTCATGGCGCATGACCTCTAAATGGGGGTTGCCCAATAAATGCGCTAAGTTTTGTTTGCTACCAGTAAAGAAATTATCAACCACTAGTACTTCATTGCCACGCTCTAATAAACGCTCAGTGAGATGTGAACCCAAAAACCCGGCACCGCCAGTGATCAGTATTTTTTTATTGCCTAGCTGACTGCTTGCATTGCTTGCCATAAATGAGCCTAAATGAGTTGAGCCTAAGGGTGATCTGCTACTAAAAAATGCGTCAAGCTATTTTAGCTCTTCGAGTTAAGTCCCGGCTTGCGGCACATCCCAGCTAGCGGAGCGGTAGGCCACGATGACCTCAATAAGAATGGTGACCATTGCTGCCATAAAAGCCATAATACCCAGTACAAATGTACCAACTGCAAAGCCTGAACGGACCGCTTGGGCAGCACCAGATTGTACAAAAAAGAGCTCTAAAATTGTGCAAGAAATAAAAAACCCACTCAGTACATCAAAAAAGATACCTGCGGTACACAAGCGTCCACGCATCTTAAATTCTTTTATCTCAGCCAAATAATGGTTACGTAAGTCTACTGAAATGCGCGAGCCGCCATAAATTTCATTTTGCACAAAGCGCATCCGATCGACATTACGCGCTAAGCGTGCCGTAATTGCTGACAACAATGTGGCAATTGCCGTGAGCAAAAAAACTGGTGCCAAAGCGAGTTGAATATTTGCGGTAACGTTGCTAATTGATAAGTCCATTATGTATTCTCTGTTTTCTCTACTGGGTCCAGGCAATAAAGCCGGTATAACTGGTAATTAAAATAAAGGCGCCAAAAATAATCCGGTACCAAGCAAAGGGAATAAAAGTATGACTAGCAACATAGTGAATTAACCACCGTACGCATATAAAGGCAGAAATAAAGGCGGCCACAAAACCCAAAATTAAAGCCAATGTAAAGTCAGCTGGGCTCACCAATAGAACCGTAGTGGGTGCTTTAGAGAGCTTGAGTAATTCATAAATGGTAGCACCACCAATGACGGGTATGGCCAAGAAAAAAGAAAATTCGGTAGCCACCGTTCGTGGTAAACCTAAGAGCATGCCGCCGATAATGGTCGCGCCCGAACGTGAGGTACCAGGAATTAAGGCGGCACACTGCACCATGCCAATCTTCAGGGCATCAAAAGCGGATAGGTCGTCGACCGAATGAATAGGGCGATGAAATTGCTGCTGCGTGCCATAGCGAACCTGCCGTTTTTCTGCCCAAAATATAACCAGCGCACCACCAATAAAAGCCAGTGCAACGGGAATTGGCGCAAATAAATAACTTTTGATATATTTTCCAAAAAGAATTCCAAGAACCGCCGCCGGAATCGTGGCAATGACTAAATTGAGGATAAAACGTCTTGAGCTTGCTCGACTTCCTAAGGACATGACTACTTTCCCTAATTTCTGCCGATACTCCCAACAAACTGCCAAAATTGCACCAAATTGAATGATGATTTCAAAAGCCTTGCCATGACCATCATTAAAATCCAGTAAATCGCCCACTAGAATAAGGTGGCCAGTGCTAGAAATGGGCAAAAATTCGGTTAGCCCCTCAACAACCCCCAAGATGATTGCTTTAATTAAGAAAATGAGATCCATAGCCCGCATATTAAAGCCTTATCCCGTAACTTCCTGCAGAATTGGTGATTCAAGGCCCTTTTTGGCATTTGGCCTTAAACTTCAGGACATATTGAAAAGCCTTGGATTGAAATGAGTTGGTTTACTTGCCCCTTGAATTTGCATCTGAAATTACCGCTAAGGTCTTATCGCTATACTGCCGTGGCAGGCTTAGCGGGCTTGTTTGTTATTACGCCAGTCCTCGCGCAAATGGGAGTGCAGTCAGCTAGCCCCACTGTCACCATTGAAGGCCAACCCGAAACTACTGCAAAACCCCGCTCAGCGATTCCTAAGCCCCTAACCGCAGCAGATTTAACGGGCTTACAAATTCCACCAGATATGGTGGTGAAACAAAGTTTAGGGGTACCAACTCCGCCTAGTGCGTCTAATTTAATGAGCTCTAACCCATTTAATATTGCCCCTGGGCAAGCGATTGATTTGATGGGTCTTTACCAAGAAGCTGCCTTTAGCGATCCCGTTTTAAACAGCGCCCGCTTTTTATATGAGTCAAAACAAGAATTATTTTGGCAAGGCCTCTCGGTGCTCATGCCGCAAATTGTAGCCAACCCAGGAGTGACCCGCTACTACCAACATGCGGCCGAAAATTCAGCGTTGCAGACCTTTGATGGTAATAGTCGTGTTTATGGGCAGCGAAATTATGCCGTCACCTTGACTCAGCCATTATTTAATGCCAGTGCCTTTGAGGTATTTAAGCAAGGTGATTTAAATGCCAAAGTTGCAGATATGGGCTTTTACCAAGCGCAACAAGATTTGGTGTTGCGCGTGTCGCAGGCCTATTTTGATGTGCTCTATAGCCAAGATAATGTGGAGTTATATAAATCGAAAATTGGCTTGATTAAACAGCAACTCAATGCTGCCAATGCGAGCTTTAATGCTGGACTGGCAACGATTGTGGATGTCAATATTGCGCAATCAGGCTATGACTTAGCAATCGCACAAGAAATTGCTGCGCAAGCAGACTTAGTGGTGAAGCGCGGTATCCTAGAGCAGTTGGTTGGGCGCCCTGTGCCAGCGCTCAAGCCACTCGCTAAAGAGGCCAAAATTGACGGTGTAGTCCGCGACCCACGGGCTAAAGTAAAAGAGGTGCTCCCCGCACCATCGGAAAATATCAACCCGCAATTACCGCCTGGGCAAACCTTAAACGATTGGATTCATCAGGCTGAGACGGCAAATTTTGGTGTGTTGGGCGCCTTACTCAATGTGGATATTGCCTCGAGTAACTATCGCGCCGCGTTGGCGACCAACTACCCAACCCTCAATTTTGTTGGTTCGGCGGCCTACAATAGTAATAATGGTGTGACCTTTAGTAATATTGCTGCTTCACAAAATATCTACAACAACACTGTCGCGCTCAATTTAACGATTCCGATTTTCTCGGGTGGCTACAACGCTTCGCTGATTCGACAAAATGCTGCACTCGTCGATAAAGCGAAAGCAGACTACGATAACTTACGGCGCACGGCGGCGCAAAATACCCGCCAAGCATTCACGGGATTTTATGGTGGCCTAGCAAGTGTTAAGGCCTATGAAGCTGCTGAACGTTCCACTACTTCTGCGGTTGAATCAAGTCAGCTTGGCTTTGAGGTTGGCACCTTGATTAGTATTGATGTGCTCTTAGCCTTCGACGCCCTGATTACCGCACGACTTTCTTTAAATCAGGCGCGCTACGACACTATCATGAATGCACTGAAATTAAAGTCGTATGCGGGTACCTTAACGGATGCTGACTTAACGAGCATCAATGGGCTGCTCCGGTAGAGCACTTTGGCTTGCTTTCAATAGACGTTCAGCGACCGCGAGCACCGTTTTTACCGCTGGTGGGTTTTTCAGGTCTCCCAAATTACAAATCGATTCTGACCAGTAGCCCTCCGTTTTCCATTTCGGTGAATCACAATATAGTTCAATTGTCGGCCTGCCTAAGACCGCCGCTAAATGGGTTAAACCAGTATCTACGCCAATGGTTAATTGGGCTCCCGCAACAACAGCAAAAGCTTCTTTGATAGAGAACGCAGTTGGCACTACAGCACCATCTATTTCCTTGGCAATCAGCTCACTGCTGACTTTTTCTGCGGCATTGCCCCACGGCAGAATGATCTGCAAACCGTGTTTAGCAAGTGCTTGACCTAAGGTAATCCAGTTTTTATTTGACCAACGTTTCGCCTCACGTGCGGTAGCATGAAAAAAGACCACGTAATTTTGGCTAATACTATTTTGCGTGGCAGCGATTAACCCTTCGACCCATGCTTGAGGGTAAAAATAGGGGGGTTGTTGCTGGCGATTTAGTAATGGCCAATCAAAAGCAGCGCTCATAACCCAACGTGAGCGATCCACCGCATGACATTGACGGGGTACTTGCACAGCTTGATTATAAAAACGCCGTGCAATTGGCTCATAGCCTGAGTATTCAGTAGCATTTGCTAAGCCTGCTATCACCGTATGCGGGGTTTTTTTAGTCAAAGCACAAACTAAAGCAGACTTTAAAAGTCCCTGGGTTTCAATCACGACATCATAGGTCTGCGCTTGCAAGCTGTGGCGAAAAGTAAAAAATTCTTGCCAGCTTTTTAAGCTCAAAAGATTTTTCCGCCAGCGCCGCAAAGCAATAGGAATAATTCGATCTATTCCCCGCAAGCCATTCCGCGAGCGCAAGGGCTCTAGTAAATCAAGATAGGCCTCTTCTACTACCCAATCAATTTGCGCCTCAGGAAGATGTTCTCGCAAATCCCAAACGAGGGGCAGGTTATGCAAAACATCTCCTAAAGAAGATAACTTCACAATCAAAATGCGGATGTGTGCTGAACTCATACCGCAATTATCTTGCTTTTTTAAAAGACTAGAATTTTGGTGCTTGATTCCAGGCTAAGCCGTTTAGGTCTTTGGCATTCATAGTGGGCTGTAATCCTTCTGGAATGGGCCAAACCACACCTATGGTTGGATCATTCCACACTAAACAACGCTCACCTTGGGGATAATAATAATCAGTCGTCTTATACAGAAATTCAGCAGAATCCGAGAGCACAAAAAACCCATGGGCAAATCCTGCTGGTATCCACATCTGGCGATGATTTTGCGCGCTTAACTCTGCCCCTACCCATTGGCCATAATATTTTGAAGTTTGACGTAGATCGACTGCCACATCAAAAACGGCCCCCGCAGTGACGCGCACTAATTTACCTTGGGGTTTTTCGATTTGATAATGCAAGCCGCGCAAAGTGCCTTTTTTAGAAAAGGATTGATTGTCTTGCACAAACTCGACCTGAATACCCGTTGCCGCAAGAAACTCGGTGGCATTAAACGACTCATAAAACCACCCACGCTCGTCACCAAAAACTTTAGGCTCTAAAATCAACACCTCAGGAATGCGGGTAGGAGTGGCCAATAAATTACTCATACGCAACTCATCCTCAGTCTTTTTCATGCAAGATACGTTGCAGATATTGACCATAGCCACTTTTCAACATTTGATGGGCAATTTTTTCAACGCCTGCCGCTGTAATCCAACCCTGCCGATAAGCGATCTCTTCTGGACAAGCCACCATTAATCCTTGGCGTTTTTGTAAGGTCGCAATAAACCCGGCGGCATCTAATAAGGAATCGTGGGTTCCAGTATCTAACCATGCAAAACCGCGACCCATGATTTCAACACTGAGTTGCCCTGCCTGCAAATAATGGCGATTCACATCGGTAATTTCTAATTCACCGCGTGCGCTGGGTTTTATTCCCGCCGCAATTTCACAGACTTGAGCGTCATAAAAATACAGCCCTGTAACCGCATAATTACTTCGCGGCTTAAGCGGTTTTTCCGCAATTGAAATGGCTTTTAACTGCGCATCAAATTCAACTACCCCATAGCGCTCTGGATCTTGTACATGATAGGCAAAAACTGTAGCCCCTGTGGTTTGCCTATCGGCACGTTGTAATTGATTGACCAATTCATGGCCATAAAAAATATTGTCACCCAAAACCAATGCGCTGGGATCTTGGCCAATAAATGATTTACCTAAAATAAATGCTTGGGCTAAACCATCGGGTGAAGGTTGTACCTTATATTGAATTTGTAATCCCCATTGCGAGCCGTCGCTTAATAATTCTTGAAAACGGGGTGTATCGTGCGGCGTAGAAATTAATAAAACTTCCCGAATACCCGCTAACATCAAGGTACTTAAAGGGTAATACACCATAGGCTTGTCATAAATCGGCATCAACTGTTTAGATACCGCCTGCGTCACAGGATATAACCGTGTGCCCGAGCCCCCCGCTAGAATAATTCCCTTGCGCTTATTCATTTGACTTACTCATCTCTTATTTACTCTGCTTTACTAACTGCTGAACATAATCAATCACGGCTGGCTGCCAATGCGGAAAGTCAGGAACCCTATTGGCGCTCGTGGCTAATCGACTGGCAAAGACCCCCTTTAGCTTCGTATTTGCCATTTTAGAGTTATTTGGGCGTGGAGCTGGAGTTGGGTAATCTTTGGTGGGGATAGGGCGGATATTCGCCACAGGCAATTTTAAGCTAGCGCCAGCGTCTAGTGCGGTTTGCACCACTAAACAAGCCAATTGATACCAAGTAGTTTCGCCATTAGGAACAGCATGATAAATGCCTGATTCAAATGGCTGAGCGATAAAGTCTAAGCTTATTTGTGCTAACCATGCTGCGCTAGTCGGCACTCCAAATTGATCGCTCACGATCGCCAGTTGCTCACGTTCTTTTGCTAAACGTAAGATAGTCCGAATAAAATTAGCACCATCACCATAGACCCAACTGGTTCTAAAAATCGCATAGTGGGGCGCCAATGCAATGATTGCAGCTTCGCCAGCAGCTTTGCTTGCCCCATACATACCGAGTGGTGCTGGTAAATCAGTCTCTAGATATGCGGCTTCTTTTTTACCATCAAAAACATAATCAGTTGAGTAATGCAATAAAGTTGCATTTGCTTTAGCGGCATACTCCGCCATGATTTTTACTGCGCTTGCATTAATCGCAAAAGCGCGTTCCTTGTCGGATTCAGCTTGATCGACTGCGGTATAGGCTGCTGCATTAATAATAAGATTGGGTTGCTGTTTTTTTAATAGTTGCTCAAGTGCTAAAGGGTTTTCTAAATCACACGTATTGGGATCCGCATTACTACCAACGCCCCGCTCAATAAAATGAATGCGTTGACTCATATGATTGCTTAGGGCATTTTGTAATGCCCGCCCTAGCTGCCCATTCTTTCCAAAAATCAGAACCTGACTATTTGAAATACTTACTGAATTACTAAGCGACATAATGCTGATTAATCCAATCGCGGTAAGAACCGCTTTGTACTCCAGCAACCCATTCTGGATTAGCTAGATACCACTCGACGGTTTTACGGATTCCTGTAGCAAAGGTTTCGGCAGGCTTCCAGCCAAGTTCTCGCTCTAACTTACTTGCATCGATTGCATAGCGCCGATCATGTCCAGGACGATCGCTAACAAAACGAATTTGCTCTGCATAAGAGCCGCCACTTGATCGGGGTCTAAGCTCATCTAAAATCGCGCAAATGGTTTTCACCACCTCCAAATTGGCTTTTTCATTCCAGCCACCCACGTTATAGGTTTCTCCCAATGTACCTTTCTCAAGTACACGTCGAATGGCTGCACAATGATCGCCCACATAAAGCCAATCGCGCACTTGCATACCATCGCCATAAATTGGTAAGGGCTGACCATTTAAGGCGTTCAAAATTACTAGCGGAATCAGTTTCTCGGGAAAATGATAGGGCCCATAATTATTTGAACAATTCGTAGTGAGCACAGGTAAGCCATAAGTATGAAACCAGGCGCGCACCAAATGATCAGAGGCAGCCTTTGAAGCAGAGTATGGACTATTGGGTTCATAGGCCGTAGTTTCTTTAAACGCAGCATCGCTTGCACCTAATGAGCCATATACCTCATCAGTAGACACATGTAGAAAACGAAATTGCTGCTGCGCTTCAGTTGGCAATAAATTCCAATACGTACGAGTACATTCTAATAAATTAAAACTACCCAAAATATTCGTTTGGATAAAATCAGCCGGCCCATGAATTGAGCGATCAACATGACTCTCGGCAGCAAAATTAATAATGGCGCGGGGGCGATGCTCTTGGAGAAGATGAGTCACTAAGGCGCTATCGCCAATATCGCCTTGAATAAAAATATGTCGTGGGTCTTTGGCAAGTGGCGCTAAGGTACTTAAATTACCTGCATAAGTGAGTTTATCTAAATTAACAATACCTTCAGCTTTGGGGTTGGCAAGCCAATCCAAAACAAAATTACTGCCAATAAAACCTGCCCCACCAGTAACAACAATCATAATTACGCGCCCAAACTTGTTTCAGTTTATTTTGAGAAGATCAAGATACTTATTAAATCGTTTATGCCCAAATAGTAACCCGCCAAGCCATCGTATGGCGGCAATCGTCCAAAAAGTGTGTTTTTTAGCGATGGGAGGTGGCGGTGGATCAAGATGACTAGCGCTATTAATCAAGGCGCTATTAATATAAATTCGATAGCCTTGTTTACGTAAATCTGCATGAAAGGCAATATGGTCAGACTCTTCTTGTTCTAACGCGTTAACGCCACTATAACGACCAGCCAAAAAGGCTGCGCGGCGATAAATCCCTAGACCGCCAAATGCAGAGTCAACTTCGATCAGACCTTGATCAGCGTTTAAGTGAACCTGCTTTGCCTGGACTGCTAAATTTTGGGCCGCTGTCTCGCCTAGGATG
>Ga0214164_1002260_pt1 | contig 10073 bp, 11 predicted proteins | sample TroBogepilimnion_13_FD_153003 | JGI IMG/M metagenome (GOLD analysis project Ga0214164, IMG submission 153003) | Freshwater microbial communities from Trout Bog Lake, WI - Practice 03JUN2009 epilimnion v4 | ecosystem: Environmental > Aquatic > Freshwater > Lake > Epilimnion/Euphotic zone ...
ACGCCAAGGGAATCGGACTTGTTCGGTGCGGCAAAACTCGTTTAAATTCGCGCAAAATAAGCGAATTATTTAAGCGATTGACCACCTTGCGACTACAGAAATACTCACGTCTTGTTGGCCAAGGTCAATCTGTGTTGCACCAGCATCGCTCTTTGCCATCGCCATCATTACTGGAAATGGTGAAGGAGAAGAGGTCTCTTCTAAGTAAGTAACTTTGCCAAGTTTGACACCAAGCAAACGTGCATACGAATTCGCCTTTGCTTTCGCACGCGCAACCGCATCAACGCGCGCTTTCTCGGTCGCACTGGTGTTGTCGTAAACATAAGGTGTGACACCATCAATAGTTAGCGAATCACCAACTGCGGCAACCACCGCATCAACAACAGTTCCGGCATTACCAGCATTGCGAATTACAACTTCAAATGATTGCGTTGCCCGATAGCCAACCAGCGTGGATCCTTTATCCGCGGTGTAGTTGTATTCTGGAAATACAGTAAGTGCAGTTGATTTAATATAAGTAGGAATAATTCCATTTGCCCCAAGTGCGGTGCGAAGTTTCGCAGCACCAGCCGAAGCACTTGCCAATGCATCTTTATTAGCACCAGCCACTACCGCAACCGTTGCATTTAGTCGGACGCTATCTGGCTTTACTTTCACCGTGCCGGTCGCACTGACACCGATATATCGATCGGCTGCATTTGCCGATGATTCAAGCAGACCGGTACCCATCACGGTTAGAAGGGATAGTAGGGAAATTGCCATTACGGTTCTGGTTCGAGTTATTCTCATACGCTCACCCTCTCACAAAATCCCGGCAAGTTGCCTAATAATTTAATGAGAGAATTGTGGGATGTTCCTATCCGAGTGCACAGCAGAGATGATTTCCAATGCTGCCCAAACGCTTAAAGATGGCGCACTTGTAGCCTTTCCCACTGAAACTGTTTACGGACTTGGCGCCGATGCAACAAGTGCAAAAGCAGTAGCCCGCATTTATGAAGTTAAGGGTCGGCCCGCCGATCACCCACTTATTGTTCACATCGCATCGATGGATGCAATCGGGGAATGGGCAATCGATATTCCAGAATATGCAATTAAATTAGCGCGCGATTATTGGCCTGGCCCAATGACTTTGATTTTAAAGCGCAGCAATCTTGCCCAAGATTTCGTTACTGGAAATCAAGACACAGTCGGCCTTCGAGTTCCGGCCCAACCAATCGCACTTGCCCTACTTAAAGAATTTGCAAAACTGGGTGGCAAAGGAATATCTGCCCCCAGCGCCAATCGCTTTGGCGCAGTTTCACCAACCACTGCAGCTGCCGTAATGGATGAATTGATTCCTTACTTAAACATTGATGTAGACCGTATTCTCGATGGCGGCCCATGCTTGGTTGGGGTGGAATCAACGATTATTGATTGCACAAAGCCGGCTCCAAATATTCTGCGCCCTGGTGCGATAACAAAAGAGATGATTGAAGAGACAACTGGGCTAGAAGTAATAAGTGAAAGCAAACCCGAGATCCGAGTATCAGGTGCCCTTGATTCACACTATTCACCGAAGGCGCAAGTTGTAATAAATGCGATGGCTGAAAGTGGCGAAGGATTTATTGCGCTCGCAACAATTACAACACCAACCGGTGCAATCAGACTTGCCTCACCAAATACTGTCGAGCAATATGCGCGCGATCTTTATGCCGCACTTCGTGAAGGTGATGCCCGTGAATTAACAAAGATTGCCGTCATTCTTCCCGAAGGCGATGGCCTGGCCGAAGCAATTCGCGATCGAATTACCAAGGCTGCAAATTAGTTAGAGCGTCAACCCTTTCTTTTTTAGGTGATATCAATGAAAATAGAGGATGTGAATAGCAAAGCTTTTGCGACGCAGATTCTTGATCGTGCTGGTATTGAAATCAACGGCACGGCAACTTCTAGCATCCACGTCCACAATGAAAAACTTTGGGATCGAATTATCTCCCAGCATCAATTGGGCCTTGCCGAGGCCTACATGGATGGATGGTGGGATTGCGATGCCATCGATGTAATGCTCACAAAGTTATTAGAAAGCGATGTTTTGGGACAGCTTCGCCCAACCTTGGCCCTTGCCGGTCACGCACTTAAATCAACAGTATTGAACCGCCAAGCTAAATCCCAAGCCGCCAAAAATGCAAAGCACCATTACAACATCGGCAATGATTTATACGAGCGAATGCTGGATTCCGAGATGGTTTATAGCTGTGGGTATTGGAAAACAGCAACTGACTTAGATTCGGCGCAAGTTGCAAAATTAGATTTGATCTGCCAGAAATTACACCTTGAACCTGGAATGAAAATTCTTGATATCGGATGTGGTTGGGGTGGCTTCCTGCGCCATGCAGCTAAAAACTATGGCGTGATCGGCGTTGGAATTAGCCCAGCCGAAAACCAAATTCAAATTGCAAAAGCCAGACAAGGCAACTTTAATATTGAATATCTCCAACAAGATTATCGAGACCTAACTGGAAAATTTGACCGTATTGTTTCCATTGGAATGATGGAACACGTCGGGCCAAAGAATCTAAAGACCTTTTTCAACAAATGCATAGATCTCTTGACGCCAAATGGCATCATGCTTCACCACACAATTTCATCAAACGTGTCAAAATTGGTTACAGATCCATTCTTTGATCGTTATATTTTCCCAGGTGGAGTACTTCCTTCGCTGGCCCAGATTGCAGATGCAACGGAAAATAAATTAGCGATCGAGGATGTCCATAACTTTGGACCTTTTTATGATTTAACTCTTCTTGAGTGGCACAAAAATATAAATGCAAAGTGGCATGAGATTCCAAAATATGATGAACGTTTCAAACGAATGTGGAACTACTATTTACTAAGTTCTGCTGCTGGGTTCAGATCTAGACACTTGCAATTACTTCAGATCGTATTCCGCGGCTATTCTGCACACGGAATCTACGAGACCTATCGTTGATTTAAGCCCGCGAACCAATAGAAATTGCGATTGGGTGCGAGCAAGCATCGGGTGCTAAGGTCAGCCCTTCGCAAGTGCAATAAATCCCTTGGGGCCTCTAGCTCAGTCGGTAGAGCAACGGACTTTTAATCCGTGGGTCGCAGGTCTTCCATTTCTGGATCTTTTCTGATGGGCTTTACCCACATCTAGTGAGAGGGACCAATAATGGGTAAGCGAGTTTTTGCTAATTACTACTATCGGGTCAAGTTCGGCCAACACGCAAAAGCAAGTAAGTATTTTGAAGAGATAAAGGCTGAGGCGCTCAAACTCGGTATTAGTGATGTACTTATGGGAACAGTTGAGATCGGGCAGAACTCGCCATCAACCTACTTCTCACTCATTTTTGAAAGCGCCGATGCGTACGGTCGCCAATGGGGTGGCGGTTCAGAGTATGAAACCAAGAGCGCAGCATGGGTTGCATTATGGAAGCGAATTAGCGAAGAAGAGCATCAGGTCATCGAACGTGTGGGATCAGACCTGATCTACTAGAAGTAAAAGAGCAATTCGCCCGTCTCAACCACCAAACTTGAGATTAAGTTGCACTTCATTGCTCGTTAGAGCTGAGGAAGAATCCAAACTAGCGCCGATAGAGCTAAAGTGAGTTGGATCGGCGGATTTTAATTTCATTCCAAAGATCAGCGCACGCATGGCACCTTGATCTGGGGCTTCTAGACTAGGGCTATACCCCGCAACAATTTGAATCGACGAGATGGGTGTTTCAAGAGGTAGTCCGTTCGACTTTTCATAATTGACGATATCTGATCGAATTGCCGCCATGTCGAAGTTTGGGTAGATCTTACTGAGAAGATTTTGTGCAGCCTGATCTGAATGACTTTTTGCAGCAATGGTTGTGGACGGCAAGTTTGGTACCTTAGGAACGAAGGAGATCGTGGCCAAGAAGATCACCATCAGAGCCAAAAAAAGATCTGCATACATCCAGCCAGCCTGTCCGAGAATATCGGGTTTTTCGACTTCACCATATCGGCGCCTCATTGGATCTTCCGAATTGACTTGAGTGCATCCTTCGAAATATCCTGCAGAATCTTTGTCGATCTAGCGAGCGATTCTGTAGAACTTGTTAATCGATTGACACCTTGGGCCATTGATTGATTCATAACAAGAGGAGTCAGAGAGCGCTTATCAAAGAAGAAATCGACGATTGCAAGACCAATTTCAATTCGAGCTGTATCTGCCATCTCAATTCGAGCGTCCTCAATCGTAGAAATACGACGATCAATAAAGCTCACAACAATCGTCAGAACGATAACAATTGTAATGAGTAGGAAGTCAAGGAAGGCAATGTACCCAATTACCCATTCTCGTCCCAGAATATGAAACCCGTTCTGCCAAAACTCTAGGAAGTTAGCAACTGAACCAGTATTTCGGGAGACATAAATTGCAAAAGCAGAGGTCGCGTGACTAACAGCGCTCCACGTCAAGGCCACGGGAACGAAGACGAGAATATTTCGAACTAGCGTCAGGGCAAAAGATAGACGTTTTAAAAGAGAGCTTGGTGAAGAATTCGGGTGTGGTAACAAAATAAAAGGATCAAGAGTCGCAAACATTGGCCAACGCTTGCGGCTAACAAGTCCATCTGTGATGGCTTTGATGTAGGGATCATCAGTAGCACCGTATTCTTTGGCCCATCGCGCAACCTTCTCTGCAAGGATTAGATGTGATTGAAGCTTTGGTGTACGTGCCATTTAGAGCTCCTTGCCTGTCGCTGGGATTTCAGCAACTAACGTCGCTTTTTGATTCTTATTGATTAACTGCCAATTCTTGTTGGTGGCTTTGTCATAAATCATCACTCCAAAGCCTCCGGTGAAGGAGTGCACTAGCTGACCATCATTGGATGCTTCTAGCGAGATTGAATCGGCTTTGTACTCGATTGAAAAAGTAATCACTGTCGCAGCCCCATGCCTATATGCATTTGAAATAGCCTCGCTAACCACTTCGCATAGTTGGTCTAAGGCGATCGAATCTGGACATGAATCAATTGATGTCTCACTAATTAGGACGTCGATGAGTGGTGACCAGAGATCTTTAATAGTCTCTAGCTGGTCTCGAATTGGGATCTGGCTCTCTAGAGCTGTAATCGAATCTGGCAAGATCAAATAACTAGTAATGATCTCGAGCTCCTTGCGAACTTCAGCTTCCATCTTTAGATTATGAATTCGAAAGGCGGAGCTATTTAATTTAGTTTGAAGTGAGCCATGAAGAAACCGAGCAAGTTTGTCTAACGATGCATTACGAGAATGTATATGTGTTGTGATAATTCGGTATTCTGTTAAGTATCGACTTTGAATCTTTTCTACAGATTGCAAAGAGGTCACTAGATAAGCACCCGAAAAAGGTACCGTCAAGATTAAAAAGATAGTCCATAAAGATACCAAGATAAAGGATTTGAGATCCAAAGTGCCATTAATTAGTCTATAAGCGCCAAAGCAGCAGAGACCATTGAGTAGTCCCGTTATTATTGAGAACAGAAAGACATAATTAACGGCAGGAATTGTGTGCTTGTAAATCCAAACGAGCAAAGCAATTAATGCCATGAAGGAAGTAGTATTGAGAGTGAAAAGAATTAAGCCTCTCGAGATTCCAAATCCGCTGAGATCACTTCGAATTTGAGTAGCACTGTAAAAGGAAATCATCCAAGGCCACTGTCTTGCTATGGAATCTGGAATTAAGAGTATTAGGGCGAGTGAATCTTTTAATAATTTTTGATGATTTGTAGTAGCTTTTACAACATGGTGGCTTAGCGGCCGAACTAGATTGTCCGCTAACTCGCGAATCTCTCTCGCTATCTGTGAGTTTTGAGGCAAATTTGTCTTCTGTGATAATTTCAAGATCTCATTTCGACTCTTATCAAGGCGATGTGAAACTTCTTCTACTAGCCCAATGCGAATCGGAACTTCATTTTTAGGATCTTTTAATTGCTCAAAACTTGTCAAGGTCGCACGATAATGTGCCGTAGCTTTAGCTATTTCGTAGTAGGAAAAGGAGATTAGAGCGATAAAAGGCACTGCAATACATCCGATCAAAGAACCATTGATAATTCGGATAAATCCAGCGCCGAGAGTCTCAGATGGAATATGGTAAATCATTCGAGCACAAGTGAAGGTGATCGCACCACGAAATGCTCCGAGCCCTAGACCCAATAAGAATACTGCGTTATTAGAGATGGGATTCTCAATGCGGTCAGCCAGCAAGGTTTTATCAAGTATTACTAGGAAAAAGACCGAGAGAAGAAGTGAGATTGTAGAAACGACCGTCCAGCGCAGAAAGAGTTGCTTTGAAATGTTATCTTCAGTTAGCGGAATGCTAAGAATAAGAAATGGCACGAAGAGAACACCAATACGATAATTGATCGCATGTCGCCCGCCCAGAATTATGGTTCTCAATTGGTCTGACTATTTTCGCTCGGGATCGATCCAGATTTTTGAAAATATAATCGAGATAACTCGACACGCTTGTTAACGTGTGTGTGCTCTATTCTGAAGTGATGAATCAAACGCGAAATTGCCTGCTCTACCGATTTTTCTCGCACTCCTCTTACTTTTGCGATCTCTGTATTAGACAAACCGAGAGCAACGAGTCGAAGTGTTTCAAGTTGAGCATCTGGAATCGATATGCCCTGTTTTTTTATTGGCGCAGAATCAATATTTGGATTTTTTGAAATTGAAAGTAAAATTTCTTGATACAATTTCTCTACCTCATGAATATCGCGCTTCACTAGGTAGCGCGATCCGGCAGGAAGCCTTGCAATTTTCGGATCTAAATATCGCGGATCATTGAATCCAGTCAGTAAGACGATCCCGATCTGTGGAAGGATTCTTCTAAGCCCTAAAGCTAGGTCGATTCCATTAGGTCCAAATCCCAAATCAAGATCTAAGACTGCTACGTTAGGCTTGGAGACCCCGGCAACCTTCATAGCGGATGCGACCGATCCAGTGTCATGCACAATTTCAAGGCCTTGTAGTTGGAGTGCTGCCTTGATCGTAGTACGACTGAAGGCATCATCCTCGACTAGCATGACCCGAAATCTTTGCATAGGACTAAAATAGTGTGTTCTAGGTTGAGGGTTTTACCCCTTCGTGGGATCGCGATATCTAGATAGTAGGGCTAACCCAGTGTGTCAGCTACTCCCACGCCTGTAAAAGTTGCCAGTTTCAGCGGAAAAAAAAATCTCAGTGAAAAATACGCTTCGTGTCGTATCCCCACGACATTAAGTTGCTATAAACCGTAAGAGCTTCTCAAGGAGGCGGTCATGAAGAGTTGGACTAGAAATCGATTCATTGGTTCAAGTGCGATTGCCGTGGGGTCACTTGGATTGGCTCTGATTTTCGCTCCTGTTATTTCAAGTTCAGCAACAACACCAACTGGAAGCACTGAAAGAGATACCATCGGAGGATCTACAGTCCCTGCACCACAGTGCCAGTGGGAGATCAACGGTTCGACTGCTTCTATTGCAATGGCAAATGCAACGAAATATGCTGGAACACTATTAACTCTGACCGCAGCGCCAGTTACTGCAAGTGCTAAGGTTATTGCAGTTGGCTCTGATCCAACCGCAACCTGCGTGTGGTGGTCCGCATCGGGTCAAAATGCATCAATCGCAGTAAGTATGGCCCCAAATATTTATTTAGGTGACCACTCCAACGGAATATATAACAGTTCTTCTTTTGGTCACACAACATCCAGCTATGGAATGTATGATGCAAACGGATATCTTTCATGGGTCTTCAAATCGCCGTCAACTGATTTAGATATGACAACGACTTCAACTGGCGATAACAGCGCAACTTGTGTTTACAGCACTCTCGGTCTCTCATCTGTGAATGCATCAGGAGCAACACTTGCTTCGGTCGGAAACCACAATAGCCAGGTCGGCTGTTCATGGAGCACCGTTTACTCCACTGCAATCCCAGATCAGAGTACTCTTTACAATGGAACAACTTCCTCGGTGCCCAATGGCACTGGAAAGGCACTTGATGCCACATTCGGTAGCTACACATCGGTTACGCTGATCGGTCCAGTCGTAACTACAACTCTCTCTCTGAGCTAACTGCACCAGCCATAAGTGCGAAAGACTCTCAGTGCGCTCATAACGATCTTGTTTGGGGTGATCATCGCAACCCCGGGATCAGCATCTGGCAATTTAGGTATCGCAGTGCAAGTCAAACCCATACCTGGGTTAAGTACAAGCTCGCAAGATAGTCACTCTACAAACCTTACATTTTTGCTTAAACCCGGTGAGAGCTCTTCGAGAGTTTTACAGATACAGAACACCGGAAATGTCCCAGGATTCTTCTCTCTTCGTTTGTCTTATAGCCATTTAGTAAATGGGATTCCAGTGTTCGATGAGAGTAAAACTAGTGAGATTACACCGTGGTTTTCGCTGAGCCAGCCCCGATTTCAAATAGGCGCCGGCGGGAGAGCCGAATCAACCGTGACCCTAAATATCCCAAAGGGAACTCCTATTGGAATCCATGAGGGAACAATATTCATTACTGCAGACCCCGTGACACTCACATCTGCAAGCCGCGGTGCTCAGGCTTCGATCAAATCAAATGTTCGAATTGCACTATCTTTCTTCCTAGGTATCGGAGACACAAATCAGATAGTTACTCTCTTTGCCATAGAGAGCGTGCAAGAGAAATTTAATGGTTCGGCACCTTATCTAGTTGTGAGTTTGCGTAATACAGGTAAAACACCAATCGCTCCAAGTGGATCAATAACACTTGAAGATCCGAAGCATATATTCACAGTAAGTGCCCCGATTAATTTCAACTCTGGAACGATTGAACCTGGTACTTCTGGTGCAGTCGAAGTACCTTTACCTGCGTCAATCCCTTCAGGGAATTGGTCGGCTCTCACAACAGCAACCCAAGGGTCTGTTGTCCAAACAAGTAGAGGTGATATCACCATCTACAAGGTCGTGCCTGTAAATTACACTGGAATCTTCATCAAGGTTGGGGCAGCCGTCTTATTCATCATATTGGTTTTCGTCGGCCTGATTCTTGTACGACGAAGTAAGAAAGATATTATTAATAGTAATGACTCTGAATCAAACTTAACCGAGCTTGAGTTGGCAGATACGAAGCAACCGTCAAAAAAAGTCATCAAGAAGAAGGCACCAGCAAAGAAGGCACCAGCAAAGAAGGCACCAGCAAAGAAGGCACCAGCAAAGAAGGCACCAGCAAAGAAGGCACCAGCAAAGAAGCGTTAGCTTCTCGCCGTTACGGTTTTATAAAACTTAACAATATTTAAGGACCGGGACGCCACGAATGCGCCATAGCTGAAAAACCCAGCGCACACCGCCCTTTCGGCTGTACCAGCCAAACCAATCAAGCCAGTTAAGTCAACAAAGTAATCTGTGATTCTTTCTTCCTATAGACTTCCCACTGAGCGTGAAAGCGCTCGTGGGGCCTCTAGCTCAGTCGGTAGAGCAACGGACTTTTAATCCGTGGGTCGTCGGTTCGATCCCGACGGGGCCCACTTTCAAACCTGGAGTATGGGTATAACAATCTCGTTGTAATGAAAGAGTCCCGGTTTAAATGGTGGGTCAAATCGGCAGATTCTCGTTTCCGGCGATAACTCAATATTTCGTTCTTTCGCTCGTAGGCGAAGTTCTTGCTCTTTACGCATACACAAATCAATCGTCGCGCGTCCCCTAAAACTTAAGGCTATGCATTCTTCTCTTGCTACTTCGTGCAATACCATCTTGGAATCTTTGGGAACTGGCAGATCTGCAATTGAAGAGCCTGCGGGCATCACGAAAGAAATACCCCAATGATCAGAATTAAGAGCATCATGAGCTTTCGCTATAACAGGTGCCGTCATGGAGATCGGAGTAGAAGTCTCATTACCTTTTGAGATGTAATTAAATAAATGTCGAAAAGCACCATTCGTGGCTGATTTGTAATCGGTAAGCATGTCGACCTGTGCGATGACACATGGTTCATAAGCCCGCAATTCGAACCCATCGTATTTCTGTAAGATCTGAAACTGCTGTCGCTCGGTCATATTTACCTCAAACTCTTAGGCAGTTCGGCTAATAGATCTGGAG
>Ga0214164_1002268_pt1 | contig 10038 bp, 12 predicted proteins | sample TroBogepilimnion_13_FD_153003 | JGI IMG/M metagenome (GOLD analysis project Ga0214164, IMG submission 153003) | Freshwater microbial communities from Trout Bog Lake, WI - Practice 03JUN2009 epilimnion v4 | ecosystem: Environmental > Aquatic > Freshwater > Lake > Epilimnion/Euphotic zone ...
CGCATTGGGCTACATAGAATATATCCATTCTTGTCCAATCGTTTCGTATAGTTCCGTGCAAAGATCCCCATTGATTGCTTCCCCATAGCAGATTGATATGTGTTGCGGGGGGATTGGTTATGGTCTGAGAATGGAATCGTAGATGCCATATGACCCAGAATGAGAGCTGGATGAATTTCACAGTGAGTATGTTGGCTTGTAATTTCAGACGGTGTCATCGCAACACGAATTACTTCTGTCTCTGACGGATCTACATATTCAACGCATGTTGAAATCCAATCATTCCACGACTTTGGAGTCTCGCATGGAATTTCAAGGTTACCATTCGTAACACGGAATAGTGGACGCACAAATCGACCTCCATCGGATTCAATCGAAATTGTATTACCAGAGATATTCCATGCAACCGATGTGTGTGGATGAAGTTGGAATGATCGCTTTGCATTTCGAAGATTCTTGTGAACTTCTGCTGGAACAGTTGTGAATCCAATAATCACTCCATTGACCAATACCATAGTTCCATTCGTATGTGATAACATATTATCAACCCATTGAATCATTGTATCCATCTTTCGTAGAACATTCAATGAAACAGACGATGGCGTATGTTGCGTAATCGATGTAAGCATTGCCATTCCTTTGACGATACCAACTGAATGACCCTCAGGTGTCTCCACTGGACAGACATATCCCCATGAAGATCCATGTAGCTTTCGCGGAGCAAGTAGCTTGCCCGACTTTTCGACAGGAGTCTGAATTCGACGAAGGTGGCTGATTGTAGCAGAGTAAGATAGACGATTCAGAACTTGTGATACTCCAACTTTCGTTGCATTCGAGATCGATGATGAGGTTCCAAGACCCTGAACTGTAAAGTTTCCGGTTGCCAATGCCTGCTTGAGTTTTCCTTCAATGGTAGACACTTTCAAAATTTTGTATAGATTGTTGACATTCAGAACATCCAGTGGATGAGGCTCTCCCTTCTTCCATGTATCATTGTTCACTTCGTGCACAAACTTGCTACGAATATCTTTGCATACCTTCTGGAATAGCTGACGAAAGAGATGGGTTAGAAGAGAGCCTGTAGTCACGATGCGCTTGTTTGGATATGCATCACGATCATCTAGTCGTGTCTCACCAGACGTTGTAGCAATCAAGCGGCGAATCATCCATGCAGTGAGTAGCATCTTTCGAGCCTCTAGTGTTCGTAGTGGGCTTGTGTCTCCTCCGAACTTCACATGTGGAAGATACTCTGTTTCTAGAAGAGATCTTACATAGCCCTTCTTATCTTCCGATGTTGTGCCATACTGTAGATGATGAGTAAGATACTCAATCGCATCCTCACGTGTATAAATCTTCAAGTCGGAGCACTCTTTGAATGATGCTACCAGAGACTCTGCCTTTGCTGTATCATACATCTTTCCCCACACAAGCTCAGTGATATCCTGATCGTTCTCTACGCCAAATGCCCGAAACATTACCATGAGAGGCACATCTTCGCGGAAGCGGGGAACGCATAGGGTGAGCGGGTATCCCATTCCATTAAACTTTGTGCTAAGCCGAATTTCTAGTTTTTTAGGAGGAGTTGTGAATGATTCATGTAGAGACTTCATCTCAACAGAATATTCGTATTTAGATGTTGTCTTCTTGCTTTGAAACACCATGATGCGATTGTCTGCCACTTTCTCTTGGCATAGAATGGTTCGCTCACTTCCATGAATAAGAAAGTAACCAAATGGATCATGGGGACACTCTCCAATTTCCTCTTTCGACAGCGGAAAGTCTTTCATCAAGCACAGAGAGGATCCTAGCATGACTGGAATCTTTCCAAGAGAGACTCCCTCAAATACTTTCACCTGCTCATCAATAGCATCCGCTTTGTAGGTTCGTGCAATAAGGCGGACATCGCAGAACATCTGGGCAGCGTAAGTAAAGTTTCGCATACGGGCTTCTAGTGGAAACATAGGCTTAATACGACCCGTAGCTTCCTGAATACGGGGCTTCATGTATGTAATGTTCTCAAATGAGAGCCGGAACTCATATTTATATTTCTTTGTCGTTTCATCTTGCTCATGCCACACCACAATAGGAGCAGTTGATGAGACAATTAGAGGAAGCTTATTACGAATGAAATCCTCAAAGGACTCAATCTGATGCTCCACCAGCTTGGAAACACCCTGTGTCTGAAAATATGAAGTTACGGATTCCCAGTTCATGGTAGTTATATTGGAACGGATCCCCGTAAATCTATTCTTGATTCGTTTTTAATAGAGATGATCACGATAACAAAGGTTGATGAAACCGCAACACCAGTTCCAAAGGTAGAGCCCCAACCTGCAGGTAAACGTAAGACACACCGGACATTCCCTCGCGGAATCTTAAAAACTGCAAAGAATAAGGTTACTCTAAAACCAGTATCCGATCCTGCAAAGCCTCCACCTATGAAGAAGTTTATGAAGAAGCACACGATTCGCTTATTAACGGAGAAAGGTGTTCGTCATCAGCGAAAAACAATTCGTCATAGCATTTCCAAAATGAGTGATGAAAAAGTTAGGACTCTTGTTAAAAAGGCTGGACTCCTAAAGAATGCTTCAACGCCAATACCTATTATGCGTGAAATGTTAGAAGGCGGAATGATAGCTGGATTCATTTCCTCGAATTAAACAATGACAAGTCGGTGGGGTCCACTCGGATGGATGACACTCCATTCGATCTCAATTAATTATCCAGATAGTCCATCTGCTATCGATAAATCGATGGCAAGGCGTTACTTAGACCTATTTCGAGATACAATTACATGTCCGTCTTGCAAAAATCATTTTACAAGTATGTTTCGAACATATCAACTGCAGCACCCAGAATGGCTGGATTCAAAATTGAACTTCATTTTGGCTATTTGTAGGATGCACAATACTGTAAATAAACGACTTGATAAACCAATACAACATACATTTGCAGACTGTATTGGAACTCTTGTGGCTGCTACGACTATTACATCACCATCTGTATATCGCAATAGTTATCATCAATATCTTCTGTCGAACTGGGGTCAAACTATGGATGGTGAAGGCCGCATTCATGCCGGCTATGTTCGCGAAATGATACGAATCAATAGTGAATATTGGTCATCTCGAGAAACAAAGTATATTGATATCCCAATTGTGGATGCCGATGTTGTAACTACAGTGCCCCAAGATCCAGCATTGTATCGTGTTGGGAATGGAATCCCTGTTCACGTAACCAATCCGCAAAAGGTTGGCTTCCGTATTACAGGAGGGAGACTGAAGTTAGGTGGTAAGTAGGATTCCATGGCAGTGATACATACGGCTTCATTTCCCAGTCGTGCCGCTTCATCCAAGGATTTCGAGTTTCCGAATACATTTCATCTTCATATCGAACTCTGCGTTTTGCCTTTCGCAGAGATGGATGTGGTAAAATAAAGGAAAGCTGATCTGAGATTGTAAAGTTTAAGGAAGATGGCCCAACTCCAGATGATTCTTGATACTTCAAAATATCACAAATAAGAGGGGCATCCGCATAGGGATATACCCATCCCCAATTTGTAGTCAAATTATTGTAGAAATAAGAGTGCGTCCAATGAAATGTCTTCCAAAATGCATCTACTACTGGTTTCATATCTCGAACACCGTCTAGAATATGCAGACCATACTTTTGTGATATGTTATGCCCAAGAATAGATTTCTCTTCGGGTCTTTTTCGTAGAGAAATACGCTCTGACAATACTTCAAGCTCCTTTTTTCCTGCATATTCCAAAAACTGTCTTCGTCCTTGCACGGTAGTCAAATCTGGTCGGCCAGACTCCGAATACATCTGTAGTGCACGATCGTATCCACCTTCTCGAAGTGAAAACATTGCCAAATTTGGCATAAAATCATTTCCAAAGCAAAGCATCGAGAGTGCCATATACTGATCAAGTTCAAGCGGAAGCTGTTGCAGAAGTTTCCATACAGAAAGTGTTGAAAACTGAGCTACATTGGATGGATCATTAAACTCGGACGATTCACGCAGAAGATACATGCTGTGAGGAAGGCTTAGTTTATGATTTTGAAGACTGATAAGGATTAAGTCAGCATCCAGTCCATAAATACAAATACTACGACGCTGACTTGCTGGAATATGCTTCAGTTCTGCAATCAGTTTATGCTCTCCTTCTCCAGGATCTTGCGTTCCTGTAAAAATTGCAGATGGAAACTTTGATTTCAGAGCAGCTTCCAGTTCTCGCATATAGGGCGTATCTGGAGATATCTGAGTGCGATCAAAGTCTGATGTCTCTGTTTTTATCGCCATACGCCGATATCGCTGTTGAACGATTTTGGCATAGGGGACTAGACCATCCAATGCTATAATAACTTGTTTTGCTTTGCAGGTATGTTCCAAAATAGTGGCCAATGCCTGAACTACAGACTCTACAGGCTGGTTGTCTTGCAAATATCGATGAATCAAGCAATTAAAATCTATACCCAACACATCGACTTGAAGAGGTGTGTGACGCTTCACAGTCTGCACAATACCCTTATGTGCCTTGATCAGGCTCATAAAGTAAAAAGGAATCCCCATTGTATACACTACTACACCTTGCGTTTAATTCATCTACACGCTCGCCTATACATATTTATAAATGGATTCGAATCCCATTCCAATTACACTTCTAGGTCGCATCTACAGTTGGTTACCGAAGATTCAAAATGGACCGTATGTAGAGGAAGAACTACCAAAGAACGAAGTAGATGGTCGGATTGAGAAAGTGGATGAAGAAGCTAAGAGAATTCAAGAGAAGGTTGCGAAATACAATCAGGATATTCAAAAATTAATGGAAAAACGAGATGTTCTTGCAAACGAAAAGAAGCGAAACACATTTGTTAACCAACTTGATCTAGAACATGCACTTGATAAACTACGTGAATCGAACAAACAAAAATTTGAAACTTATACATTTGGAAAACTACATGCGAGTTATATTTGAATGAAAACTTCTGTTGAAGACACAAATGTGGATTTGGGCAATACTACTTTTTATAATCGCAATTGTTCTGTATGGAATGAATATTTCGCAGTCCGTGAAGGTTGCTACATCAGGATGTTCATCTTGTCCTAAAAAGGGAAAACTCTCTGACTGAATTATAAATGAGTTGTTCTGGTATGAAAGGAGGTGCTATGCCCGATGAGGAAGTATATCCCGACGGGGGTCGTAAGATTACACGAAAGGGGTATCGTCGCCATGCGTTTACGCGTAAATCTGGGATTCATGTGAAGGGATCCCGTGTAAGTGCTCGCCGTATTCATGATGTAGGAGCACCAGGCAAGTGGGCATCGCTTCACGGTCCAGGCATTGGTCCACTGAAGGAGGGCAAGCTTGTGCGTGTGGGCTATTCCGCTGAGAAGGGAAAGACAGCTCGCCATCGCGCACTGAAGAAGGCAGTGCGTGCGTATGGTCCCTTATCGACATTTCGTAAGTTACAGGCGGTTTCTACACTGACAAAGCGAACATCCAAGGGCAAGAGCAAAACTTACAAGGCCGATCGTAATTGGATCCAAAAAATGTTCATGTAGGAAAGAATCTTTTGCCTAAAATAAAAGATGTGGGCCAAACTCCTCCTTTCTGCGCTCGTCTTCGCGGCATTCGTTCCCGGTGTTCTTGTAACGCTCCCTCCAGGTGGCTCTCGCACGACAGTTCTAGCTGTCCACGCGGCTCTGTTCGCCGTGCTCCACCATGTAGTTATGCACTGGGCGTGGAAGACTCTCAAGGGTCTGTAAAAAGTTACTTGTAAAGTATAAATGTATTTGGGAAAACTCATTATATCAGCGCTCCTCTTTGCTGCGTTTGTTCCAGGAGTAGTTGCTGTTGTTCCTTCTCGAAGCAGTAAATGGACTGTATTAGCAGTTCATGCAGTTTTGTTTGCACTAGTAACATCTGTAGTGATGTCTTATTACCGTAGTTTTGTGGAGGGTATGAGCAATTACGGCGATTCATGCCCAAATGGGTATGTCGAGGGTCCAAACCAAAAGGGAGAAATTGATTGCGTCCCAGTCGGTGCCAAGACATACGGAATTGGACAGGGTCTAAAATCAAAAACTGAATAAATACATAAATGTGGCGTTGGATTCTTTTTAATGCAGCACTATTCTATTTGCTTGTGCCCGGTGTTCTCGTGCGTCTCCCCCCTCATGGAACCCTACTCCAGCAGGCACTAGTCCATGCGGTAGTGTTTGGAGTTGTCCATCATTTTGCAGGACATGCTATCAAGCCATTCATCATGCGGGAATCCATGCAAAATCCGGATACACATGTCGACAACCCGTGCCCACCAGGATATGAACAGTGTCGTTCCGGAGACTGTAGACTTGCATCCGAAGTTCACTCATTCTGCAATTAAAAACGAATTATGACATGTATGTTGAATATATTGCAGAGAATGGACATGCTTCAGGTATTTAAGTATGACCGCGATGGTGACGTAATTATGGGAAGTGCCTATGAAATTTCTCTAGATGACTATTTCAATGGAGCTACAGAAGAAGTATCCGATGACGATTCAGAGGATGAATAGCTTACCTTAGCAGCCTCTAATAGCTCCAATGCTTTTCTAAGCTCGTCTATTGCAGACTCTAATGATCGATCAGTCAAAAAATTCACACGCGTCCGGTGTAAAAAAACAGGAATTTCTTTTAGATGAATATCTGCTTGGGAAATTAAAGTCCGGTAAAAGACTCTGCTCATGCCTTACAAAAAGAATATTTTTGCATGAAAACGGATTGTTTCATATCAAGAGGATGGATAGCATACAATCAAAATGAAGTTCTCTGATATTTGCAACATTCTCAACTGCCCTACAAATGTTACGGTAGTTAAGCATGACATCATCACTTGTGAGGAGCTGGAAGCAGCCATGATTCTGGATTCGTTCCAGTATGATCCTTGCGTTGACCTCTCCCAAGACTTGGATGAGGACTTGATGGACTATGCCGAGTATCTACTCGACTATGATTACTAAATACAAAACACACAAAAAAGAAAGGGGAGCAATCCTTTTTCATTAAAAATGGAAGGGAACATGGCATGAGTCTAGATATTACATGCAAACAAGAGGATTGAACCGAAATCCGATTGATCAATTTTATACCAAACCGGAAATTGCAGCATTGTGTGTTTCAAAACTTCGAAACTACTGTTGTCAAGGAATTTGGATTGAGCCATCTGCCGGAACAGGTGTATTTCTCGACCTAGTTCCTAATGCGATTGGATATGATATTGATCCAAAATCTTCAAATATAATAAAGAAAGATTTTCTAACTGTAGAATTACCAGAGAATTGTATTGTATTTGGGAATCCTCCTTTTGGACGGCAAAGTTCTACTGCTAAAAAGTTTATTCGTCATGCAGCTCATAAAGCATATTTGATTGCGTTTATATTGCCAAAATCATTCGTGAAACCAAGCATGCAATCGTGCTTTCCATTGGAATTTCATTTGAAGGAGTCAAGTGAACTTCCCACAAACTCATTCTTGCTGAATGGGGAATCTTATGATGTTCCTTGCGTATTTCAAGTATGGAGACGAGAAGTGCATTCTCGCACGATTGATGAACATATACAACCAATTGGATTTTGCTTTGTCAAATTCACCGAATTTCATAATCTTGTAATTCGCCGTGTTGGTGTAAATGCAGGACGATGTTTTCATCCGGATTCACAATCACCCCAGAGTCACTACTTTGTTCGAATTGAAAATGATTCAAATATAGATATCATACTAGAATCTTCAAAGACATGGACAATTCCATCCAATACAGTTGGGCCAAAAAGTTTGTCAAAATCTGAAATTTGCCAGCTTTTACACTCGTGTATGTCTCTTACGAACACTGGACAGGAATGAACTCGCAAATTCAATTCCACGAATAACAGGAGTCATAGAAGTGTATTTTATAAGCGCAGGATGACTTTTTAGTTTTGAAATTGAACATTGAAGACGCCTTTGTGTATTGGAATCTACCTTTGGATTGAACTGAATAATTCCACTTTTTCGATTCAATTCTTCCTTTTTTTGATGAATTTCGCGTTTCGTTGCAAGATCTACTTTTCCACATGGAATTTTACGAATATATGTCATATACTCCTGAATATCGTCAATAGTCAACTCTCCAAACAATGTCTTTTTATCATCTAATGAAATTTCTATAACTTCTGTTACAATCTTCAATTCTCCATCTTGCTTCAACCGAACAACAATACAAGTATGTAGCTCTCGTTCGGGATATAGAAATATACGCCTAGGACATCCCATGCATAACGATCCATTCCCAGTAATCGTCTTGATAGAGATATTTTCATTCGAATCAAACATATTATGTCCCTTGCCAATATCATGAATTGAAGTATACTTGCTCTTTTCACGCAAACCAAATACGACTCGCCGAATTTCATCCTCAACTAGGAATCCATGCTTTTGATTTTCCATTCTATACCATTGGATATACTCAAATGCAAAAATCCGTTTTATACACTACGAATATATTCCCATCGCAGGTAGTCACAAATGAGTTTCCAAATTTGGTCATGTTGGATTAGGCGATCGCGACTTTTGAGCAATGGAAAGTATATTTTATAGTCATCAAGTTCTAATAGTTCAAAGAACTTGTAAAGAATATAGGAATACGATAAAAAATTAGTTCTATCGTCGGGACAATATAATAAAAAGGGAGCTTGTATTTCTTGGAACATTGCCCGTATTTTCTCTTCAATTTCGGGTGTAATAGTAGGAGGAGGATTCCCATTCAATCTGGATAGAATGTGGGTTGCATGTTCATAATATTTTGATCTGTTTAATTTCTTTAAAATTTCTCGCATGTCCTTCTCGGTTAAATTGGCTACATTTTGAATTCTCTGTTTGCGAATTTCACAAATAACTTCATTCATAATTTCATCTGGAATGATTGTAGATTCTTTTGCCTGAAACTGATTTAGAATTTCATTCAGATGATTAATCTTTTTATATGCATAATTATTACGTTCTTTTGGAGGATCACGAAAACTAGGATAATCAGATACGACCAACATATATTCTTCGGAACCACACGTAGGGCATACTAAAATTCCCTCCTCTAAAAGTTCTTCACGTGCAATATTGCATCGCTCACAGTGTTCTGCCACAACTTGTTTTTCTTCAATAAGATCAGATCCCGTGTTTAGTTTCATACGACTGGCATATTCTTCAAATAACTTTTTTTTTGATATTTGAGTGGTATCTGATGGTGTTTGTAAGGACAGATATTTCATGAATGTTTTTTGATCACCAGACACAGGCTGAACTGTTTGTGCTTTTTCAGATGAACCATAATACTTTAACATCAAATCAGCATTTTTAAGATAATAATCCTGCAAAGGATCTGTCTGACAGACCTTCTGCTCTAACTCACGTATTTCTTCCTGAAGTTTTGATGATTTTAGTATATTTGTCAATGTATTTGATTTTGTTAATTCATCAATTTCTTCTATTTTCTCTTGGATTTTAACACGAAGTTCTTCGATATTTAAAGCCGTATCGCGGATATTATTCACAAGTCCTTGATGAATAGAATCGAGCGTTCCTGATACAATCTCTTGATTTCGTAATCGAGTCTGTGTATCTCGAACTTTCTTAATTCGAAACATATTATCCATTTAATCATTCAAACTCGTATCCTTGAAAATACAAAATAACCAAGTGCGATTACTGCAAGTATTGTTGGAATTGGAGAAATCGGAATGTCATCGTAATTTGAGAATGACTCTTTGGATGTCATGCATTGAGAAGGATCTACTTCTTGGCAATTTGCAGGGTCAAAATCGGGTGTTAATTCACTTGTTAGAAATCCAGTAGATCCTCCAGAGGTTACATCGCACTTGTAACACTTGCACGGAGGTTCTGCATCCGCACTAAGTGCTTTAAAAAGATACAGAGGATTCAATGATGCAATATCCCCAACAGTGCCAGGAATCAATCCATTGAAATCAGATCCTAAATCTTTTAATCCAGGTGGTAAAT
>Ga0214164_1002269_pt1 | contig 10033 bp, 10 predicted proteins | sample TroBogepilimnion_13_FD_153003 | JGI IMG/M metagenome (GOLD analysis project Ga0214164, IMG submission 153003) | Freshwater microbial communities from Trout Bog Lake, WI - Practice 03JUN2009 epilimnion v4 | ecosystem: Environmental > Aquatic > Freshwater > Lake > Epilimnion/Euphotic zone ...
CTACATAGTCCCAGCCGTTCTTCTCGTAGTTACGCATAGCGTGATTGCGAACGTAGGCAATGAATTCTTGCTCATTGATTGTCGTAAGTGTCATTTCTAAACTCCTAGCAGTTGGTTGTTTTGCGTCTCACCTATGTGGTGAGGCTCTATTGTCACTAGCATAGATATTGAATGTCAACACTTTTTTTTAACTATTTTTAAAAGTTCAATGTTATCAACAACTTAGCGTAGGGTCGAAGTATGGCCACAAGCGCTTATTTGTGGGTCAGAGGCCACAAAAGGGTGAAGTATCGGAATTGGGGCGCATGAAATAGCTTGCAGCTTAGGCGGTTGTGTTGCAGCGGGAAAGTGGGGTGCAGCGGGCGGTTGTGTTGTCCAGGCGCATTGAGGGACGGGCCAAGATGGTCGCGTGTTGATAGCGAAGCGAAACGGTGTGATAATCCCCCAAACAGTATTCTCAAAAGATACCCATGAAGAAATTAACAAGGTCAGAGATAAAGGAGGGATTGAACACAGTCCCGATAGATACCATAGTGCTAGGTGCAAACAACCCAGCGGGAATCAAACTCACCAAGAAACAAAAGCATTTCGCCGAACAGGTTGTCGCCACAGGTAACAAGAGCGAAGCGTATAGGAGAGCATATAACACCAAGGGCAAGAGAGAGACTCTCGCAAGGGATGCAATCAAGGTGGCAGCACATCCCAGCGTGTCCACATATATCACGGCCTTGGAAGCGGCTAAACAGGCAGAGGAGTATCTTTTACCCGCTCGTTTGAGGGCGTTGACCATACACAAACTATCCCAACTGGCTCTATCGGACGAGATAGCACCAGCGCAACAGCTGAAGGCATTAGAGCTTATTGGAAAGATGACTGAGGTCGCATTGTTCTCTGAGCGCCGTGAGATAGTCCATAGTCTGGATAGCAATACACTCAAGGCCAAGCTGATGGAAGCGGTGCAACTGGCCATTAGTAAGAGCAAGAGCATACGGACGAGCACTAAGAGAACCGCACAGGACTTGCTGGCAGAGATAACAGACGTAGAGGCGAAGGAATCAGCGCCAGAAGCGGACGGGGAGGGCTTCAGCGATGTGGCGGTGGCGACCCCCACAGGGGTGCATTCCCCCGAATCCGTGAGCATTGCGGCGGGGCATTTGCATAGTATTCCAGACAATCAATCAGCATCTGTACCCATTCCATCCAATGAGTCAGACCTTACTATCCCAAATGGGACAGTTGCAAAAGTTATGAGTGATGAGGTTTATATATCTGAAGATGTATATGGGGGTGGGGTTGTTAAAACGGATTGGGTTGATGGTGAGGTTGTTATGGAGAAGGCCCCCGTCACTGTTTGGAATGAAAAAGGGGTGGGGGGTATATGAAAAATTTTGATGTTTATGAGGATGCGAAGATTGGGTATGCGACTATCTGGGATAAGGGTAAGAGGATAGTGCCTGTGTTTGATGGGAAGAAGATGATAGAGATACTGGCTGATCACGGGTTAGAGCGGGGTCTTGCGTTAGAGACTGTGGAGTTCTTTGCGGCTGATTATGTAAATAAGGCGGTGGTGGTGTTATGACACCGGCGCAGAAAGAGATCTTTATGGTGATTGAGGAGTGGTGGGCCACGTTTGGTTTTGGGCCGACCATTGATGACATCATGCACATTACGGGAGATAAGGGGAGGGGTAATGTGAATAGGAAGATGCGGCGGCTGATTGAGCTGGGGGTGTGTAAGGGGAACAGTAAGTATCCGAGGAGTATTAGGCCAGCGCATATGCGGATGAAGGGGTTACCCGGATGATGGATGAACTGATGGAGATACTGAAGCAGTTGCCGCAGGAGGAGCAGGAGATGCTGTCTCCGCTGGCTACGGCGTATCAGGATGCTTTGTTGAGGGAGAGTGGTCAGGTTGACTTCATGTCATTTGTGGAGACGATGTGGCCGGGGTTTATTCATGGGGCGCATCATGCGTTGATGGCGAGTAAGTTTGAGGAGATAGCGGAAGGGAAGATTAAGCGATTGATTATTAATATGCCGCCACGACACACGAAGTCGGAGTTTGCTTCTTATCTGCTTCCGGCTTGGTATCTGGGAAAGTTTCCTAATAAAAAGATTATTCAGTGTTCTAACACGGCTGAGTTGGCGGTTGGGTTTGGGCGTAAAGTGCGTAACTTGGTGGATGGGGAGAGGTACTCAAAGGTGTTTCCGAATGTGGCGTTGAGGTCGGACTCAAAGGCGGCGGGGCGCTGGAGTACGAATAGTAACGGTGAGTATTTCGCTATTGGTGTGGGCGGTACGGTGACGGGTAAGGGTGCGGATCTATTAATCATTGATGACCCGCACTCGGAACAAGAGGCGGCGTTAGCTGCCAGTGATCCATCGGTGTTTGATAAGGTGTATGAGTGGTACACGTCTGGGCCAAGACAGCGGTTGCAGCCGGGTGGATCGATTGTGGTGGTGATGTGCATGACCGGAGATACGAATGTATTGATGGCGAACGGGACAACACAACAACTTAAAGATATTAAGGTTGGAGATCATGTTGCCACCTTTGATAACGGCAAATTGTCAAAAAGCAAGGTCAATAATTGGCGGTCAAGTGGTATTGATTCCATATACAAGATACAAACACAATCTGGCATAATGCTTCGTGCAAACGAGAGACATCCGTTTCTTGTAATGAACGAAGGAGTGCTGGAATGGACAAGACTGAATCAGTTGCGTGTGGGCGATTTACTTGTATCGTTGAAGGGTGCAGCAGACCCTCAAGGGCAAAAACAAAGCCTGGAAAATGTGCGCCATGCCAAGCCAGTGACAGCTACCACAGAAAAAACCCAGACGCCCCACGTAAACCCATTGGAAGTCATGGGATGTGGGTTGGAAAAAATTGCGAGTGCGGAAAACCAATCAGCGCAAAAGGACTTTGTAGCAATTGCTACAGAAAAAAATACTTGCCGCCAGCAACTCCAGAAAAAAACCGAGCAAGACGTATCAAACACCGATACGGCATTACTGCTGAACAATACGAAGTCATGGTTGCTGAACGCAACAACAAGTGTGATGTGTGCGGTGAGGAACCTTCTTCAAAAAACACAAAAGCGCATTGGAATGCAAAGTTATGCATCGACCATTGCCACGACACGGGAGTCGTCAGAGGATTGCTCTGTAACGACTGCAACCTTACCGTCGGTTATGGAAAGACGCCAAGCGTACTTGAACGAGCTGCATCGTATCTCAGACTTCACAGTAGATCAGATAGTCTCGATAACCCCTGATGGAAAAGAAGAAGTCTTTGATGTTGAGATTGACAAGACTGAAAACTTCATTGCCAACGGGGTTGTAAGCCACAATACTCGCTGGGCTGAGCGGGATTTGACGGGCCGGATTATTAAAGATGCGGCGATGCGGGACAAGGGTGAGGAGTGGGAGGTTATAGAGTTTCCTGCGATCATGCCGTCGGGAAATCCGCTGTGGCCTGAGTTTTGGTCGTTGAATGAGTTGACGGCGCTGAAGGAGGAGCTTCCCCCGGCTAAATGGAATGCGCAGTATCAGCAGGCACCGACGGGTGAAGAGGGTGCGTTGGTGAAGCGGGAGTGGTGGAAGTTATGGAATAGTGATACACCGCCGCCGTGTGAGTTTATTATTCAGTCTTGGGATACGGCTTTTACGAAGGGTGAGCGGAGTGACTACTCGGCTTGTACGACGTGGGGTATTTTCTATCCGGACGAGAACAGGAATAATGCGAGTTTGATATTGTTGGATGCGATGCAAAAGCGCATGGAGTTTCCTGAGTTGAAGGAAGCGGCTTTTAGGATGTATAAGAACTGGGAGCCGGATGCGTGTATTGTTGAAGCAAAGGCGGCTGGTGCGCCTTTGATATATGAGTTGAGAAGTATGGGTATACCGGTGAGTGAGTATTCGCCTAGCCGGGGTAATGATAAGTTTGTGCGGTTGAATTCTGTGACGGACTTGTTTAGCTCGGGGAAGGTGTGGGCACCGGATACTGGGTGGGCTAGAGATGTGATTGAGCAGATGGCGGCGTTTCCGAATGCGGCGCACGATGACTTGGTTGACTCAACGACTCAAGCGTTAATTAGGTTTAGACAAGGCGGGTTCATCAGGTTAAACTCGGATGAGGAAGATGAGCCTAGGTACTTTAAGCGTACCGCGCCGTATTATTAAGGATGGATATGGAAAAAAGTCTTTACGCAGCTCCCCAGGGTTTAGCCAATTTAGCTGAGGGCGAACAGCCTGAAATTGAAATTGAGATTGAGGATCCTGAGTCGGTCACTTTATCTGATGGCTCTATGGAGATTAGTTTCATGAAAGCCGAAGAAGAGCATGACCATGAGGATACTGACTTCTCGGAAAACTTGGCTGAGGGGATGAGCGAGTCTGAGTTGGGGATGATTGCATCGGACATCATTGAGATGGTGGATGCGGACATCAACAGTCGTAAAGACTGGGTGGAGATGTATGTAAAGGGATTGGATGTTCTGGGGGTTAAGTATGAGGAGCGTACAGAGCCTTGGAATGGGGCGTCCGGCGTCTTTAGCACATTGCTTACAGAATCTGCTGTTAGATTTCAAAGCGAAACTATTATTGAAACGTTCCCGGCGGCTGGCCCGGTCAAGACCGAAGTCATTGGCGAAGAGACGCCTGAAAAGTTAGATGCTGCTGAACGAGTAGCGGCTGACATGAACTACATGCTCACAGATAAGATGGTTGAGTACCGTCCTGAGCATGAGAGGATGTTGTTTAACTTAGGCTTGGCCGGGTCAGCATTTAAGAAAGTTTATTTCGATCCAAGTCTTGGACGTCCTGTAGCTTTGTTTGTCCCGGCTGAGGAGTTAATTATTCCTTACGGCTCGACTGGGGTGAGGACGGCAGAGCGTGTTACGCACTTAATGCGTAAAACAAAAAACGAGATGAAGAAGCTCCAAGCATCCGGGTTCTACCGGGATGTTGATTTGGGTGAGCCAGTAACTATTCATACTGACGTTGAAAAACGTAAAGCTGATGAGCAGGGTTATTCCGTAAGCGACGATGAACGTTATCAAGTTGTAGAGGTGCATATTGATTATGTGTTGCCTGAAGACGATGATGATGAAGATGCAATTGGTGTGCCGTATGTAATCTCTATTGAGCGTGGCACTCAAAAGGTGCTGGCTATTAGGCGTAACTGGCATGAGGGCGATCCCTTGTGCCTGAAGCGCGATCACTTTGTTCAGTATGACTATGTGCCCGGATTTGGTGCTTATGGCTTTGGTTTTATTCACCTAATTGGTGGATATGCCCGAGCAGGCACCAGTTTGATTCGTCAGTTAATTGACGCTGGTACGCTGGCTAACTTACCTGGCGGCTTGAAGTCGCGTGGTTTGCGGGTGAAGGGTGATGATACACCTATCGCCCCTGGCGAGTTCCGTGATGTGGACGTTCCTAGCGGCTCGATCAAAGACAACATCATGACCTTGCCTTACAAGGAACCGAGCCAAGTGCTGTCGGCCTTGTTGGACAAGATGACTGATGAGGCTAGACGCCTTGGTGCTACGGCTGATATGAATGTCAGCGACATGAGTGCCGGTGCTCCTGTGGGTACTACGCTGGCCTTGCTTGAGCGCCAGCTGAAAACCATGAGCGCGGTGCAGGCTCGGGTGCATTATGCGATGAAGCAGGAATTTAAACTGCTGCGCGACATTATTCGGGATGATACACCCAAGAGTTACCCCTATACACCAGAGGGCGGCGACAAGAAAGTCAAGCAAGCTGACTACGATATGGTGTCGGTTATCCCTGTTTCCGACCCAAATAGCTCGACGATGGCGCAGCGGATCATGCAATACCAAGCAGTGATCCAATTAGCTCAATCTGCCCCACAAATTTACGATTTACCCCAGTTACACCGCCAAATGATCAATGTTTTGGGGGTAAAAAACGGGGAAAAACTGGTTCCATTGCCCGATGATATGAAGCCAAAAGACCCGATTACGGAGAATATGGCCTTGTTAAACGGTAAACCGACCAAGGCTTTTATGTATCAAGACCATGATGCGCACATGGCGGTGCATCAGTCGCTGATTCAAGACCCAATTACGGCGGCTCAGATCGGCCAAAGCCCCAATGCGCAGGCAATTCAGGCGGCAATTCAAGCTCACACGATGGAACACATGGCATTTAAGTACCGCGCCATGATCGAACAGCGTCTTGGCGTGCCGTTGCCAGAGCCTGATACCGAAATGTCGCCAGAAGTTGAGACACAAGTCTCTCAATTGGTTGCTCAGGCGGCTGCTCAGGTGGTTGCACAGAATAAAGCGCAAGCTTCGCAGCAGCAAGCTCAGCAAATGTCGCAAGATCCGCTTATTCAGATGCAGCAACAAGAGTTGCAGATCAAAGCTCAAGAAGCCCAGATCAAAGCGCAGAAAGTGCAGGGCGATTTGCAGCTTAAAGCGCAGGAATTGCAGATTAAAGCAAGCCAAGCTCAGCAAAAACAGCAGCCTGCCCAGCCAGCGCAACCTGCTGGCCCGAATCCCATGATTCAAAACCTGGCTCAAGTGCAGGATATGCATCATAAAGAGCAGATGCACCGTCAGACTTTGCAGCAAAAACAGATGGCGGCCAACTTAGAGATGGCGGCCAAGATTCACCAGCAGCGTTTGAATACTCGGACGCAGAAGGCGAATGATGCAATCAACATCATCCATAATGCGGCGTCAAAAGAGATGGATTTAACGCATGAGCAGCGTGCCCATGAGTTGAATATGAAGATGAAAGAAGCTATGGATAAGTCCAAGATTAAGCCAAAGGCTGAATGATGGATACACAGGCATTTGAATTTTTGGATAAGAAGCTTGAGAACATCAAGCAATCGTATAGCACTGCTCTTGGCGAGGGCGGTGCAAAAGATTTTGGTGAGTACCAAAATATGTGCGGGGCAATCCGGGGTCTAGCCCTTGCACAGAGAGAAATAGCCGACCTCGTGCGAAGAGTAAAGGAACATGAAGATGAGTGAATTTGACCTGAGCGCCGTGGATTTAACTCCACTGCTAAACGCGACGGCTGAACAGAAGGCAAAGCAGTTGCCTGAACCTGCACGTTTCCATTTGTTGTGCGTCGTACCTGAAGCAATGGAAGAGTATGCAGATAGCGAGATTGGGATTGTTAAATCAGCTCAGTCTATTCACTATGAAGAAGTGCTGACCCCAGTGCTGTTCGTTGTGAAAATGGGGCCGGATGCTTATGCAGATAAGACCCGTTTCCCTGCTGGCCCGTCTTGCAAGGTGGGTGATTTTGTAATTGTTCGTCCTAATTCGGGTACGCGCCTGAAGATTCATGGCCGTGAATTCCGCGTCATTAACGATGATTCGGTTGAAGCGACTGTTGAAGATCCACGCGGCATTACCCGTGCATCATAAGGAGGGAATATGGAACCGTTCAAATTTCCCGATGAGATAGATGCACCGAAGGCGGTTGAGAAGGAATCGGATTATGAGATTGAAGTGGTGGATGACACCCCGCCTCAAGACCAGAACCGCAAACCTATGGCTGAGCCTCCCAAGGAATTTGCTGACGATGAATTGCAAAAGTACGATGAGAGTGTACGTAAACGCATTCAGCACTTTACAAAGGGCTATCACGAAGAACGCCGAGCCAAAGAAGAGGCTTTGCGTATGCGTGAAGAGGCTGTGCGTGCTGCCCAAGCGATTGCCGAAGAGAATAAAAAGCTCAAAGGTTCGCTGAGTGAAGGGCAAGCGGCACTGCTTGACCAAGCTAAAAAGGTTGTTGCAAAAGAGATTGAAGAAGCGAAACAGAAGTACAAGCAGGCTTATGAGTCTGGGGATGCTGATGCTGTTACTCAGGCCCAAGATGAATTGACCAATGCGAAGATTAAAGCCGACAAGGTTAATAATTTTCAACTTGCGCCTTTACAAACTACTGAAGTTCCTGTACAAACGCAACAACGCTCGACTGTTGACCCTCGTGCAGAGAGTTGGCGGGAGAGAAATTCATGGTTTGGACAGAACCGTAAGATGACTTCTTACGCTATGGCTTTGCATGAAGACCTAGTTACCAATGAACGTGTTTCCCCGACCAGTGATGATTACTACCGTCGCATTGATCAGGAAATGCGTGAGAGATTCCCGGAAGCATTTGAGCCGGAAGTCCACGTTGATGCTTCACCTCAACGTACAAGACAAAATGTGGTGGCACCAGCGACCAGGAGTACAGCGCCTAAAAAGATCGTACTAACCAAAACGCAGGTAGAAATCGCCCGAAAGCTGAACGTTCCTTTGGAAGTTTATGCAAAGAAGGTTGCGGAATTAAACGGAAGGAATATTTAAATGGCTGAAGCTCAAAACCGCGCTAGTCGTACAGCGGAATCTCGTACAACTGAATCGCGAATCACACACTGGCGTCCGCCAGAAGTGTTGCCAATGCCCGACGACCGTCCAGGTTGGAAGCATCGGTATATTCGCACAAGCATTTTGGGAAGTTCAGATCCAAGCAATATTTCATCCAAATTGCGTGAAGGCTATGAACCGTGTAAAGCGGAAGATTATCCTGAGCTCATGATGCACGCATCGACTGAAGGTCGCTTTAAAGGCAACATTGAAGTTGGTGGTTTGTTGTTATGCCGGATCCCTGAAGAGTTCTTGCAACAGCGTGATGATTATTACGCCCAGCAAAATCGGGCTCAGATGGAATCTGTAGATAACAACTTTATGAGAAATAGTGATCCGCGTATGCCGTTGTTTGCAGAACGCAAATCGACAACATCGTTCGGAAAAGGTACTTAAATTTTTTAGGAGTTCTAAATGGCTTATCCTATCGTACCCGCACCATACGGGTTTAAGCCTGTCAGTGAGTTCGGCGGTTTGGTCTACGCAGGTAGCACCCGCATGTATCCCATTGCTACAGGTTATGGCACGTCGTTGTTCAATGGTGACATTGTTCAACTTTCTGGCGGCACCGTGGTTACTACCACTATGTCCGCTGCTTCCACTCCTGGTACTGCTGTGGCTGGTACTTTGGGCATTTTTGTCGGCGCTGAATACGTTAACTCGTCTAAGCAAACCGTCCGTGCTCAATACTACCCCGCCAACACAACCTCCGACAACATGCAAGCGTATGTCATTGATGACCCACGTACCGTGTTCAAGGCTGTTGTGGTTGGTCAGCCCACTGCCGGTGTGTCTAACACTGCCTCTACTGTTGGTTATGTGAACCCCTCGTTCATTGGCTCCAACATGTATGCCGTGACTGGCACTGCTGGTAACGTGAACACTGGTGACTCTGCTATGGCTGTGTCGGGTAATGCCCCTGGCAGCAACGGCACTGGCAACGTGCGCACCACTACCGCATATCCTTTCCGTGTTGTTGGCGTTGTTCCTGACACCGCTTTCACTACGGTCGCCATCGGTTCTACTTCTGGCTCTAGCACCACCGTGACTTTGACTGCTGCCAACAGCAACATCGTTGCAGGTATGCAATTGATCGCAAGCGGCACTGGCTCGGCTCAAGGCAACTACATCTCTGTGACCAACGTGAATGGTACTACCCTGACCGTTTCCAGCGCTGTGACCTTGGCCTCTGGTACTCAAATTTCATTTGTTGGTTATCCTGAAGTTTTGGTCGTTTGGAACCAAGGCTATCAAGGCATGACTATTGCCACTGGTGCTTAAGGAGTAAATCATGGCTATTTCACGTGCACAACTACTTAAAGAACTGCTCCCCGGCCTGAACGCTTTGTTCGGTTTGGAGTACGCTCGTTACGGTGAAGAACATAAAGAAATTTATGAAACCGAAACTTCTGAACGTTCGTTTGAAGAAGAAACCAAATTGTCTGGCTTCTCCGCCGCTCCGGTGAAGAATGAAGGCACTGCGATTTCTTATGACAACGCACAAGAAGCTTGGACTACCCGTTACAACCACGAAACCATCGCCTTGGGTTTCTCGATCACTGAAGAAGCGATTGAAGATAACTTGTACGACAGCTTGTCTGCTCGTTACACCAAAGGCTTGGCTCGTGCTAT
>Ga0214164_1002270_pt1 | contig 10028 bp, 8 predicted proteins | sample TroBogepilimnion_13_FD_153003 | JGI IMG/M metagenome (GOLD analysis project Ga0214164, IMG submission 153003) | Freshwater microbial communities from Trout Bog Lake, WI - Practice 03JUN2009 epilimnion v4 | ecosystem: Environmental > Aquatic > Freshwater > Lake > Epilimnion/Euphotic zone ...
CAGGGTCCGCAGGGCATTCAAGGCATAGCAGGTTTAAATGGCACCAACGGTGTTGACGGTATCAACGGCACGAATGGCGTCTTGGTCAGCAACTTCATTCACGCCTATGCCGTCGGTGCCCGAGAAGTATTGGCCAACGGCTCGATTCAATTCTCGAATTCAGTCGTGAACAGCGGAAATTCAACTAATTGGTCGGCGGATGGTATCAACTTTATCATTCCGGCCACCGGCATCTATGAAATCAAATTCATGATCAACGCCGATGGTGCTGATCTGAGTGGTCCGGCTCCGGCCAACATCGGCGTGGACATTTCGGATGCGACGACTCCCTTCGTCACCGCCGATGGCGTGGATCAGGGTTACTTCCAGTTCGGCGGCGGCAAGGCGGGTAGCGAGAGCGGACAGATCATTGAGCATTGCACGGCGGGCGATAGTATCAGCATCAAAAACGTCTCCACCGGAGCGTTCTCCATTGGTTCATTCGTGCCGACCAACGCGCCCAGCGCCACGATCAGCATCCTGCAGATTCAATAAGGCTAAAGCGGTTTAACTGAAAAATTCAAGCCCTGCGTCCTTGCCGGATGCAGGGCTTTTTATTGTTCACTGGGTTCAAACCACCTGCACCACCAGCGCCGTAAAGTTTCTTCACACATTTCCGCCGCTACGCACACCCGTGGCGGCGGTTTTGGTTTTACGTTCCGAACAGCCGATCGCCGGCGTCGCCGAGTCCGGGGAGAATGTAGCCGATTTTATTCAACTGGCGGTCAATGGCGGCGGTGAAGATGGGTAACTTCGGGTAACTTTTTTGCACACGGGCGATTCCTTCCGGCGCGGCGACAAGGCTGACGAGGCGGAGATTCTTAGCGCCTTGCTCGCTCAAGTGTTCCAACGCTGCCACCGCGCTGCCGCCGGTGGCGAGCATCGGGTCAATCAGGATGATCTCCACGTCGCGCAAATTCTTCGGCAGACTTTTGGAATAGAAATGGGCCGCCAAGGTGGTTTCATCGCGCTTCAAGCCGAGAAAGCCGACGCGCGCGTGCGGAATCATTTTCAAAATGCCATCGAGCATCCCCAAGCCAGCGCGCAAAATGGGGACGAGGACAATTTCGTTTTGCAGTTGCGCGCCGATAGTTTTTTCGAGCGGCGTGCGGACGGAGATTTTTTTCAGCGCAAACGACCGTGTGGCTTCGTAAGTCATCAGGGCCGCGATTTCATTGAGCAATTGGCGGAATTCCTGAGGCTGTGTCCGCGCGTCGCGCAAGCGCGCTAGGTTGTGCTGCACGAGCGGATGATTGATGACGGTGACGTTTTTCACGTTTAGGGTTGGTAGAGAAAATACATCAGACCAGCATGTAATTTCGGAGCTTCGACACCGAGGTCGAGCTTGATGTCGTGCGCTTTGCTGCTCTGGCCGAACATCGAAAGAAAATTCGAGAGGTCGTAGCGTTCGCGGTATTCGATGAGATTTACGGACTTGAGATGAGCGATGTCCATTGCGCGATCCACGGCGTCGTCGAAATCCCCGAGTTCATCCACGAGGCCGAGGTCGAGCGCTTGCGAGCCGGAAACCACGCGGCCATCGGCGTAGTCTGCCCAGTCTTCTGCGAGTGCCGCGCCCTCTTTTTTATTCAGAGTGTGAGCTGTGCTGCGACCTTCGGCGACGACATTGGTGAATCTTCCGTATGTTTCTTCAATCAGATTTTGCACCATCGCGCGTTCTTCTGCTGGAATTTCGGACGGCTCACGTTCGCCGCTCAACATGTCTTTGAACTTACCGCTCTTGAAGGTCATTGGCGCGACGCCAACCTTATCCATGAGCCCGCGATAATTGTAGCCATGCATGATGACGCCGATGCTGCCGGTGATGGTCAATTCGTTCGCGACAATCCAACGACAGCCGGACGAAATATAATAACCGCCGCTCGCTGCGAGACTGCCCATCGAGCAAATCACCGGTTTGCCTTTGCGACCGGGCTTGCCGTTTTCGTTCGGTTCGTCCGTTTGAAAATCGCGGATGGCTTTGTAAATATCATCAGATGCGAGCACTTCGCCGCCGGGTGAATCCACTTTTAAGATGACGGCTTTGACATGCCGGTCATCAGATGCGCGGTCTAATTGCGCCTTGATGACGTCCACTTGATTGTTGCCGTTGTCGTCATAATCGTGGCCGGAAATAACGCCATTTACCGTGATGACGGCGATTTTATTCTGCGAATCGTTGTCCTCCAAAATACATTCTTCCAACTTCGGACCGACTTCCCGCGCGCTGGCAGTTTTGAAATTGTGATTAAAACTGAGCGAGTGCGCCACGAATTGACCGATGATTATCAGACCGGCAAACCCCAACAACACGATTAGAATGATCGACGTGACCATCCAGCCGGAGCCACGGTGCGGCTTGGGCGCGGATGGCGGCGGAGCAATGAGCGGCGGCGGTGTGGGCGGAAAAGGTGTGGCATCCATAATGCGCGCAAACTACCGCAAAGCGGGCAGGGCGGCAAGCGGCGCTTCACCAATAATGATGCACGAGCGGCTTGATCTCACCGTCGTAAATTGCGCCAATCTTTTTCAGCGTGGCTTTGGAAAGCGTCGGTAAATCGGAAGCGGCGATGTTTTCCAAAACTTGCGCCGGACGTTTCGCGCCGGGAATGGCGCAGGTGACGGCGGGAAATTCCAGAATCCAGCGCAACGCCATTTGTGCGAGCGAGGCGTTGGGCGGAACAAGTTTTTTTAATTGGCCGACGGCGCATAGGCCGGTTTTAAAATCCACACCAGAAAAAGTTTCGCCGCGATCAAACGCTGCGCCATGGCGATTAAAATTCCGATGGTCATCCTTCGCAAACTCACTGGCGGCGGAAATTTTACCGGACAACATTCCTGACGCGAGCGGCACGCGCGCTAGAATGCCGACTTTGCGTTTCTGCGCTTCGGTAAAAAATAATTCCGCCGGCCGCTGCCTGAAAATATTGAAAATAATCTGCACGGACTGGACGTTGGGAAACTCAATCGCCTTCAAAGCTTCCTCAACTTTTTCCACGCTGACGCCATAATGCCGTAATTTTCCTTCCTTCACCAGATCGTCGAGGATGCTGAAAACTTCCGGCCGGTAAAAAACTTCCGTGGGTGGGCAATGTAGTTGCAAAAGGTCTATCGTCTCGGTGTTCAGATTTTTGAGACTACGATTGATCCACGCCGTCAGATTTTTACGGCTGTAACCTTCGACCGTTTGTTTCGGCAAACGGCGACCAGCTTTGGTGGCGATGTAAAATTTTTCCTTCCGCTCTTTTTTTAATTTGGCGAACAGGCGTTCGCTGCGGCCATCGCCATAAACGTCGGCGGTGTCAAAGAAATTTACGCCGCCATCGAGCGCGGCGTGAAGCGCAGCAAGCGATTCTTTGTCGCTCACGTCGCCCCACGAACCGCCGATGGCCCACGCGCCAAAACTGATTTCAGAGATTTTCCAGCCGGTGCGGCCAAGCGTGCGATAGTTCATGCGAACAAGTTAAAGAAATTATTTGCTGAATTACAGCGGCAATGCGGATTCGTCTACTGAATTACTGTTTGCCTTTTACCAAAGCCTCGACCACTTGCGGGTCGGCAAGCGTGGAGACATCGCCGATCTGGTCGGTCTGGTTCTCGGCGATCTTGCGCAGGATGCGGCGCATGATTTTACCGGAGCGCGTCTTCGGCAGGCCGGGCGCGAACTGGATTTTATCTGGCACGGCAATCGCACCGATCTCTTTGCGGACGTGGAGCGCGAGATCTTTCTTCAACTCGTCACTTTCGTTGATGCCGTCTTTCAACGTCACGAACGCGTAGAGCGCCTGGCCTTTGATGTCGTGCGGCATGGGCGCGACGGCGGCTTCGGCCACCTTGGGATGGCTCACGAGCGCGCTCTCGACTTCGGCGGTGCCGATGCGGTGGCCGGAGACATTGACGACATCGTCCACGCGGCCGAGCAACCAGTAGTCGCCGTCGGCATCAATGCGGCAGCCGTCGCCGGTGAAATACATGTCCTTGAACGTGGCGAAATAGGTGTTGATGAAACGGTCGTGGTCGCCCCACGTCGTGCGCATGATGCCGGGCCACGGTTTCTTGATACAGAGTTTGCCGCCTTCGTTCGGTTTGCATTCGGAGCCGTCGTCGCGGAGGACAACGGGTTCCACGCCGAAGAAGGCGCGTCCGGCGCTGCCGGGTTTGAGCGTGTGCGCGCCGGGCAACGGCGTGATGAGATGTCCGCCGGTTTCGGTCTGCCACCACGTGTCCACGATGGGACAACGTTCGCCGCCGACGTGTTTGTAATACCACATCCACGCCTCGGGATTGATGGGTTCGCCAACGGAACCGAGCACGCGGAGCGAAGACATGTTGTATTTTGCGGGGAATTCATCGCCGAGGCGTATCAACGCACGGATGGCGGTGGGTGCGGTGTAGAAGGAATTCACTTTGAACTTTTCGACGATTTTCCAGAGGCGTCCGGCGTCGGGATAGGTGGGCACGCCCTCGAACATGAGCGTGGTGCCGCCGTTGCAGAGCGGACCGTAAACGACGTAGCTGTGGCCGGTCACCCAACCGATGTCGGCGGTGCAGAAATAAACGTCGTTCTCGTGGATATCAAAAACGTATTTGTGCGTGATGGCGCTCCAGAGGAGATAACCAGCGGTGCTGTGGACGACGCCCTTGGGTTTGCCGGTAGAACCGGAGGTGTAAAGGATGAAGAGATAATCTTCGGCCTTCATCTTTTCTGCCGGGCATTCGGCGGAAGCTTTCGCCATCAATTCGTGATACCACACATCGCGTCCGGCGACGATGTTGCACGGCTCATCGTTGCGTTTTACGACGACAACCTTCTGGATGCTCGGCGTGTGCGTGAGCGCGACGTCGGCGAGTTGCTTGAGCACGAGCGATTTTCCGGCGCGGAGCGAGACGTTCGCGGTGATGAGCAATTTACATTCGGAATCATTGATGCGGCCCGCGAGTGAATCGGAGCTGAATCCGCCGAAGACGATGGAATGAATCGCGCCGATTCGCGCGCACGCGAGCATGGCGACGGCGGCCTCGGGAATCATCGGCATGTAAATCGCGACGCGGTCGCCCTTCGTGACGCCGAGTGATTTGAGGACGTTGGCGAATTTGCAGACTTCGCGGTGCAGTTCAGCGTAGGTGATGCGCTTGACGTCCTCCTCCGGCTCGCCTTGCCAGATGATGGCGGTCTTATTGCCGATGGTTTTGAGATGGCGATCGAGACAATTGACGGTGACGTTGAGTTCGCCGTCCTCGAACCACGTATGTTTGATGATACGCTTGTCGGTGTTCCACTCAAACTTACGTGCGTGCGTCGGTTGCTTGAACCAATCGAGCGTGGTGGATTGCTCCATCCAAAAATTTTCCGAGTCATTGACGGAGCGCGCATACATCGCGTCGTATTGCGCGGAATTGATCAAGGCGTGCTTGATGACTACCGGCGACGGCGGAAACGTGCGACCGGCTTGTTGTAGTGATTCAGTGGAAATGGTATTGCTCATTTTGGTTTGGGTGAAATCAGTTGCAGAATTTCCGAAAATAAAAAGCCGCTGTCAATCGCAAGACAGCGGCTTGATTAAAAATGATTTCTCGCTTCAGGCGTTGATGTTTGTTTTTCCGGCGGCGAAATAGTCTAACAAGCGGATGATTTTTTCTTTGGCTTCCTTGCGCGGAATAATGGTGTCAATCAAACCGTGGTCGAGCAGAAATTCCGCCGTCTGAAAGCCCGGCGGCAAATCCGCGTGTGTGGTGTCTTTGATGACGCGCGGTCCAGCGAAACCGATCATCGCGCCCGGTTCGGCGATGTTCAAATCACCCAGTGCTGCGTAGCTGGCCATCACGCCGCCGTAACTATTATTCGTCAGGTAGCTGATGTAGGGCAAACGCTGCTGGCCGTGGACTGCCAAGGCGGCAGAAGTCTTCGCCATCTGCATCAAACTAAACACACCTTCTTGCATGCGCGCGCCGCCGCTGGTGGAAATAATGATAACCGGCCAATGACCTTCCGTGCCGCGTTCGATGAGGCGCGTCAGTTTTTCACCGACGACCGCGCCCATGGAACCGCCCATGAAGCGAAAATCCATTACGCCGAGGGCGACCTGATGTGTGCCGATTTTGCCGATGCCGGTGACGACGGCGTCTTTGAGCATCGTGGCTTTTTTGTCGCGTTCGAGCTTGCTCTTGTAGCTGGCAAATTTCAAAACGTCCACGCTGACCATGTCCGCGTCCATCTCCTGAAAGGTGCAAGTCTCGACGAGTGAGTGGATGCGTTCGCGCGAAGCGATGGGGAAATGATAACCGCACTTCGAACAGACTTGGAGGTTTTCGTCCAGCTCCTTGTCGAAAATCATGCCGTCGCAGGACGGACATTTCTTCCACAGACCTTCTGGAATCTCGCGTTTCTTTGATTTACTGCTGCCGACCTTCGGTTTTTTGACAAAACTGGTTTGCTCGGCGCTGGCGGGCGGCGGCGTCAAAGCCGGTTCGACTTGCGACACGCCATAAATAGTTTTCTTCGTGAACGAAGTGGTATCCATGAACGCCGGATACTACAAAACTCAAAGCCCGCGCGCAACTGTCCAGACACAAACCTCCGCCGCGCCAGCCACTTGCAAAGCCTGCGCGCAGGCATTCGTCGTCGCGCCCGTGGTGAAAACATCGTCCACGAGAATAATTCTTTTTCCGTCCAGCCGTGTATTTTTACGAACGGCAAAAGCATTTTTCATATTCGCCGCGCGCTCATCGCGCGTGAGCAATGTTTGAGTGGAAGTCGGATTGACCCGATTTAATATTGTCGTTTTAAGCGGGATTTTTGTCGTGCGCGCGAGATGCGCGGCGAGCAGTGCGGCCTGGTTGAACTCGCGCGCTCGCAATTTAACCGGATGCAACGGCACAGGAATAATGTAATCCCATTTTTCCTGAACGAGAGCCGGCGCGGCTTCGCGCACGAGCAAGTCCGCGAGAAAGTTTTCGAACCAAAGCGCGTTGGAATATTTAAAGTGATGAATCGCTTCTAACACCACGGTTTTGGCGACGACCGCCGAGCGCGCAGAAGTAAAATATAATTCTAAATCATGGCAGTTGGTGCAGACGAATTTTGTGGTCAGATTGCCTTCAAACGGCAGTCCGCAGCGTTCGCAAAACGGCGCGCGGATGAAGCGGACGTGCGACCAGCATTGGCTGCACACGAAGCCTTCGCGTGCCTCCGCGCGGCGCTCTTGGCAAAGCTGGCAGACGGGCGGATACAGCAGATTCAAACTATCGGTCAGCGCACCGATCATGGCGGAGAATTTATTTTGTCTGACGGCGACGGGAAGAAAAATCGGTGAAAATTTTCATTCGCAGCGATCCATTTCCTGTGCAATTATTTTTCCATGGCGCGTGGCTTGCCAAACAACGAGGTGGTTGGACCGGAGAAATTCGGTCGCTTTTATCTGCGTGAACTGCTGAACAGCGGTGGCATGGCGGATATCTGGCTCGTTTCCGATGAACGCCGGAAAACCTACGCGCTGCGCCGGTTGAAAAAGGAACTGCGTTTCAACTTCACCGCCCGCCGCCGCTTCACGCGTGGTAACGAAATTTTATCCCAACTGTCTGGTTGCGAAAACATCGTCGGCTACGTTGAGCACGGCAGCGATTACCTTTTGATGGATTACGTCGAGGCGGAGAATCTGAAGTCTTTATTTGCGCGGCAGGATCCGGTGTTGACCGAAAACGTGGCGCAAATCCTTATTGATATGGCGGCCGGTCTGAATGCGGTCCACGAACTTGGCTACATGCACCTCGATTTCAAACCGGAAAATGTTTTGGTCTCGCGCAACGCGGCGGTGCGGCTGATTGATTTTGACATGGCGCAGCCGCTGCCGGAAAAGCCGGTGAAGTTCTCCAAAAATCCCGGCACGCCCGGTTACATGGCGCCGGAACAATTGAAGCGCGAGCCGATGGACGGCCGCGCGGATATTTTTGCCTTCGGCGTGGCGGCGTATGAATTGTTGACGAACAAAAAGCCGTTTCCCGGCGAATCACCCGCCGAAATTCTCGCGGCGCAATTGCAGCCGGAAGGACCGGTTCCGCTGCGTGAATTGAATCCCGATGTGCCGCCCGCGCTGGAAACGGTGGTTTTGAAATGCCTCGAACGTGAGCCGGAACGGCGCCACGCGTTCACCGGCGTGATGTTGCGCGAATTGCAGAACGCGCTCTACGTTTGAGCGCGTGTCTGCTCAATGAATCTTCGGCCAGTTGGTCAGCGAATACGGCGTGAGCTGATAATCCGTGTGGAGAAAATGATTTGTCGAGAGCTGGTGCATGACACGGTTGATATCGCGAATCTGCGTAGCGTAGTTCGGTCCGCCGCCCGCAAAATAATTGTGCGACACCAGCACGAATTGGTTGCTGATGAGGAGCAGGGCGGGGTTGGAGGAATCGCCGCCGCGAATAGTGACGTTCCAATTCGTCGTCAGTCCGAACGGAACGGAGCTGTGGCTGTTCCAATTTACAAAGTTCCCGCTGGGAAAAGTCATTGGCTCGCCGAACAGCATCATGTCTTGATTCATCCCGATGCCTTGCACGAGACTGCCGCTGCTGGTCGGCAGGTAGTTCGTATAATTTTCCGGCAGCACAGGCAGGAAGCCGACGCTCGGTGGTAATTCATCATCGAGCAAGCCCACACTGGTATCGCTGCCCACATCCGCACGATCTAACGTTCTTCGCCAATACAAATTATTGTGCTTATCTAAAAACCCGATCAGGTGACTTTCCGGATGCATGTGCGTGGCTAACAAATAATGGCGGGGCGAAACCATGGTGAATAATCCCTGCCCATTATTGATATTGCTGTAACCGATGGGTGTGGCACTCAAACCTTCCACACCGCGCAACCAGAATTTATGCGACCACGCTGGCATGAAAAACCGATCGATGCCGAGGGTGAGAAATGAGTGGAACTCCACCATGTCGGGATATTGACCGGCGAAATTTATGGCGCGCGCGGCGGTGTTGGTCGCCAGATAATACGCCAGCGTGCCGGGCTTCATGTAATCCAAGTCGTTGGTGGCGGCGCGCGTTGACAAAAGCATGCCGCTGATGGCGACGAGAAATAACAGACGTTGGCAGTAATGCTTCATGGAAAATTTATGCCGTTGCCGTCAAGTCGTAGCGGCGGCAATGGTTTTGCCCCGTTTAAATCCTTTGTCGCGGTAGGCGATGAGAAAATAGGTCAGCACCGCTGTTACCATCGCCGCGAGTGCGCCCCAGAACAAGCGCCAGTCTGTGCCGCAGTGGGTCGTGCACGTGGCGAACCACCAACCGCTGCCGAGATAGCCGATCAGATTGCCGATGCCGCCGTTGAGCAGCGTCAGCAACGCCTGCGCGCGGTTGCGCCACGCGGAGGCGATGTTTTGATCCAGAAAAATTTGCGCGGTGATGAAAACCAACACGAACGACGCGCCGTGCAGCGTCACGCCGAGCAGCAGCGACGGTTTCGTGTCCATCGCGCTGAATACGAAGCGCAGCACGCCGAGGCTGAGGCCCGCGGCAAAAATCCATTTCAACCGCCAGTTCACCAGCAGCCATGCGAGGCCGAACATGGCGATGAGTTCCGTGATTTGCGCGCAGCTCATCCACGCGCTCGTGTGCGTGAAGCCGAGGTCGTGCAGATGCGTCGGCGCATACGGATAGAACGCCGCGAGCGGGATATTGAACAGCGTCGTGACGATGAAGACCACGCGCACCTCCCGATCTTTCAGCAACGTCAATGCGTCGAGGCCGAGCCGTTCGTGCCACGCCAGATGCTCGGCGGATTTGGGGATTTCCAACGTCGGCAGATAAAACGTGAACAGCGCCACCAGCAGCCAGACGACCGCGCCGAGATAGCCGGTATACGCTGAACGGTCGAGGCTCAACGCGCTGATGAGCAACGCGCCGCACATCCAACCGAACGTGGCGAGCGCGCGGATGGGGCCGAATTCTTTTTTCGCCTCGTCCAGCCGCGCGAGCACGAGCGCGGT
>Ga0214164_1002272_pt1 | contig 10027 bp, 7 predicted proteins | sample TroBogepilimnion_13_FD_153003 | JGI IMG/M metagenome (GOLD analysis project Ga0214164, IMG submission 153003) | Freshwater microbial communities from Trout Bog Lake, WI - Practice 03JUN2009 epilimnion v4 | ecosystem: Environmental > Aquatic > Freshwater > Lake > Epilimnion/Euphotic zone ...
CTGCAAAGAAACTACTTTTTTCTGGATATTTCAAAATTAATATTTCATAAGCTTGAATTGCTTTTGAATATTTTTTTTGTTCCAAATAAACTTTTGCTAAAGTTTCGGTCATTAAGTAGGATTTGTCTTCTGTAACTGGAACCGTAGTTGGGCTGTTATTTTCTTTGGTAACAGGCGGAATCTTAGGATTTGTCTCTATAAATTTATTGATGATATCTAATTTCTTCTTTTTTTCTAGATTTTCTTCAATTGGAATTTCTTTTCTTTCAATAGGCTTTAATCTTGATAGTTGCAACCATTCTTGAAACGAATGTTTTTCTTCTTTAGTAAATTCTAATGGTTTTCCTATTTCCAATTTTTCTGCTATAGTTTCTTCCTGAGTATTGGATTGCGCAATAGAAGATAGAATCGATTGTTCTAATGTATTGATGGATTCTAAAGCTGGAACATATGCGACAACTTCACTTTCAATTACAGTAATATTGAGGAGCTCTGCTATTTTTTGATCATAAAGTCCATTTTGAACAGTCACAAAATCATCAGAAGTTATGAAATCAAATAAAATACTTCGGTCTGTTGTATAGGCAGCAGCAACTTTTAAAGCATAATTGTATTTAAAACTATCTTGATTGTATAAGTGCTTCAATCGTAAAATCCGAGCACTTTGAAAATAGGGAAATTCTTCCATTATTTTTTCCAAACCATCACTTTGACGCTCGTTTATGGCATCGGGTTTATTAATGAAATATGTATAATCAGTTACATTCAAGTTTTTAAAGTTTTCGGTATTCAGTGTTCAGTTTTAAAGGTATATTTAGTAATTCACTGCGACAGTTACTGAATACTCTCAATTATTTTACCATTTTGCTAATGATTCATTAAATACATCTTGTGTTATTCTTTCGAAAATTATATCTAAAGCAGAAGAGAGATTTGAACCAATTAACTGCTGGTCACCTGGGTAATCATAATAAAAGGAAAAAGGTTTTTCAAAATTATCAGCATCTTTCTTTTTATTTACAAATCTAACATTTATGGTAATAGTCAATCGGTTTTGTGCGGCAGTTTGCGCTGCAGTTGCTGACATTGGAGAAATGCTATAACTAGTTATTTCGCCTTCATATAACAAATCACCATTGCTACTAGCCAAATTCAAATTGGTTTGATTTTGAATAAGATCTTGAAGTTTAAGTGTAAAAGTTCTTTCAATTCCAGGTTGAACTAATGGTGCGTTATTTTGAAAATAATTCACCTGAAAGGTTTTAGCATCTATTTGTCCGGTTCCTGTAAAATTATAGATGCCACAACTGTTTATGGTTAAGGCAACAAAAAGTAGTAAAAGGTAATTGAAAGTTTTCATCAAAAAATTAAAAAGTCAAAGATATTATATTCTAATTGTTAATTATCAATTTTTAATTATCAATTAACTACAAATCGTATTGTTTTATTTTTCTGTATAATGTTCGTTCAGAAATTCCTAGTTCATCGGCAGCGGCTTTTCGTTTTCCTTTGTTTTTTTCTAATGATTTTTTGATGAGTTCAATTTCTTTTTGTTCCAATTTTAAAACCTCTTCTTCTTCAACTGTTTCTGCAAAAAGGTAATTATTATTGTCATCTTCATCGTCTTCGAATTCTTCTTGCTCTACATCATTACTAGTTGGAACTGTATTGCTTCTAGGATGATCTTCAAAAAAAGTTTCCTCATCCGATTTTCCATATACTTTCTGAATCAGATTAGGATTAATATCTTGAACTTTTGTCCCATTTTTCATTAGTTCTAGTGTCAATTTTTTCAAATCATTCAAATCACTTTTCATGTCAAAAAGCACTTTGTATAGAATATCTCGCTCAGTAGAAAAATCACTATCACTTTTTTTGTTTTTAATTACACTTGGTAAATGACTTCCATCTTGAGGTAAATACGACATTAAAGTTGGCAAAGAAATCTCTCGTTTTGTTTCAAGAACTGATATTTGCTCTGCCGCATTGCGCAATTGACGAATGTTTCCACTCCAACGATACCCCAAAAGATAAGGAATAGCATTGTCTTCGAGCTTTATAGCCGGCATTTTATATTTATGAGCAAAATCTGAGGCAAATTTTCTAAATAATAAATGAATATCATCTTTTCTATCACGCAAAGGAGGTAAAGCAATTTCTACAGTACTCAAACGATAGTATAAATCCTCTCTAAATTTTCCTTTTTCAATAGCATCAAATAAATTTACGTTGGTGGCAGCTACAATCCTTACATTCGTTTTTTGTACTTGTGAGGAACCAACTTTTATAAATTCTCCATTTTCCAATACACGAAGCAAACGCACTTGAGTAGTTAAAGGCAATTCACCCACTTCGTCAAGAAAAATTGTCCCACCATCGGCTACTTCAAAGTACCCTTCGCGAGTTCCTGTAGCACCAGTAAAGGATCCTTTTTCATGTCCAAATAATTCACTATCAATAGTACCTTCTGGAATAGCACCGCAGTTAACAGCAATGTATTTTCCGTGTTTTCTGTGTGAAAGCGAATGTATAATCTTAGGTATGCTTTCTTTTCCAACACCACTCTCACCAACTACCAACACCGAAATGTCAGTAGGAGCAACCTGAATGGCTTTCTCTACTGCACGATTAAGTTTTGGGTCGTTCCCAATAATTTCAAATCGTTGTTTTATGTTTTGAATAGATTCCATATTGTTGTGGCTTTAGTTAATTTTATTGCATTTCCGAGTATCCGACTGCTTCACCAATCAATGTTCCACTCGTACAATTCGTTATTTTTACATTTACAAAATCACCAATTTTATAATGTTCCTTAGGGAAGACAACAACTATACTTTGAGAATTTCTTCCAGACAAATCGTTTGCTGATTTTTTAGAAGGCTTTTCAACCAAGACTTCAACAATTTTTCCGAGAAATTCTTGGGTTCTAAAACCACTATGGATTCTTTGTAAATCAACAATCTCTTGAAGACGACGCATTTTAGTTTCTTCTAGAACATCGTCTTTCATCTTTCTTCCAGCTAAGGTTCCTGGTCTTTCTGAATAGGCATACATATAGCCAAAACTATATTTCACATATTCCATTAACGAAAGCGTGTCTTGATGATCTTCTTCGGTTTCAGTTGGAAAACCAGCAATCATATCTTGTGTAATGCAAGCATCAGGAATTATAGATTTGATAGTATCAATCAATGTCATATATTCTTCACGAGTGTGTAAGCGATTCATTGCTGCAAGAATTCTGTTACTCCCTGATTGAACCGGTAAATGAATATGTTTACAGATGTTTGGATACTTGGCAATCACATGCATCACTTCTTCATGCATATCCTGTGGATTGGAAGTCGAAAAACGAATTCTCATTTTAGGAAAAGCCACAGCCACCATTTCTAATAGATGTTCAAATTTAACAGCCGTAGCAATTTGCATTTCCGAAGCTTTGTCAAAATCTTTTTTCAATCCACCACCGTACCATAAATAACTGTCAACATTTTGACCTAAAAGTGTAATCTCTTTAAATCCTTTATCCCACAAATCCTGAATCTCTTCTATAATACTTTGCGGTTCACGGCTTCGTTCTCTACCACGTGTAAATGGAACTACACAAAACGTACACATATTATCACATCCACGAGTAATAGAAACAAAAGCAGTAACCCCATTACTCATCAATCTCACCGGAGAAATATCACCATACGTTTCTTCTTTAGATAAAATTACATTGATAGCATCTCTTCCTTCTTCAACTTCCTTTAATAAATTAGGTAAATCTTTATAAGCATCCGGACCAACAACCATATCCACAATTTTCTCTTCTTCCAAAAACTGTGTTTTTAGTCGTTCTGCCATGCAACCTAACACACCAACCTTCATCCTTGGATTAATTCGTTTTACCGCATTGTATTTTTCCAAACGTTTTCTAACAGTTTGCTCTGCCTTATCACGAATCGAACACGTATTTACTAAAACCAAATCGGCTTCTTCTAATATTTGTGTCGTATTATATCCTTCATTGGTAAGTATAGAAGCTACAATTTCGCTATCCGAAAAATTCATAGCGCAACCATAACTTTCAATATAAAGTTTTTTAGTATTCTCTGCTTTATGCTCAAGAACTAAACTTTGTCCTTGCAATTGTTCATCAATTTCCTTTTCCATAAAAATAATCTTCGAGATTCTCGGTCTACAAAGATAATACTAAAAAACAAAATCTGACAAGATGGCAGTCAATGTTTAACAAAAGATTTATTTAGTATATATGTCAATTTGCAAAAATAGGGGTACCACAGCCATGCATTATGCCTACACTATCTATACATTATCCATACATTATCTAAGCACTATGACTCGTCCTAAATTAACTATGACTCGTCTTAAATTAACTATACAGGTTAATATATAAATCCTAACATGCTTATACAAATTCAATTTTCGACAGTCTCATTGGGAGGTTTTATCTTTGAAAAAGAGATTGAATATAAAAGGTGTTTAAATGAAATACTTATAGTGTTAAAATGGAATTAAGGAATATAAAAGATTCAAAAATTGCAGGAAAAACTCAAAATTTAAAAAAAACCTATACTTTTGCCGAACAAACAAAATCCATTATGGCAAAGAATTTAGTAATCGTTGAGTCACCAGCAAAAGCAAAAACTATCGAGAAATTTCTTGGTTCCGACTATCAAGTAGAGTCGAGTTATGGGCATATTGCCGACTTGCCTTCTAAAGAGATAGGAGTGGATGTTGCCAACGGATTCAAGCCTAAATATGAAGTTTCTGCCGATAAAAAGGCGCTGGTTTCTAAACTTAAAGGATTAGCTAAAAATGCCGAAATGGTATGGTTGGCTTCCGATGAGGACCGCGAGGGAGAAGCTATTTCTTGGCACTTATCGGAAGAATTAAAACTAGATCCAAAGAAAACTAAACGAATCGTTTTTCACGAAATTACTAAAACCGCTATTCAAAAAGCAATCGAAAATCCTCGAAGTATTGATTATAATTTAGTCAATGCGCAACAAGCTCGAAGAGTTTTAGATAGATTAGTGGGTTATGAATTATCTCCAGTACTTTGGAAAAAAGTAAAAGGTGGATTGTCGGCAGGTCGTGTGCAATCGGTTTCTGTTCGATTGATTGTGGAAAGAGAGCGTGAAATTCAAGATTTCAATGCAGATGCCTCCTATAGTATTACTGCAGAATTTACTAATGAAGCAGGGAGAACATTCAAAGCTAAATTACCAAAGAACTTTGCAACTAAAAAAGAGGCAGAAGATTTCTTGACTAAAAATATTGGTTCTACCTATAAAGTGGGGGATTTAGAAACCAAACCGACCAAAAAATCACCAGCAGCACCTTTTACAACCTCTACTTTGCAACAAGAGGCCGCTAGAAAATTGTATTTGCCTGTTGGAATTACCATGCAAATAGCTCAACGGTTGTATGAGGCCGGACTCATCACTTATATGAGAACGGATAGTGTCAATCTTTCGCAAGAAGCAATGGGAGCTGCTCAAGCAGAAATCACAAGTTACTACGGAAAGGAATTTTCTAAGCCAAGAAGCTTTAATACTAAATCTAAAGGAGCACAAGAGGCGCATGAAGCTATTCGTCCTACCGATATGTCTCGACATACTGTAAATGTGGAAAGAGATCAAGCAAGGCTGTATGAGTTGATTTGGAAAAGAACCTTGGCTTCTCAAATGAGCGATGCTGAATTGGAAAGAACCAATGTGAAAATTGAAGCTAATAATTATAGTGAAACTTTCTCTGCAACGGGCGAAGTAATCAAATTTGAAGGTTTCTTAAAGGTGTATCTTGAAGGAAGTGATGATGACGATGAAGAACAAGAAGGTATGTTGCCCGCTTTGAGAATAAACGAAAAGTTGACCAACAATTATATTACCGCAACGGAACGATTTTCTCGTCCCCCTAGCCGTTATACAGAGGCTTCTTTAGTTAAGAAATTGGAGGAGTTGGGAATTGGACGTCCTTCGACGTATGCGCCAACCATCTCCACTATTATTGCTAGAACCTATGTTGAAAAAGGAAGTTTTGAAGGACAAGAACGAAAATACAACCAAATAGTTTTAAAGAATTCGGAAGTTAAATCGCAAGTTTTAACTGAGAATGTCGGTTCTGATAAAGGAAAATTAGTTCCCACAGATATCGGAATTATTGTGAATGATTTCTTGGTTAAAAACTTTGAAACCATTTTGGATTATAATTTTACTGCCAAAGTCGAGCAAGATTTCGATGAAATTGCGGAAGGAAATGTAGATTGGGCAAAAATGATGAACGATTTTTATTCGCACTTTCATCCGAATGTGGTAGATGTTGAGCAAAATGCAGATCGAGAAAGTGGGGAACGAATTCTTGGCATTCATCCAGAGTCAGGAAAGCCAGTATCGGTTCGTTTAGGAAAATATGGTGCCATGGCGCAAATTGGAAGTGCCGATGACGAGAACAAGCAATTTGCAAGTTTACGTCAAGATCAAAATATTGGAAATATTACTTTGGAAGAAGTCTTGAATTTATTTTTGCTTCCAAAGCAATTGGGTATTTATAAAGGAGAAGAAATAGAGGTTAATAATGGGCGTTTTGGGCCTTATGTAAAATTTGGAGCTCAGTTTATTTCTTTGCCAAAGGGTATGGATCCTATGGATGCAACTATGGAAATTGCTCAAGGATTAATTGATGAAAAGCAGCAAGCGGATGCACCTATAGGAACGTATGATAATCTGCCAGTTCAAAAAGGAGTGGGTCGTTTTGGTCCCTTCTTAAAATGGAATGGAATATTTATTAATGTGAACAAAAAATACAATTTTGATCACTTATCACAGTCTGATATTAAAGAATTGATTGAAGAAAAGCAACAGAAAGACATTGATAAAATAATTCATAATTGGGTAGCAGAAGGAATTTTAGTTCAGAAAGCACGTTGGGGAAGATCAGAAATCACGAAAGGTAAAATCAAAATTGAATTGAGTAAAGAGGTTGATGCGTCTAAATTGACTTTGGAGCAAGTTCAAGAAATGATTGAAAAGAAAACACCGGCGAAAAAGACATCTGCAAAGAAAACCCCTGTAAAGAAAACAACACCAAAAAAGAAATAAGCAATGGAATTTGATTTTCTTGCCCCAATAGATACCGATTTAATTATTGACATCAAACGATTGTCTTCTCAACATTTGTCGAGTAAAGTTGTATTTCACAGTGAACATGATTTTCCAGATATAACAAAAGTTGATATTGCTATTTTTGGTGTTTTGGAAAACCGAGGTGGACTAGCTGAATGTAATGATTTGGATTTATCTCCTATCAGAAAGCAATTCTATAGTCTTTTTCCAGGTAACTGGAGTAAAACGATAGCTGATTTAGGTGATATTTTTCCTGGAAACTCATCTGAGGATACTTATTTTGCTGTTCAAAAAGTAGTTTCGAAATTATTAAAGAATAAAATTATACCTATTATTATAGGAGGGTCACAAGATTTGACTTATGCCATTTATCGTGGATATGACGATTTAGAGCAAATGGTGAACTTGGTTTCTATTGATCATAAATTTGATTTTGGAAAAGAAGAAGGTTCTATTTCGTCAGAATCCTACTTGTCTAAAATAATTGTTGAGGAGCCCAATAATCTTTTTAATTTTAGTAATATTGGTTATCAAACCTATTATAATTCGCAAGAAGAGGTAGATTTAATAGATAAATTATTTTTTGATGCTTACCGACTTGGTGAAGTATGCAATGCTATTTCGATAGCGGAGCCAGTTTTTAGAGATGCGGATTTAGTAAGCTTGGATTTGTCGTCTGTAAAATCTTCGGATTCTGGAAATTTCCTTAATTTTCAACCCAATGGGTTTAGTGGAAAAGAAATCTGTGCCTTATCTCGCTATTCGGGGATTAGTGATAAAGTTTCCTCATTAGGTATTTTCAATTACAATAATTCGAAACAAGAAGCTGTTTTGATTGCTCAAATTGTATGGTATTTCATAGAGGGTATCCATTATCGTTCTAATGAATATCCTTTTGGGAGTAAAGAAAATTATATTAAATATACCGTTCCTTTTGAAGATGAAGACATTGTGTTTTTTAAAAGCGATAAAACGGATCGATGGTGGATAGAAATTCCTTTTTTTTCCAACACACACAATAAATTAAAAAAGAATACGTTATTACCATGTACTCATGATGACTACTTGGCTGCTTGTAATCAGGAGTTGCCTGAACGCTGGTGGAAGGCACAAAGAAAGAGTATATTGTAAATAATAAAATAATAAAAAAATCTTACGAAAACATTAATTTGTTTATAATTGTAAGATAAATGATATTAAAATCAATAAAAAAAGTACGTAATCGTATAAATTTGCGTTTTATCGACTATTTTATTTTGAAAAACGATATTTAATTGTATTTTTGGTCGGTAAATCGAAATTTTAAGATATAATTAATTGTTTATTTAAAAAATAATAGATAGGTTTACGCCCTTAAATTAAGAATACATAATTAACCCAAACTTATATGAAGAAGTTCATTGCATTTGCATCTGTTTTAACTCTATTAGTGAGCTGTGGAAAGTCTAGCGACAAAGGCGAATTGGTTGGAGTAAAAGGAAAAAAATGGCATCCAGAGAAACCATACGGAATGACTTTAGTTCCTGGTGGCGCATTTATCATGGGTAAATCAGATGATGATTTAGCTAACGTTCAAGATGCACCTACTAAAACAGTTACTGTTAGATCATTCTATATGGATGAGACTGAAATTACTAATAGCGAATACCGTCAATTCGTTGAATGGGTTAAAGATTCTATCATTAGAGTGCGTTTGGCTATATTAGCTGATGAAACTGGTACTAAACCTGGTTCAGGAAAAGGCGGAAAAGGTGGAGGAAGTATAGGGGATTTTGCATTTAATGATCAAGATCCAGCTAAAATGACTCCTTATGCTAAATATATGTATGAGAACTATTATAGTGTAGGTACGGCTGATGACCCTTATGCTGGTAGAAGATTGAATAGAAAAGTAAAATTGATTACGGATACTAGTAAGTATCCAGATGAGTACTATACAGAAGTGATGGATACTATGTATCTTCCACAAACTGAATCTTTCAATGGTTTACGAACGATTGATGTTGATAAATTGAAATTCCACTATTCTTGGATGGATATTCAAGCTGCGGCTAAAGCTAAAGTAGGTAAACGAAGTAAGTTTATTAAGACTGAAAACACTAAAGTTTATCCAGATACCACAGTTTGGATTAAAGATTTCGCTTATTCTTATAATGAGCCGATGCACAATGATTATTTTTGGCATCAAGCTTATGGGGATTATCCTGTAGTTGGAGTGAACTGGAAACAAGCAAAAGCTTTTTGTGCTTGGAGAACTTTGAATAAAAATATTTATGTTAAAAAGAAAAAAGGAAGAGATTTGATTAACTCTTTCCGTTTGCCAACAGAAGCTGAATGGGAATATGCGGCTCGTGGAGGTCTTCAGTCTGGTAATTATCCATGGGGAGGTCCTTATACTAAAAATGATAGAGGCTGTTTTATGGCTAACTTCAAACCAAGTAGAGGAGATTATGCTGCCGATCAAGCCTTGTATACTGTTGAGGCAAAATCGTACCAACCTAATGGCTATAACCTATATAATATGTCAGGAAACGTAGCGGAGTGGACGGATTCTTCTTATGATGCGTCTGCTTATGAATATGTTTCTACCATGAATCCAAATGTACCTGATACTTCTAATAAACGTAAAGTAGTTAGAGGTGGGTCATGGAAAGATGTTTCTTACTTCTTGCAAGTTGGGACTAGAGATTTCGAATATCAAGATACTGCAAGAAGTTATATTGGCTTTAGAACAGTTCAAGATTATATGGGAACTCAGACTACAGGAAAAAAACCTGGAAAAATCTAATATTGTATTTAACTAACTTAATTATATTAAAACTTAACTAACTAAAAATTATTTATTATTATGGCAATTTTAAGCAAAAAAACAATGAACTTCACTTACGGTATGG
>Ga0214164_1002273_pt1 | contig 10022 bp, 8 predicted proteins | sample TroBogepilimnion_13_FD_153003 | JGI IMG/M metagenome (GOLD analysis project Ga0214164, IMG submission 153003) | Freshwater microbial communities from Trout Bog Lake, WI - Practice 03JUN2009 epilimnion v4 | ecosystem: Environmental > Aquatic > Freshwater > Lake > Epilimnion/Euphotic zone ...
CTTCGCTCCTTCGGTGAAAAACGTCTCAGAACCGTCTTTTACCGAGCCGAAGGGGTGGCTGCCCACCTCAGAATTTACAGCACTTTACGGACGCAACCTCATTCATCTTGACTGTGAAGCTATTATTGATATGCACTCATAAGTGATCGCCTAGTTCAAAGAAGATTAAATGACCATAATTTTGAGCCAAATTTCCTAAATCTAGCGTAATTTAGGTCGATATTTGCACTTTCAATAACTTTATACTTTCGGCCTGAGCCAATAAATCACGGCGTCACTCTTGATAATAGTTGGAAACGCTTTTGAATGATGGCCAAACTAAAATCGTCAAAATAATACACTTCCCGCTTGCAAGAAGCCCCAGCCGCGGCTTTTATAGCCTTCATCCGTACAGTGTTTGAACCGCGTTGAAAGTTTCCATGAACCTCCCAATCAAAATTAATTCTGCCCAAGAAGCACTCGAATTTATTCGTGAGCGTGACTTACCTTATGTTCGGGTCGGCCTTTTTGATATCGACGGGGTTTTTCGCGGTAAATATATTAATCGCGACAAATTCGAAAGCTCATTGGAAAAAGGCCTTGGCTTTTGCGATGTGGTAGTTGGTTGGGATTCGAACGACCAGCTTTACGACAATGTAACGGTAACCGGTTGGCATACGGGATACCCAGACGCGGCCGTTCGGCTTTTGCCGGATACGATGCGGCTGATCCCTTTTGAAGATGATTTGCCGCTGTTTTTGTGTGAATTTTCTGAAAAATGGGAAGATGTTTGTCCTCGCGGTACGCTCCGTCGGGTGTTGAAACGTGCCTCCGATATGGGCTTCAATGTAAGCGCTGCTGCTGAATTTGAGTTTTTCCTTTTTGAGGAGACGCCGCATTCAGTACGCGAAAAAAATTATAAAGGCTTGAAAAACATAACTCCGGGCTTTTTTGGGTATTCGATGTTGAGAAGTTCGGTTCACGCCGATTTTTACCGTGATCTTTTAGATCTTGGCAGAAAAATGAATTTTGAAATCGAGGGCCTTCATACAGAAACGGGTCCTGGCGTGTTAGAGGCAGCGATTAAAGTCGGTGATGCCCTATCAGCCGCTGACAAGGCCGCTTTGTTCAAAACGTACACGAAAGTGTTGGCTCAAAAGCGGGGCTGGATGGCGTCATTTATGGCAAAATCGTCACACGAATGGCCAGGACAATCGGGCCACCTTCATCTCTCTTTGCAAGACGCTAAAACGGGGAAGGGTATATTTTACGATAAAGCCAAGCCGCACTGCATGTCGGACACGATGCGGTGGTTCGTCGGCGGGCAGCAAGCTTTGATGCCTGAGCTCCTTGCAATGGTGGCGTCGACTGTTAATTCTTATTCACGTTTGATTCCCGGATTTTGGGCTCCAACCGATTCGGCTTGGGCTGTTGATAATCGCACGACCGCTTTGCGGGTCATTGAAGGCTCGGAGAAGTCCCAGCGGGTCGAGTATCGGGTGGCCGCAGCCGATATTAATCCGTATTTGGCGCTTTCGGCTGCAATCGGTTCCGGCCTTTGGGGCATTGAAAATAAAATCGAGCCTGGTGAGCCGCAGACCGGCAATGCCTATGAAGCAAAACTACCCAAAAATCGTGCATTGCCGCGCACCCTATGGGAGGCAGCACAAAGACTAAAATCTTCCAAAGCCGGTCGCGATCTGTTTGGTGACGCTTTTGTTGACCATTATGCCGCAAGCCGAGAATGGGAAGAGCGTGAATTCCGCCGCGCGATTACCGACTGGGAAATGCAGCGTTACTTCGAAATAATTTGATCCAAAAAGCGAGAACATAATGACTGATATTGTTTGCACGTCGCCGATCGACGGCAGTGAAGTAGCGCGTCGCTCCTCGGCATCTCAATCCGTAATTGACGCGACCTTAAGGGACGCTCGTATCGCACAAAAAATATGGGCCAAGGTTCCATTGGCCGAACGAGCAGTGAAATTGACGGCGTTTGTCGATGCGATGCTTACCATGAACCAAGACGTGGTACCTGAAATTGCACAGCAAATGGGGCGCCCGGTAAAATGGGGAGGCGAATTTCGCGGATTTGAAGAGCGTGCGCGTCACATGATCAAAATCGCACCCGAAGCTCTTGCGCCCATCATTCCAGAATTAAAGTCAGGCTTTAGCCGCTATATTGAAAAAGTACCCGTCGGCATCGTCCTTGTCGTTGCACCTTGGAACTATCCGTATCTCACCGCGGTTAATTCCGTTGTTCCGGCCTTGATGGCGGGAAATGCCGTTATTCTTAAGGCGGCTGCTCAGACGATTTTAGTTGGAGAACGTTTTGCCAAAGCCATGTTGGCAGCTGATTTACCGAAAGGTCTTTTTACCAATCTCGTTTTAACGCACGAGGATACATCTCGAATTTTATCGACAGGAGCGGTAGATCATTGCAACTTTACGGGGTCAGTTGCAGGTGGCCGAGCTATTGAAACATCAGCAGCAGGAACGTTTACAACGCTTGGTCTTGAATTGGGAGGCAAAGATCCTGCCTATGTCCGAGCAGACGCTCATTTTGATCATGCGGTTGAAAATCTCGTTGACGGCGCGTTCTTTAATTCCGGGCAATGCTGCTGTGGCATCGAGCGTATCTATGTGCACGAAAGCCTGTATGAGCGTTTCGTTGAAGCCTTTGTTGCTCTGACCAAAACCTATAAATTAGGTAATCCTCTTGATGAGGCAACAACCCTTGGGCCAATGGCTACGGCTAAGGGGGCAGAAGTTGTGCGGGCTCAAATTAAGGAAGCCATTTCCAAGGGAGCCAAGGCCCATATCCATGACGACCTTTTTCCGGAAGATAAAGGCACAGGAACCTATTTAATGCCGCAGGTGCTCACCGATGTAGATCACTCGATGAGTGTTATGATGGAAGAGAATTTTGGCCCGGTTGTCGGCATTATGAAGGTCAAGGACGATGCGGAGGCGATCCGCCTTATGAATGACAGCCCGTATGGTTTAACAGCCGCGATCTGGACGCAAGATGAGGCCGCGGCTGCTTCTATCGGTCGAGAGATTGAGACCGGTACCGTCTTTATGAACCGGTGTGACTATCTCGACCCAGCTCTGGCATGGACGGGCGTCAAAAACACGGGCCGTGGCGTTAGTCTTTCGGAGATTGGCTACGATATGTTAACTCGCGCGAAAAGCTATCATCTCCGCACCATTTGAATGGAATAAGCAATGACACAGTCTCCTATTGCCAATTGGAATTATCCGACCGCAATTAAATTTGGTGCGGGACGTATTAAAGAGTTGCCCCAAATTTGTATCGATCAAGGATTCAAAAACCCGTTATTGGTTACAGATCCTTTTCTTGCGACGCAGAAAATGACATTGGATGTTGTTGCTTCACTAAAGGCGGCAGGACTAGGTATTGCAGTGTTCTCGGACATCAAGCCTAATCCCGTCGACAGTAATATTGAAGCTGGCCTCAAGGTATTAAAAGCAGGCGGGCATGATAGTGTAATCGCCTTTGGTGGTGGATCTGGATTAGACGCTGGGAAGGTTATTGCCTTCATGGCAGGCCAGACACGGCCAATGTGGGATTTCGAAGATATTGGCGATTGGTGGACGCGCGCAGATCCAAAGGGGATATTCCCAAATATAGCCGTGCCAACGACGGCAGGTACCGGATCTGAAGTGGGGCGAGCGGGCGTGATCACGCAGGAGTCAACCCATACCAAGAAGGTAATCTTTCATCCGCTGATGATGCCGAAGGTCACGATTTGTGATCCTGAACTGACTGTCGGTATGCCATCTAAAATTACGGTTGGTACCGGAATGGATGCGCTAGCGCATTGTCTAGAAGCCTATTGCTCCCCTTTCTATCATCCCATGGGTGAGGGCATCGCGGTTGAAGGAATCCGTCTTGTGAAAGAGAATCTTCCGCGTGTGTTTAAAGACGGGAAGGATATTGAAGCACGTGCACACATGATGTCGGCCGCCGCAATGGGGGCAACGGCTTTTCAAAAGGGACTTGGCGCGATCCACGCATTGTCGCATCCAGTTGGTGCGTTGCATGATACCCATCACGGTATGACGAATGCTGTATTCATGCCTTATGTTTTGGTTTTTAATCGACCTGCGATTGAAAAAAAGATTGCCCGACTTGCAGCCTTCATCGGACTTGAGCCCAGTTTTGAAGCGTTCTTGCGTTGGATTCTTGATCTACGCAAGGAACTTGGAGTTCCTCACACGCTGAAGGAATTTGGTGTCGAATTATCGAATATTGATGTGATGTCAAAAATGGCGCCAGAAGACCCTACTGCGGGAGGAAATCCCGTACCGCTAACGGAGAGTGCAGCGCGTACTCTCTTTGAGAAGACCTATAGCGGTACACTTTAAAGCTTAAGAATGGCAAGCGCTCGGGTCTGCGTGACGATCATACACCGCAGGCCCGATCCTTACATCGGTTAGTCGATATAAGACAAAATTTTCGATTACAGTATTGCCGTATTTACGTTCTACGAAACCAATCCGTTCTGCTGTGCCGTAACATTCTTTATGGCTCGCAATAAATCCATCGCCATCATTTGCCCAATCGATAAATAAGGCTGGTTTCTTTGTTAGATCAGGATCAGGGGCGGGTAAAAATCCATATCGGACGCGCTCATTGATTTGAACCACTTCGCCTTTACCCCGCAAGGCAAAGCTTAAGGCGCCCGTATGTTCGTATGTACCCGTTGCAATCCAAGCTGAGCCTGTTTGGTTTTCCTTCGCGATCAACTCGTCTCCTAACTCCGCCCATCCTTGCGTCAACATAGCCGGATTACGGGATGGTTCGATTGGCAAAAAGGGATGTAAAATTTCTACGAAAAGGATCAATCCGATACCGTATCCTGTTGCGACGGACCATTGATAAAGCCGGGGCGCCTTTCGTTGGCTTATCGCCCATGCCGCCAATATGGAGAAGGCGGGCATCAGAGGGGCTGGCCAATTCCCATTAACGCGATCATGCAGCGAATGAATCGTTAAATAGGCCAGAAAGGGCAATGATAAGGCAATAAGAAATCCTTGACCCGTTTCTCTGTCGCGCCACAATGAATAAAGGGACCGCCCAATTCCTGTGAAAGCCAATATGCCAATAAGCGGTGTCATGAGCAGCCATTGCACGCCGACTAACTCAAAGAAATGACTTGGATTAAACTCTTCTCCGACCGTCCGTCCGAGTTGTTTGGCGAATGAAACGAAGTCATGATCAGCGTTCCAAATAATAACGGGCGCAAAGAGCGCGATAGCCAATAAGCCGCCGGTCCATGTTTCCCACTTGTTTAGCCAATGCCGTTGGCTGGGCACTAAAGTGAGCCAGACGAGTATGCCGGCACCGAGGAACATTCCGGAATATTTAGACAATAAGCCAAGTCCGGCGGATATCCCGATGGCAAGCCACCATTTTGAATTGGCTGAGTTTTTCAATTCGGCTAGAGCCCAAAGGGTGAGCCCCCAGAAAAAGACGCTCGGAATATCCGGCGTAATAACGATCGAGCCAAGGCTTACAATCAGCATTGAATTAAAAAAGATAACGGCACGATCTGCAATCTTCCTGTCGAAAAGCAAGACTGCTGTTCGCCAAAGCAAGAGCGAGCCAATCCCCGCCGAAAGCGGAGCAAGAACGCGGATACCCAAGCTGTTATCACCAATGACGCTTCGGCCCAGCGCGATCCACCATGCCACCATTGGAGCATGATCATAGTATCCAAAGGATGGGGCCAATGCCCAGAGCCGATAATAGGCTTCATCAAACACAAGGCCGGTTTTTGCAGCGACGATCAAACGAAGCGCCGTTACCCCGAAAACCAAGAGTAAAATCGGCGTATTTGGCAGAATTGGCACATGGATACGGGGCATTTTAGATGGCAATTCCTAAATTTGAGGTCTCCAGCAGTCTGTTATCACCTTCTTTCTCCGTCGATCGCAATAGTCCCAAGGTTGAAAGATGTGAACGGGTGTGCAAAGGTTAATTTCTATTAATTTCGGTAAAAGACGGTAAAATTGCTCTGGTAATGGCCGTCTTTAGGCTACGCAGTATTCTAACGATTGGCGAAGAAAGACCTTCTTTATGGCGGATGGATCTTATCAGGCTGGTCTCCCGGCAGTGATTGAGGGGGGTAATCAGTCCAGGATTACGCGAACGGACGAGCCGCCGATCGAAGGACGCTTCGAGCGTGCTTTTGATGGCGACAATGAGTTCGTCCAAGAACCGCCCATCGAAATTGTTATCAATCCTCAAGAAATTCGCGAAAAAATACTGCATTATCTCGGTGCTGTTCTAGCACGCTGTTGGATTGAGCGTGGGCTGTTAGACGAAATTGAGCGCGATGCCCATCGTACTTTGCGTCATCTGGGCATTCTTTTGCCCGACGAGATTGAAATTAAAGTTGAGCGACCCAACAAGGACCGTCCACGGCTTGTTATCTATGAACAGGATGAGGGCAGGCGCTTCCGCCGTCGTATTTGCTATCTCCAGCTGATCATGATGGCAGGTAAGTAAGCAGTCTTGGCCAGCCGGCCCGTCGATTTTGGCGCTATGACGCCGTATAATTAGCTTATAGGGTCTTTCCTTGGCGTTTGATTTGTCGAGGATGGCAGTTTGTTTATTCCATTAAGTGACGTTTCCCCAATTGGTCTTGCGGTGATGTTTGCAGGACTATGTCTCGCATCATTGGCGCGGGGTTATTCCGGATTTGGCTTTTCAGCTGTTTTGATCGCGAGCTGGTCGCTTGTTACGGACCCCGCTAAGGCCATCGCGGTCACTGTCTTGCTTGAAATTATAGCGAGCGTCATTCAAGCATTTTCCGTTTGGAAGCAGATCCCTTGGAAGCGCGTATTTTTATTGATGGGCGGTGCCACTCCGGGGATGCTGTTGGGCGTGCTCGTGCTGACCTCTGTCCCAGTGAATACGCTAAAACTAATTCTCGCAATTTTTGTTTTGGTAGCGGCAGGCTTGCTGTCTTTGGGATGGAAGCTAAAGGCACGCGCCAATAATGCAGGCACGTTTGGTGTCGGCGTTGCTTCTGGAATCGTGAACGGATCCATTGGTATGGGTGGTTTACCTGTCGCGTTATTTCTTACAGCTGACGGTGACAGCCCCAGTAAAATTCGTGCGGCTGTGGTAGCCTATTTTTTCTTGCTGGACATGCTCGGCCTTATTCTTTTTTCGCATATTGGAATTATCAGCGTTGAAACGGTGTCAATCGCCACAATGGCATTTCCAGTTCTACTCTTGGGTATGTACCTTGGAACACGGCATTTTCTAGGCGCAACGCCTGAAGGATTTCGGCGTGTCACACTGTTTATGCTGATGGGTATTGCAATCATTGGGATCCTTCGTAGTCTGCTATTTTAATTGGGCGGAGAACATTGAACATGCGGGATCTACATCTTCCGGGGCGATCAGTAGCGTATGGTTCAAATGGCGCCGTTGCGACGTCTCAACACCTTTCATCGACGATTGCGATGGAAGTCTTGCGCCATGGCGGTAACGCAATGGATGCCGCATTAACCGCCTCCGCAGTGCAATCTATAATTGAACCACACAATACCGGGATAGGCGGTGATTGTTTCGCTTTATATTGGCGAGCCGATCAAAAAAAACTGTACGGTCTAAACGGGTCGGGATGGGCACCCGCAGGCCTCTCTGACAAGTTTCTTTTAGATCAGGGTATTAATTCCATAGGCCTAGAGAGCGTTCACGCGGTAACCATTCCAGGCGCCATAGATGCGTGGTCGCGGCTTTTGTCCGATCACGGCACGCGCTCTTTTGCGGATATCTTTGCACCGGCGATTGAGCTAGCGGAGAGCGGCTTTCATGTTCATGAACGTACCGCGGCTGATTGGGAAGACGAAGTCGTAAAGTTGTCCAAAGATGTAGGTGCACGCAGCCAGTTGCTCATCAATGGACGGGCCCCGAAGGCAGGCGAGCGAATGCGCTTTCCTGAACTTGCATCGACACTTCGACTTTTGGCCAGCGAAGGACGGGACGCCTTTTACAAAGGGCCGATAGCCCAAGATCTGGTAAGCTTTTTAAAGTCAAAAGGCGGTTCGCATTCGCTTGCAGATTTTGCAGAATTTGAAACCCATTATGTCGATCCAATCCACGCCCATTATCGTGGCGTTGACCTTTATCAGATACCGCCCAGTGGTCAGGGCATAACGGCCTTAGTCCTTCTACGAATTTTAGATGGCTTTTCTTTTAAAGGCCTAGATCCCTTTGGTCCCGATCGTTTTCATTTGCAGATTGAAGCAACACAACTTGCTTATTATGTACGCGACGCCTTTGTGGCTGATCCTGCTTTTGCGCATGTACCCGTCGACGAGCTACTATCAGATCCATTCATCGCGTCGCTTCGTGATAAGATCGATTTAAGAAAAGCTTCGTCGAATTTGTCGCACATTCCGGCGAATTTTCAGCGCGATACAATTTATCTGACTGTTGCTGATAAATGGGGCAATTTATGTTCTTTTATTAATTCGCTCTATTTTTCGTTTGGCACCGGCATGGTCAGTCCAAAGACAGGTATTGCCTTACAAAACCGCGGAGCGTGTTTCAGAGTAGATCCTGGTCATCCGAACACAGTTGCCCCACGAAAACGTCCACTTCATACAATCATTCCAGCGATGGCTATGAAAAACGGAAAGCCCTGGCTATCATATGGGGTCATGGGAGGCGCTTATCAGCCTGTGGGACAGGTGCATGTGATGCAGAATCTCCTCGATTTCGAAATGAATATTCAGGAGGCTTTTGATGCGCCACGCGGCTTCCGGCGGTTGGATAGTTTTGAGGGAGAACGAGGGATTAGCGATAAGGTTATGCTTGATCTAGCCATGCGCGGCCATCCCGTTACGCGGCCCGAATTGCCTTTAGGAGGCGGGCAGGGCATTTTAGTTGCACCCGACGGCTCCTATTCCGCTGGAACAGATCCACGTAAAGACGGCACAGCACTCGCCTATTGAGGCGTGTTAGTCGCACTGCTGCAATTTAGCTTGCCAACAGGCAATCGCGAGGCGCTCAGCTTCCGCGCGATCCTCGGCCGACATCATGCGCTCGATTTCATTCCGCGCTTTGACCGCGGCCTTTGCGGCCATTATGCGTTCCGGCGAATTATTTGTGAGACCGCTTGCGGCTAAACTCATCCACATGAAGGCCCGTGGATAGCTTTGCTCAACGCCGTAGCCGTAACGATATAATTCACCTAACCCGATTTGTGACTCGATATCGCCGTTCGAGGCGCCGAGCTTAAACCAATGTAACGCCTCAGAAAAATCCTGTGAAACACCGCCGCCATTTCTATAGATTTGCCCTAAATAACGTTGTGCTTCGATGACGCCTTTTTCGCCAACGTCCCTTAACAGGAGAATGGCGGCTTCCGGATCGTAGGATCCGTCCGTTTTGTCGAGATATAATTTGGCGAGGGCGAGCGAAGCGCCTAAGTGGTGCTTTTCCAAGGCTAAACGAAGCCAGCGCATGGCTGTTATTTTATCATGTGCAACGCCGCGGCCTGATAAATACATCATCCCTAGACGATATTGTGCTTCCGGATCGCCTGCCGTTGCCGGAGGCGTCCATAAGCGAACGGCGCCACTGTCATCGCCTCGCATAAGCGCATCTTGGCCCTCCGTTAGTGAATCCGCGGCAACCCCTTGGGCTATTGCCATCAGGCCCACTAACAGCGTGATCTGTACTAGACGTTTGTAAATACTCATTAATTTAACTAGCATGAACATTAATATTTTTAGATTTCTATTCGGATTGACCTAAGATCAGTCTGTTAGAAAGTGAGCTATATTCACCGATAGTTGTATTAGCTGAAAGAGAATATCTATCGTTAGGTCGCTATTTAGCCTTAATCATTTTTCACATAACTTCGATGTAAAATTCTGTCCAAGCTTGGATTCGTTGGGGTCAAGTCCGAAAATTGCTGTAAATTCGCTTCAGCCCGATTGATGACGGCATGATTATAAAGCCATTGTTACGACGTTGCTGACAACGTCACTCT
>Ga0214164_1002276_pt1 | contig 10005 bp, 7 predicted proteins | sample TroBogepilimnion_13_FD_153003 | JGI IMG/M metagenome (GOLD analysis project Ga0214164, IMG submission 153003) | Freshwater microbial communities from Trout Bog Lake, WI - Practice 03JUN2009 epilimnion v4 | ecosystem: Environmental > Aquatic > Freshwater > Lake > Epilimnion/Euphotic zone ...
CTTAGGCCTTGATGCTGGTGCAGATGATTATGTTACTAAACCTTTTTCTCCCAAGGAATTGATTGCGCGGGTAAAGGCCTTGTTGCGTAGACAATTGCCGCCGACTGATGATGCCCCTTTAGTAGTGGGCCCCCTGAGCTTAGACCCTGTAACCCATCGTTTAATGGCAATGTTGCCGAATACAGAATCACAATCTATTGCCTTGGGGCCAACAGAATTTCGTTTATTGCATTTTTTAATGTCCAATCCCGAGCGAGTACATTCTCGGTCAGCGCTGCTAGATCGGGTTTGGGGTAACGAGGTGTACATTGAAGAGCGTACTGTTGACGTGCATATAAAGCGTTTACGAGCAGCATTAGCCCCCGCACAGTGTGATAACACCATTGAAACTGTTCGCGGCAGCGGTTATCGAGTTACCAAAAATCCGCTACAAAGTAAATAACTAGCTAAGCTAATTATTTACTTTGAGCACGGTTAGAAAATTCACTATTTGCTTTAACAATTAGCGGGCGAAAGCTAAATGGCGAATTTTGCTCTGCATTAACTGTAATTTCAAGCGCCTGAATTTCATCTTCTCCCATCAATTCAACGCGGATTACATTTTCTAGCACATATTTTTTATCGCTAGTTTTCAGAGGCTGATCAATTCTTAAGCGATGGGTATCGCCATGAATTAGTAGCACTGCTTTTTTAAACTTCTCAGCATGATTGCTTAGACTAACTACCGTATCTCGATAGCCATTTGCTAAATCGTCAGACTGTATTTGACCTGTAAACATATCTGCCTGGAAGGCAAAAATAATGCCAGCCAATTTTTTTTCCGTCGCGATTTTAAAAGTATGGTCAATCCAGGCTAAATTAGCCTGATTACGCTTAAAGTATTCATTAACTGCTTTAACGTTACGCTCAAAATCATTATTTGAGCCAGGAATATTGAGGCTGACAAAAAGAAATTGATCATGAATCCAGTAAGAATTTTCAACATAAAGACTAAATTGACTCATTACATCAGCTTGTCTCACTAGAGTACGGGTGGTTTTACCTAAACTTTGATTTGAGCTAAAGAATCTTTTCCTAATTTTTCCAAGACGCTCAATTGGATCATAGGCACCCGCTAGCGATCGATGACAATCAGTCCATTCATTATCACCAACGCTATAAATTACAGGCGCTTCATAGTGACTAAAATATGAAGCAACTTTTTCAGTAGCAGCATCACTACATGGCGCCTCACTTGATTTTGTGTCGCCCACAAATAGATTAAAACTCGGCTTGGCTTGATTGATAGCATTGATCAGATTAATGTAGCGAGATTCATCAGAGCCGGCGCGGTAGGGCATATCCCCCAGCGCAATAAAGCGAAATGATTCGCTATGGGCTAGACCCATGAGCAATACATTCATCACAATAGTGAGAAAAATTTTCATTTATAGGCCTATTCTAGACGGCTTTCCAAAATCGCACTAAGATAGTGGTATGACTGCAGTTCTTTTTCGTTTTATTTTCCTCTTAATCCTTGCGGTAATTGCATTTGGGGTGGGAAAGTCATTTTTAAATGAGCAGGTAGGCCTCGGCATGGCTCTGGCAATAGTTTCGATACCCTTGGCTTATTCTTACATCAATTTAGCTCGCCTACGGAAATATATTGAACAGGGTGAGATTGAAAATTTACCTTCTACCAGTGGCAAATGGGAAGATGTTTTGTATCGTTTACAGCGTTTTTTGCGCAGACAACGACAACAATTAATTGATATTGAAGCCCAACATGAGCGATTTATTCAAGCATTTCAGGCCTCTCCAAATGGCATTGTCATGCTTGATGATCGAGATCAAATTGAATGGTGTAATGCGATTGCCGAAAATTTTTTCGGCTTAAATTTTAAACGCGATGCTTTACAACAAATCAATTATTTGATTCGGCGCCCTGAGTTCGTGCAGTATTTAGGCCAACGTAATTTTGATGAGCCTTTATTAATTGAGCAAATGGGATTAGCTAGTAATTTAACTTTAATGCTACAGCTTTTCCCTTTTTCAGAAAATCGCCACTTACTATTTGCGCAGGATATTACTGATTTACGTAAAACAGAGGCAATGCGGCGCGATTTTGTTGCCAATGTTTCTCATGAAATGAGAACCCCATTAACCGTCATGATGGGGTTTTTAGAAACAGTACTTAGTTTAGATTTAGATGAAGCTCAAAGAACACGCTATTTAGAGATGATGCAATTGCAGGCTAAGCGCATGCAGAGCCTAGTTGAGGACTTGCTTACCCTAGCTAATCTTGAGGCTAATATTCAACCTCCTGCATTGCAAGCAATTGATATGCCGGCAGTCATGGCTTTATTAAAAAATGATGCTGAAGCGCTTTCACAAGATAAACATAGACTTGAATTTTTAGCCGATGCGCAGCATGATTTATTGGGTAATCAAAAGGAATTACTTTCTGCCTTTAGTAATTTAGTGACTAATGCGGTGCATTACACCCCAGAGGGCGGAAAAATTAAGGCTTCTTGGAATGTTAATGAACATGGTCAGGGTATATTTTCAGTAGAGGACAGTGGCCCTGGAATTTCTGCCGAACACTTACCAAGACTTACGGAGCGTTTTTATCGAGTTGATCGCAGTCGGTCTAGAGAAACAGGTGGTACAGGATTGGGATTAGCAATTGTCAAACACATTGCCAATCGGCATCAGGCCCAACTGAATATTGCTAGTGTGCCAGGGAAAGGCAGTGTTTTTTCTTTACAACTTCCTACTGAAAGAGTGACAAATATTTAGTAAATATCCGGGATATATAGTGATTCTGGAATTGGGTCGCGCGTGTAATCAGCATTGTGTACACGCTTGGGTAGAACCACTGGAGCATGTTCAATAGTCTGATAAGGTATTTGTTGCAGGAAATGATGAATGCAATTTAGACGCGCTTTTTTCTTATCATTGCCAGCAACTATCCACCAGGGTGCCTCGGGTATATGGGTACGTTCAATCATGGTTTCTTTTGCCTTGGTATACGCTTCCCACAGGCGGCGCGACTCTAAATCCATGGGGCTCAATTTCCATTGCTTTAATGGATCATGAATGCGCGTCATAAAACGCAAATGTTGTTCATCATCGGTGATAGAAAACCAATACTTAATCAAAATGATTCCCGAACGTACCAGCATTTTTTCGAATTCAGGTACTGAGCGGAAGAACTCTTCATACTCTTGATCATTACAAAAACCCATAACTCGCTCGACGCCTGCCCGGTTATACCAACTGCGATCAAAGAGTACGATCTCACCGGCAGCAGGTAAGTTGCTGATATAGCGTTGAAAATACCATTGTGAGCGCTCGCGTTCGCTTGGTGCCGACAAGGCTACTACCCGACATACACGGGGGTTAAGTCTTTGTGTGAAGCGTTTAATTGCCCCACCTTTACCAGCGGCATCGCGCCCCTCAAACAACACCACAACTTTTAATTTATTCAGCACTACCCAGTCTTGTAGCTTAATTAGCTCACCTTGTAGGCGTAGTAACTCAGTAAAGTAATTACGGCGATCAATACGCTCTTCAGCGGATAGGGGGCTTTTACTTTCGCGACCATCGTCAAGCTCCATTTCAAGCTCTTCATCAAAGCTATCCATTAACTCTTCTTGAGCGCGGCGATAGAGGTCAGATTCATTCATGCTGGTGCAGTCATAAGGGAGCAAACGATTTATTAATATAACCAGTTATTTTTATCATTAATTATGACATTGATATGAAAACTCACCCAATCAGGCATCATGGCTCTAACCACGGTAATTTAGCCGAAGAGCAAGGCCATTGCACCACAATTTGTGGGTCAAATTTCAAAATCTTCTTATTTTTATTGGGGTAGCTTAGGGTTGATAAAAGATGCTGAATTAAGTTAATACGCGCTATTTTTTTGTCATTGGCACGAATTACTGTCCACCGCGCATCACTATGATTCGTTTTTTTCAGCATTGCATCACGTGCTTTGCTATAGGCTAGCCATTTTTTTTGCGCCTGCTGATCAATCGGACTTGTTTTCCATTGCTTCAGCGGATCTTTTGTGCGATCTTTTAAGCGCTCAGCCTGTTCTTTTTTAGAGATATCTAAATAGTATTTAACTAACTTCATGCCTGAGCCAACTAACATCGCCTCGAAGCCATTTACCGTCTTCATAAATTCAAGGTACTGTTTTCCAGTGCAAAACCCCATGACATGCTCAACGCCTGCACGGTTATACCAGCTGCGATTAAATAAGGTAAATTCGCCTTTGCTGGGTAACTGCGCTACATAGCGTTCGAAGTACCATTCGCCAGTTTCTCGGTCGGATGGTTTGCCTAATGCAACAATTCGTGTTTCTCTGGGGCTGAGATGCTCGACGATGCGTTTAATGCTGCCATCTTTGCCTGCACCGTCACGACCTTCAAAAATAACTAGAATACGCTCACCATTTTTAATGAAGTGACGTTGTAGCTTAACGAGCTCAATTTGGAGTAAATAAAGCTCATCCTCATAGGCAGATTTTTTAGGCGTGATAATTTTTTTAGAAGTAGTTAGTTTCATGGTGGAAAATTAATTACCTTACCAGATTTTTTTTAAGCTATATAGTGATTTTAGGTTTTCATTACTTTGTTCGCGCACCCGATTTTGTTCAGCGCTCAACCAGCCCATGGCAAACCAATGTTGTGAATGTTTTTCTACACTCGGACCTAACTCATGAATCGCTACACAGATATCGTTATAGTTGCCCAGGCTTTCTAAGGCCGCACCCATGACCTTAAAGTATTTACTGCGTTTATTGGGTTGACAAAAATCACCAAAAAACTCGAGCGAGTAACGTAAAAATTTTAATTTTTTACGCAAACGATGGCGCTTAATATCGTCGATTGCTTTAAATTGCGCAGCATTTTTTTTAGTATCGCGATAAGTAGCATCGAGCATTCTTAAAATCCGTTTTTTTAATGTGCTAGTCGATGTGCTCGATTCTTTATCTTGATTACCGAGAGCAATAATAGCCAATAGCAACTCTTGAAAAGGCTTGGCGCGGAGAAATGCACTTGGATGTGCTTGCGGTGGCAGGCTTTCGAGTTGTATTGCTGGTCCCTTCGAGGCTTTTAGGGCAGGGCTTAATTTTTCAGCAATAAAATTGCTATCGCGATAGGTGCCAAGTAATTGAAATACCTGATCGAGAGATTGAATTTGGGGTTCGGTCATGTAGATATGATTCATTGCTAAGATCTTTAGTGCCGATTTAAAGCGCCTTAAACCCACTCTAAGTTGGTGTAAGTGCTCATCATAATGACTAATGCCTGCATTCATTTCGCTTAAATTGGGCAAAATTTGCGCTAAGCATGACTGCACAATGGTCGTAATAATCTCGCTGTCGCTGGGTTTAGCATTAGCAAAATTGGTTAACTCTGCGCGCACAGGGGGACTCGATTGAATGCCATTTGCCAAGGTAAAGCCCTGTTGTGCTTTACCTCGTGTGTCAATAAAGGCGCCAAAGCGCTTCACCATCATTAATGCATGGGCAATTACTGCACTACGGCGCCCACTTAAGAGTTCAATTTCAAGCTCCATCACGGGAACCGTTTTTTCTTTGCCCTGGGTGTCCAGTGCTTTAATTTGACCGAGATCGAGGGCGTATTCAACCACGCCATTACGCGCCTTAATATGGGCCTTACGGCGCCAGATATCAGTGGAATACCGCACAGCTAAAGCTTCAGCAGAGGTATTTACAAGTGCTTTCATGAGTATGGCGCCCGCGGGGTGGTCAGCGTGGGCAGCCAATGACCAGGCCGGTATGCCCGCCCCACGATGAGGAACCGCTAGCTCATGCTCAAGCCGATCAAAGCTGCTTGAAGTACCGGTTTTGAGGGTCTGCACCCATTGACGGCCTTCTTTGCGCAAGCGAAGGGCAATACCAGCACGGGCCAAACGAAAGTCTGGCGTATCAATATAAGCCGCTTGTAGGCGTTGGCGCTTAAGCCCGCCTTTACCAATCAGAAATTTTTCGATTGCCGGTAATTTTTCGGCTGGGAAGACGAGTTTTAGCTCGAATTCATGATGCTCAGGACGCAACGATTCCATATATTCATATTCTAACCTCCAAATATGACAGGCTATGAACTAGAAAACTGGGCCATCAGGACATTTTGACTAATAATCGGCTTTTGCTTGGCCTTAGTTTGCAGTTGCTGGTAACTGCCATCAAAGTGCATGCGCCAGGCGGATGCATTGTCGGCCAGGAGTACTTTTAAGCCCTCTTGAATGACTTTTTGTTTTAAAACAGGATTTTTAATCGGGAAAGCCACCTCAACGCGCCGTAAAAGATTGCGTTCCATCCAATCGGCACTCGATAAATATACCAATTCATTATCACCGTTATAAAAATAATAAATACGGTGATGCTCTAAAAATCGGCCAATAATCGAGCGCACTTGAATATTCTCCGATAAGCCTTTGACACCAGGCTTAAGAGCACATACACCACGCACAATCAGCTCTATCTTGACGCCAGCTTGCGATGCTTTATAAAGCTCTTCAATGATAGTAGGCTCTAACAAGGCATTCATTTTTGCAATGATAAGGGCTTTTTTTCCAGACCGTGCCGCGCGTGCTTCAGCGCGAATCAGCTTAATAAGTTCACTTAAGAGGGTAAATGGAGCCTCAAGTAGGTCTTTCGTCTTCGATTGCAAGCCAGTACCCGTTAGCTGCTGAAAGAGTTGATGTACATCACTAGTCATATTAGAGTCGCAAGTCATGAGGCCGAAGTCCGTATATAGCTTTGCCGTACGGGGATGATAGTTGCCAGTGCCCAAATGCGCATATCTTTGCAAAATGTATTTTGGCGCTGCTTTACTAGACCTTGAATTTGCAGTGGGTATGATTTCTCGGCGTACGATTAACAGCATTTTTGCATGGCATTTATGACCTACCACGCCGTAAACAACATGCGCTCCTACGGACTCCAGTTTAGATGCCCAATTAATATTGGTTTGCTCATCAAAGCGCGCTAATAGCTCAAGTACTACAGTAACTTCTTTACCATTGCGAGCGGCCTCCATTAAGGCCTCCATCACAGGCGATTCATCGCCGGTGCGATAAACCGTTTGTTTAATCGCTAATACATCGGGGTCTTGTGCAGCTTCACGTAGCAACTGCAAAACGGGCTCAAAACTTTCATAAGGATGATGCAGCAAAATATCGCCCTGGTGGATTTTTTGAAAGAGCGTTTCGTCAGGACTGGTTTTTAAGATAGCGGGCTGATAAATAGGAAACTTTAAATTAGGGCGATCAATAAAATCGGGTATTTGCGATAGTCGCACTAAATTTACTGGACCATTAACACGATAACAATCCGTTGCCTCTAATTGGGTTGACAGGCGCAGGAATTCTAATAAATCGTTAGGGGTATCTGCCGATACTTCTAGCCTTACTGCATCGCCTAAATGTCGAGTTGGCAGTTCGCCCTGCAAGGCCTCACGTAAATCAGTAGCCTCATCATCAGAAACGAATAATTCAGAGTTTCGTGTGACTCGAAAAGCATGGGCTTGCAAAATATTTAAACCCGGAAAAAGTTCGGCTACAAATGATTGCACCAAAGAAGAGAGCAAGACAAAAGAATAATCACAGTCAGAAAGTCGTTTAGGAATTTGAATTACCCGCGGTAAAGCACGCGGTGCTTGCACAACTGCTAAATTGGCTTCACGCCCAAAAGCATCTTTACCGCTGAGAGAGACGATAAAATTTAAGCTTTTATTGCCGACTCGCGGAAATGGATGGGCAGGATCTAAGGCTATCGGCGTTAAGAGCGGCAGTATTTCTGCACGAAAATAATCTAAAGCCCAACGACGTTGCTGCACTGACCAATCTTCACGCCTTAAAAAACGAATCCCAGCCGTTGCCAACTGGGGAATAACGACTTTTTGATAAATCTCATATTGGCGCGCAACGAGTTGATGGGAGTATTCCGCCACCCGTTGGTAACAATCATGAATCGTGAGGCCGTCTGGCTCAAGCTTGAGAGGCTGACTTAATAGCTGTTCTTTAAGTCCTGAAACCCGTACCTCAAAAAACTCATCTAAATTATTAGAAACAATACTTAAAAAGCGCAAACGCTCTAATAATGGGTTTTGAAGATCTTCCGCCTGCGATAAGACCCGCGAATTGAATTCCAGAATACCGATTTCACGGTTGAGTAGAGGGGGCACCATATTTTTTAGATATATTTCATTTATATGTCACTTTTATTTCATAATATAAACTTATCTCTTATTTTTCACTGGTTTTGCTCTTTTGCCCACTTCTCCTAATATTTCATCCCCGCTGGGCTCAAACCTGATAGCTGCAGTTGATTTAGGCTCGAATAGCTTTCGTATGTTGGTTGCTCAGCCCATCAATACATCCTCAGGCACCCAATTAAGGCCGATTGATACCCTGCGTGAATCGGTTAAGTTGGCTGCGGGTTTAACCGAAAATAAATTATTAGGTCACGATGCTTACCAGCGGGGCCTGAACGCTATTCATCGATTTGGTGAGCGCTTGCGTGGTTTTGATCCCAGTAAAGTAAGGGCAGTAGCAACCAATACCTTACGGGTGGCACGCAATTCTGCGAACTTTATTGCTGATGCTGAGCAGGCGTTAGGTTTTCCCATTGAAGTTATCGCTGGGGTTGAGGAGGCGCGCTTAATTTATATTGGTGCCTCACACGAAGCTTCAGCTGTGCAGGGTAATCGCTTGGTAGTCGATATTGGCGGGGGTTCAACCGAATTTGTCATCGGCACTGGGTACGAGCCGCAGTTATTAGAAAGCCTTTACATTGGCTGTGTTTCGCATAGCATGCAATTTTTTCCTAAAGGTGCAATCGATGCCCATGCATTTAAAGAGGCCGAATTAGCGGCCCAACGTGAGATTCAGGTAATCTCTGGCGCCTTTTTAAAAGCGGGCTGGCGGCAGGCGGTGGGCTCTTCAGGAACTGCTAGGGCCTTAGCTGATTTGATCATGGCGAACAACTTAAATGGTGATGTGAATCATCCAGAGGGTTTAATTACACGTGAGGGCTTAAAGTCGCTTAAAAAGCAATTACTCCAGTTTGATAATGTTGGCGAAGTTGAATTAATCGGTCTGAAAGATGATCGCCGCTTAGTCTTGCCAGGCGGATTGGCGATTATGTTGGCCGTATTTAATGAGCTTGGAATTGATTCGATGGAGGTCACCGATGGCTCGTTGCGCATTGGGGTGCTCTATGATTTACTCGGGCGTGCTCAACATCACGATATGCGCTTTGTGACGGTCGAACAATTTATGCAGCGCTATACCGTCGATCGAGATCAGGCTGAGCGAGTAGGTAAGCTAGCTACTGATTTTTTAGAACAATTACCGAAGCCGAGCTTCGAAAATCGTAACGATAATTTGGCGCTCATTGAGTGGACTGCTAATTTGCATGAAATTGGTTTATCGATTTCTCATAACGGCTATCATCGCCACTCGGCTTATATTGCGGGCAATGCCGATATGCCTGGTTTTTCTAAAAAAGATCAAGCACGTTTAGCAACTTTATTGCTGGGCCATACCGGTAAATTAGGAAAATTGGCTACTAGTGAAGGGTTTTTAGACTGGCGCATGCTATTTAGTTTACGCCTAGCCCATGTACTTTGCCGCGGACGAATCGATACCGATTTGCCTGCCGTCAAGGTTTCGCTCGAAGATGATGGTTTTATCGTTAGCCTGCCTAAAGACTGGGCCAATGACCACCCTTTAACTGAGTTTAGTTTAAAAAAAGAAGCGCTAGAGTGGGAACGTATTGGGCGCAGTTATCGAATTAAATTGAAATAAATAGCGGTTATTCAGCTGTACCAAAAAAATGTTTAGCATAGCGTGGGTTAATCTCGTTTAAACGCAGAATGGTGAGTACATCTGCGGTATTAAACTGAGGATCCCAGGCTGGAGCACTACAAATCTTAGCGCCTAGCTTTAGATAACCCTTGATGAGGGGTGGCGGATCAACCT
>Ga0214164_1002280_pt1 | contig 9995 bp, 5 predicted proteins | sample TroBogepilimnion_13_FD_153003 | JGI IMG/M metagenome (GOLD analysis project Ga0214164, IMG submission 153003) | Freshwater microbial communities from Trout Bog Lake, WI - Practice 03JUN2009 epilimnion v4 | ecosystem: Environmental > Aquatic > Freshwater > Lake > Epilimnion/Euphotic zone ...
CAAACTTTGGAAGGATCTATACGTGAGCGAAGATTTCAAGCCGGGCCTCGAAGGTGTTATCGCATTTGAGTCGACGATCGCGGAGCCTGATAAAGAGGGAAGTGCGCTGCGATATCGCGGAGTCGATATCGAAGACCTCGTAGGCCGCGTGACTTTCGGAAATGTATGGGGACTCCTCGTTGATGACGAATTTAATCCCGGATTACCTCCTGCAGAACCTTTCCCGCTCCCGGTTCACTCTGGCGATGTTCGTGTAGATGTTCAATCTGCTATTGCGATGCTGGCTCCAGCTTGGGGATTTAAGCCACTACTTGATATTTCAGATGAAGAAGCTCGTTCCAATTTAGCTCGTGCATCGGTGATGGTGCTCTCATATGTTGCACAGTCCGCTCGCGGTACTTGGCAGCCAATGGTTCCTCAAACCGAAGTTGATAAGGCACATACAGTGGTTGAGCGAATGATGATTCGTTGGCGCGGGGAACCCGACCCATTGCATATTCGTGCCATTGATGCCTACTTTGTATCTGCGGCAGAGCATGGAATGAACGCTTCGACTTTTACCGCTCGAGTTATTGCATCAACTGGCGCTGATGTTGCCGCATCACTTTCTGGCGCGATTGGTGCAATGTCTGGTCCACTTCATGGCGGAGCACCCGCTCGAGTTTTGAGCATGATCGAAGGTGTCGAGAAGATGGGTGATGCTCGCGCATATGTAAAGGGAATTATGGATCGTGGCGAACGTTTGATGGGATTTGGGCATCGCGTATACCGAGCAGAAGATCCACGTGCGCGCACCTTGCGCCGCACTGCAAAAGAGTTAGGCGCACCTCGTTACGAAGTTGCGTTAGAACTTGAGAAAGCTGCGCTTGCAGAATTGCATGAGCGCCATCCAGAGCGAGTTCTGGAAACAAACGTAGAGTTCTGGGCTGCGATCGTTCTTGATTTTGCAGAAGTTCCTGCTCCACTATTTACTTCCATGTTTACAGCAGCCAGAACAGCCGGCTGGTCTGCACATATTTTGGAACAGAAGCGGACTGGTCGTTTGATTCGGCCATCTTCGCGTTATGTAGGACCAGGCCCACGAAGCCCTCGGGACGTTAAGGGTTGGGACGAAACTGTTCACGCTCTTCATAACTAATCGGTAATCAGTAGGTTCGACTGTCGCTCTGGGGCGGTCTATGGCAGGGTGAGGTTATGACTGCTCGTTCTATATTTTGGTTCCGCCGCGACTTGCGCTTGAATGACAACCCGGCTCTTGCTGCCGCCATGAGCAGCGCAGAAGAAATAGTTCCAGTATTTATTTTGGATCAAAAATTAATTGGCCAAAGTGGGTCGAAGCGGCTTGCGTATTTGGGTCAGTCACTGCGAGCACTTGATGAATCTTTAGAGAACAAACTTCATGTCATGATTGGTACACCAGAAAAAGTTTTGCAAGAATTGATGTCACGGTATGGTGCTACCACCGTACATATCTCGGAAGAATTTGAACCGTATGGTAAAGCCCGAGATTTACGGGTTGAGGCATCGGGAATTCCATTGATTCGCACCGGGAGTCCTTATGCGGTTTCTCCAGGTCGAGTTAAAAAACCGACTGATGGAACACCGTATCGCGTGTACACCCCATTTTATAAAGCATGGGTCATACATGGTTGGCGTTCACCTTCACTAACTCCCTCGATCCGATCTGTAGAACCCACAGCAGGGGATCGCAATTTTCCTGATTGGCCAATTCCAGATGGAGTATCAATCTCAGAGGCTGGCGAGCTGGCTGCACTTGGCCGATGGAAATGGTTTAAAGAAAATGCCTTAGATCAATACGATGAGCAAAGAAACAACGCAGGCATCGATGGCACATCAAAGTTGAGCGCACATCTTAAGTGGGGAGAGATTCATCCCCGAACATTGCTCGCCGAACTTAATAAGACAAATGGCGCAGAAGTCTTCCGGAAAGAGATTGCTTGGCGAGAGTTTTATGCGGATATTCTCTTTCATAATCCCCACACCGAAAATGATTATTACGCTGAAAAATTTAAAGATATGCGTTATGACAAACCGGCAAATACATTCGAAGCCTTCAAATCTGGCACGACCGGTTACCCATTTGTTGATGCTGCAATTCGGCAACTTTTACAAGAGGGATGGATGCACAATCGAACAAGAATGGTTGTTGCATCATTTTTAGTAAAGGATCTACATCTGGAGTGGCAGCACGGCGCAGACTTCTTTATGGAGCATTTAGTGGATTTTGATGTAGCTTCTAATGCACATGGCTGGCAGTGGACTGCAGGCTGCGGCACTGATGCATCGCCTTACTACCGAATTTTTAATCCGATAGAACAAGGGAAGCGGTTTGATCCCAACGGAGATTACATACGAAAATACATTCCTGAATTACGACACCTGCACGCGCCAGATATTCATGAGCCGTGGACAGTCTTGGATGGGTATTTGCATGACTATCCGGAGCGAATTGTGGATCACGCGACCGAAAGACTTGAATCATTGGCGCGATTAGCCGAAATCAAGGTTGCCACAGAGTAACTCCGCCACCATCACGTTTTGATTGATACATTGCAATATCAGCTCTTCTTAGTAAGTCCGCCCCGCCATCATTGACAACGCGTCCTATGCTCACATCTACCTGTATCTCTGCACCATCCACCAGAAACGGATATCCCAAGGTAGAGCGCAGGGCTAGGGCTATCTCTAGACCCACCCTTGGCGTTCCATGAATGACAACTCCAAATTCGTCGCCACCAAGTCTGGCTAATAGTGCATCATGCGGAATGACTCGTGAAAACCGCAGAGATATTTGGCGAAGCAAATCATCACCCGCGTGATGTCCTAGATCATCATTGATCGACTTAAACCCATTTAAGTCCAACAACAGCACTGTTCCATCATTGGATTTGAGCGAGGCAAGTTCTGCGATAAAAGTTCTGCGATTTGCCAAGCCAGTGAGTTCATCTGTACGTGCAAGTTCACGATCACTATGCGCACTACGGGCAGCGTTCAGCGCAATGCTCATGCGCAAAAAAGCGAGAGCGATCGTGATTATTGCAGGGAGGAGCGCAAAGGCCGGTAGGTAACTTCTTTTTAGAGAAGCGATAGTTAATATCGTGCCGCCGAATATCAACGCGATAGTTGCAGCGACAGATGTCATGCGATCGCTCATTTCGCCTTCTCCGCCCGGATGCCACAAGGCTTCTGCCATGATTACTAGACCTAACAGCCAGCCGTCATCGGTCAGTGAAGCAAATGAATATCCAGTGGTGGCCGACTTCCAGAGAAAGATTAAATCAGTAGCTGTGAATACCGCGATACCTGCTAAAAATAAGGTGGAGCGGAGTGCCCGAGATTGCAGGACCACAATCACAATAGCGATGCCAAGCAAGACCACATCCCCTACGGGGTAGATGATCGATAGAAATACTGTTGTCTGACTTCCTACGAAGTGAGCCATTGCTGATTTAAGAACAAGGGTTGCGACAAGACTCGACATTCCAAATGTAATGATGACAACATCGAGTACTTCTAAGGTACCTAATCCACGCTTTGCGGTTAATGCTCTAATAAGTGAAAATAGGACAAGTGGATAAAAAATTGCGTAGCAAATATCGGGGAGATTACTGAGTATTCGAGTGAAATGTGTTGCTGGATAGAACGAATTCCAAGTAGAAGTTGTGGATCCGGTACCCCATAACAGAAAAGCCCACCCCAAAGAGAGGGTGGCTAGTCGGTCATTAAAGAGGGGCGCGGTGAATGCAACTGCTGATGCAAGAAAAGCAACAGTGTTGAAAATTATTAAATCAGGGAATGGAGCGGGAGTCGGAAAGACTAAGCGAACTCCCAGATGGAGTAGTACGAGTCCGATCGCGCAGAAGCGTAGCTTCAGGTAAGTTCTCCCAGTGCCGATCGTCATTAAACGAGGCTAACTGGTTTTACTTAAACGAGAGGGTTATATGAAAAACGCCGAGTCATCTAGTGCATCAAGGGTTAACCGTCGTTCTCTCCTCTGTGGATTTGCGCTAGTGACTCTTGGGCTTGCCGCTAACGTCATTCCTGACTCTGCCCAAGCCGCAACTGGGATTAAGGTATTAAAGAGTGGAAAACTTCAAGTGACGATTGCGGCAAATAAAGCTCTCGCAAAAGTAGGTGGTGCCGTAATTTTGCAAATGCAAGATGGTTCCGAACTAGGAATTGTTCGCACCGCTCCGGGTATTAAGGGATTCGCTGCCTTGAGTCTCACATGTCCTCATAATGGTGCAACGGTGATGGAACAAGGAAATCAGTGGCTCTGTCCTGCCCATGGATCATTATTTTCATTATCTGGAGCCCTGATTCAGGGACCTGCGCGGCAGGCACTTTCAAAGTACCCACTCGCAGCAACCGCTAAATATTTAATTATTGGTTAATTGAGAAAACTTCTCTTATAAGCCAGCTTTACAAGCAAGAGTACGAGTCGACTTTGCAGATGTGACTGCATCTTTTAATTGGCCAGCGAGCTGTGCTTGAGAAGACTGAGCATTAGCTAATTGGGCTGTAAAGGTTGTGATCTGTGTCTGATCTGAAGTGATCCGACTCGCGATACTTGTTATTTGGCGATTTATAGTATTGAGAGTTGATGTACGAGAATTAATTGCATTTGTCCAGGCCGTCTTAGACGCTGCATCTTTTGCCGAGGCCAAAGAGGCTTGGTCTGCCGCTATTTTTGCTTGAATCGCCGCAATCGCAGCTGTGGTTCCGACGGCGGTGATCTCCTGCTTTGTAACTGGATCTTTACCAATTTTGTAAACTTTCGTATCAGCCGCTGCCTGCGCTGCCTGCGCAACGGTCAATGCGTTTTGATAAGAGGCCAAAGTACTTGTCAGCTGAGTAATAACGTTAGCGGCAGTCTTTAGGTATCCGGTGTAGTCACTGTAGGCGCCGGCATAAGCAGTTTGTGACAAGGCGCAGTTAGCGGTTACCCAAACCAACTTTGTACCAGTTGTTGTTGGATTAGTCCCACAGGTATAGGTATTTTTACCACTGGTTAATTTAGCTCCAGCTTTTGTGCATGCAGCTCCTTGCTTACCGGTTGCGGCCTGAGCAGGAACTGTTAAAGCCACTGATCCACTTATAACCATCGATGCAGCCAGCAATACGCTCGCTACCGAACGGGAACCGAATTTCTTTGACATGGGACTCCTTCTCGTGAAAATCATGATCCTTGTGGATATCTCAACGGATATCTCATTATTCTAGAGTGTGTCGGGCATTACCACAGGGAAATTCTCTCCTCGGCGCAGTGAAGTCGCTGAGAATTTGGCATATTAGACTCGTCAGATCGAGTATTTGACTTTCAGCTGGTCCCAGTAGCTCAGTGGATAGAGCAACCGCTTCCTAAGCGGTAGGTCGCCGGTTCAACTCCGGCCTGGGACACCATTACAAAACAATGGTTTTTCCTTGTTTTCTTGCATTTTTGACCTACCGTTTTCACTTCTTCCCACAACTTTTCCCACACATACCCCGTGTGGATTTCAACATTACCAAGGCACAATCGTTCGCATGACGTCTAATCAAAATCCGTTCTTCAACTTTGACCAGTTGCTGACGCAGCTTATAGACGCTCATATGGAAGAAGATCTTGAACATCTGGTTTGTGAAGCCTGCGATGCGCTGTACGAAGCCTTCTCACGCGACGGTCGCTGTGGAGAGTGTTCTTACTGCGCAACCTGTTGCCAGCATCCTGTCCCCATGTTCTGGTGGAAGATCTAGCAATGGGCATCGCGGTATTGGAAGGAGCCCGGACCAGGTCACCGTTTAACTACATGGATCAACTAATCTCAAAAAAAGACATTCAGCGCATCTTTTCAATCAGCAAGTCGACGGCACTTCAGCCACGCTCAGGGGCGAAATCGGAGCATATTTAGCCGACTGAAACGACTGCTCGGCGGTTAGCAGCGCGACCGGCCGCAGTGGCATTTGAGGCGACTGGATCCTTGAAACCCTTACCGATCAAGGTTACAACAAGAGCCTTATCGGTCAACAGCGCCTTCAAGTAATCGTAGATCGCAGTTGCACGGGCCAATGAAAGTTTGTCATTAGTTGCCTTTGTTCCGGTCTGATCTGAGTAACCGTAAACAGTCAACTGTGTAAAGCCTTTGGCTTCCATGTCGCCTGCAACCTTCTTCAAAGCGTTCTTTTGATCCGTTGTCAGCTTCGTTGAATTAGTTGCGAAGTTTGCTGTTCCTACTTCGACCAATTTCTTTGGAGCAACATAAGTTGGAAGAACTGGGTTTGCAGCCACGCCTGATGTACTGGTTGCAATAATTTGAAGCATTGATTTAGGGCCAAGCAATTGCTTGATCTCACATGATGTTGCTGTTGTTGTGCAAACAACCGCACCACCAAGCTTGACTATAGATTGCTTCCCTGAAGAGATGTACTTCCATGAAACCAACGTTGTCATTGCAGACACTGGCTTGTAAATTGCACCAGAAATTAACGCTGCTGCATCAGTTGCATTGACCATTACAGTAAGTGGCAGATTGGTGATCTGACGGAAGGAATCTCTCATCTTCACATTTAGATAGTAAACGCCAGTTGCACGAGGCTTTCCAGTTATGGTCGCACCTGTTGCACTCTTTGTTAATACCACACCAGTTGGCAATCCTGTCGCGCGTAAGCTTGTTACAACACCTTCACCGATTACATCAACTGCAATTGCCAATTCTTGTCCAAGTATCACAGTTGTCGCACCTGTTGTTGTGACCGCAATACCTGAAGGCGTCTTGATTGATCGCAGATTCGATATCAGGCTCTTGTTAGTTGCAATCACCATTGCAAATACATCGTATTCAGATCGTGGTGTCAGGCCATTGATTGTTGTTGAAACATAAATGTCGCCATCGGCTGTCAATGTTTGACCATCAAGAGAATTGATGGAAATAACCTTGTTAAATCGGCACTTATTAGTGCTCTTTCCAACACAGAACTTCAGTTCAAATGCCTGTCCTGGCCACTTCACGGTTGCATTTACAACCGCATTAGAGCTCTGAACCTTTGTGATTTCCTGAAGCGTTAGTTCGGTGCGTGGATCAACTTGAATCGCATAGCCAATTTCAGCTGATCCATTCGTTGCTGTTAGAGAACATAGACCTGTTGATTTCCAAGTAATCACGCCAGCTTCGGTACGGTGTCCCAATTGATGACTTTTGAAGTGATTGCAAAGATCCCAAACGAGAACCCAGCACGAGGTATTTGTCATATGGGTGATTCTTAGGGGTGAAGAACTGCTTTACACCCCCCATTAGGTAATCTGACTACCCTCATCAGTTTTACGCTTATCTCTTCTGATAGTTACTGCTAACAAAGAGGTAAAGGTGATTCTCGGTTTGGTGCGCAAGAAGGCCGCTGCCTCGCACCCATCGAGATTTTTGAAAATTCTCCTGGCTGTATTCGTGGGTTTGCTCGTGTCGATTCTTGGGCAGAGTTCGATGCCATCTCCTGCCCATGCATCAACGTTTGGAACTATTTATAACGTCACTCCAAGAATTTCTGGAGGCAGTACTAATTCCAACGGTACCTGCGCGACGGATCAAGTGGTGGTAGGGCTTAATATGGGATGGAATCCGATGGCCGTTGGATTCAAGTGCAATCCTTTAAACACTGACCTAACAATTTCAGCCCTTACGGGTAAAACTGCGAATTATGCATATTGCGCAGATGGCATGGTTGCAGTCGGTATGGCATTCATAAATTCAAATGGAATTCGAGCTGCTCTCATTTGCAATACTCCACCCGGATTAAGTGGTACCGATGTTGAAACTCAATATGTAAGTGCAAATGACACCCCAGTTTTGATCGATAAACCTGCTGGCCAGGCTTATTATGGTGGGGGCACCATGCGTTGTAATGCTGGCGACGTCATGGTGGGCTGGCAGGTGTGGTCGGGAGCTTGGTTAGATGGTCTGGCTCCAAGATGTGCACCTTTTACTAAATTTACCGTGACTTACGATCTCAATGGTGGATCCGGAACCACACCCGTAGTTCAGCAGCAAAGCGGACCGAATGCCTCGATAACTATTTCAACCTATTCCGGTACTCGGGCAGGCTTTCATTTGAGCGGCTGGAATTCTCTCGCAAACGGAACTGGAACCGATTACTCCGCTGGGACCTCAATTACTCCTACCGCAAATCTAACGCTCTATGCCAAATGGACTTCAACAATTACGTATAACGGAAATACCAATACTGGTGGATCTGTCCCGAGCCCAACATCTGCACTCTCCTCAGCAGCAGTCACCCAACTATCGCCCAATACGGGCCTATTAACAAAGACTGGCTTTACTTTTGCGGGTTGGAATACCGCTGCCGATGGCAAGGGAACTGCTTATTCTGGCTACGGGTATTCGAATGCACTCATTCGTTATGTCGCATCGGACTATGACACCACAACAAAGAAGTGGGTCAACTCGGCCTCGACGGGTTCTCAATACGACGCTACGAACACTGGCGCAACTCCCGGAACTGGAATCACCAAGGTCACAAACGCTGCGGGCACCGGTGGAAGCACTGTCTCTATGACAGTGCTAAAGGGTGATACCACTTCGAAGATCACGTTCCCGAATCCAATCTTGTCTTCTTACACGCTTTGCCATGTCTCTCGGTATGCAGGGACGGCCAAGCAGAGAATATTTACTCACTCAACATTTAACTGGCTCAGCGGATATCTCTCCGGAACAACCGGCTCCTATTATGGATCGGGTAATTATGGAAACGGCTATACCGATGCAAACAATGGCGCGACCGCAAATGCCGGAGCAAGTGACACGAACTGGCATTTGATCTGTGATTACTCTGGTGGATTTGGGATGGATGGCACTAGAGAAGCTGCGACAGGACGTCAGACACTTCCTGCAAATATCGGCATCAACCAATTTTCAAACCAGCAGTCGGATTGGGAAGTTGCTGAAGTCCTGATCTTCGATCGCGCGCTGGATATCAATGGTATTAAGTCGGTTGAGCAAAGTCTTGCCAGCACATATGGTCTTGGTAGCTACACCGCTGGTAATGGAAGTTATGCATCTACGGGCGATATCACTCTCTATGCCCAGTGGAATTCCACAATTACCTATGATGGAAATGGTCAGACATCGGCCGCTACGACTATTCCGGCTGCAACTACTGCAACTGGAACTGCTGCGAATACAACCCTTGCTGCGCCAACCACCTTGCTGCGCGCCAACTTCACCTTTGATGGCTGGAATACCGCCGCGGATGGCTCCGGCACTTCTTACGCATCAGGCCTTACTACGTACGCATCGACGGGTTCGCGGACGCTATACGCCCAGTGGAAGGCCCCAATCACCTTTAACGGCAATACAAATTCAGGGGGAACCGCGCCAGCGATCGTTAATGCGATCACCTCCACGATTGCGTTACCTGGAAACACTGGATCGCTGACAAAGTTGGGCTACTCCTTTGCCGGTTGGAATACCTCGGCAAATGGGTCGGGCACGAACTATGCGGTGGGTGACTCATATCCAGTCGCAGGCACCGCGACACTCTATGCAAACTGGACGCCAAGTAATGCGGGATTAACTCCGAGCTTTAATACCGATACGAGTTCACCTATCGGAATACTTGGTGGAGCAAGTTACGTAATCAATTCAAGCTACACCAACTCTGTTAATGACTTGGTTTTGTCTGATACTCCTGACAAGATTCAGGTCATCGCCTCGGTTGCATCAGGAACACTTGCAATTACTACTACGACGAATCTGACCCTACCGACTGGCTATCAATCAGCGCTGGCTACAGCGGCAGCAAAGATCTCGTTTATTGGAAACCTCACTGATGTAAATACCGCTTTAGCCACGCTCAAATACACAGCGGCTGCTACTGCAGTAAATGGATCAATCACCGTTATTGCTGCATATATCGGTCTCGCCGGCACCACCCTTTATAACCCAGCATCACCCGTCAACTACTCAAGCCAATTCCCTGCACTC
>Ga0214164_1002282_pt1 | contig 9989 bp, 10 predicted proteins | sample TroBogepilimnion_13_FD_153003 | JGI IMG/M metagenome (GOLD analysis project Ga0214164, IMG submission 153003) | Freshwater microbial communities from Trout Bog Lake, WI - Practice 03JUN2009 epilimnion v4 | ecosystem: Environmental > Aquatic > Freshwater > Lake > Epilimnion/Euphotic zone ...
GTTGGATACCTCATCACTGGCGTAAAAGATGTTCGCCAATCTCGCGTGGGCGATACCGTCACAAATTATCAACGTCCTACGGATAAGGCGTTGGCTGGGTATAAAGATCCACGACCAATGGTCTTCTCGGGCCTCTTCCCACTCGATGGCGCCGAGTATCCGATGCTGCGAGAAGCGCTCGATAAGTTGCAACTCAATGATGCGGCGCTTGTCTTTGAGCCCGAGAACTCTGCTGCACTTGGTTTTGGATTCCGATGCGGCTTCCTCGGCCTCTTACACATGGAGATTGTTCGCGAACGGTTAGAACGCGAAGCCGGGCTTGCACTTATCTCAACGGCGCCAAACGTGGTCTACAAGGTGACCGATGATGGCGGCAAAGAGTTAATTGTTACTAACCCAAGTGAATTCCCTGATGGCAAGATCATGAAGGTCGAAGAACCAATCGTCCGAGCGACCGTCCTTGCACCATCAGAGTTTATCGGTGCGATCATGGAACTCTGCCAGCAACGTCGAGGCACACTTCTAGGAATGGATTACCTTTCAGAAGATCGAGTAGAGATTCGTTACACCCTTCCACTTGCAGAGATCGTCTTTGACTTTTTTGATCAACTCAAATCTCGAACTCGTGGTTATGCCTCGCTCGATTACGAACCAATCGGAGAAGCTGAAGGCGATCTCGTGAAGGTCGATATTCTGCTTCAGGGCGAGAAGGTCGATGCCTTTAGCGCCATCGTGCACCGCGAGAAGGCCTACACCTATGGCGTCATGATGACGACAAAATTACGCGAACTCATTCCTCGCCAGCAATTTGAGATTCCGATTCAAGCAGCGATTGGCTCACGCATCATCGCGCGCGAATCGATCCGAGCCATCCGCAAAGATGTTCTCGCTAAGTGTTATGGCGGAGATATCTCTCGTAAGCGCAAACTCCTCGAGAAGCAGAAAGAGGGTAAGAAGCGCATGAAGATGGTTGGCCGAGTAGAGGTTCCGCAAGAGGCCTTTATCGCGGCTTTGACCACAGATGATGAGAAGTCTAAGGAAGCGAAGAAATAGTCGTGGCGCCAGTTGCTGCAAGCTCGGATCTCTCGTTTTACATCCACATTCCATATTGCGTGAAGCGCTGTGGTTATTGTGATTTCAATACCTACACTCCAGCAGAGTTGAAGGTTGAATCTTCACTGACTGAGATCTCTCACAGTTATATCGATCTCATGATGAGAGAGATTGAGATGGCGAGAGCTTTCTCTGATGCCAAGACTGTCCCAACGATCTTCTTTGGCGGGGGCACACCGAGTTTGATGGAGCCAGCCGATCTCGGTCGAGTTATTGCAACAATTGCTGATCACTTCGAATTATCACCTGACTGTGAAATCACGATGGAGGCGAACCCAGATACCCTCACACTCGAACGGCTTAAGAGATATCGAGAAGCGGGAATTAACCGGTTATCAATCGGCATGCAATCTGCCGTCTCGCATGTACTTCAAGTCTTAGATCGAACCCATAACCCTGCCAATATCGAGAAGGTAGTGGGTTGGGCGCGGGAAGCGGGCTTTGATGAGATCTCGCTCGATCTCATCTACGGAACACCGGGTGAGACGATGGATGATTGGCGAGCGAGTATCCAAGCAGCGCTCTCACAAGATATTTCTCATATCTCGGCCTATGCGCTGATCGTTGAAGATGGCACGAAGTTAGCTGCACAAGTACGAGGTGGCGAATTCATCATTCCTGATGATGACGAGACTGCGGATAAGTATCTTCTCGCTGATCAACTCTTTCACGAAGCAGGTTTTGATTGGTATGAGATTAGTAATTGGTCGAAACCTGGTTCTTCCTGCCGCCATAATGTTGCCTATTGGAAAGGTGCGAATTGGTGGGGGATTGGTCCTGGTGCACACTCTCACATCAATGGTCGTCGTTGGTGGAATGTGAAGCACCCAACTGCCTATCGCGAACGGATCGAAGAAGGCCATGCACCGATGCAGGCCAATGAGGTTCTCACTGAAGAGGAGATGGCTCGCGAAGAGATCATGCTCCTGCTCAGGCTTCCTGCTGGGTTATCGATCGACAGTTTCAACCCTGCTCAGCGAACCGCGCTCGAAGATTTTGTAGCTCAGGGATACTTTGAGCAGGATCCGTGGGAGCAAGGGCTCCTGACGCTTTCGCGAAGCGGGCGGCTGATCGCAGATCGAATCGTGCGCGAATTGGTCCTCTAGTAGAGTTCGCAAATCATGCATGAACGTCAGTTAGAGATCCTGCGCGCGATCGTAGATGAGTACGTAGCCACGGAAGAACCGGTTGGCTCTAAAGCTATTGCCGAACGTCATGGCTTAGGTGTCTCTCCAGCGACCATTCGAAATGAGATGGCAGTACTTGAAGATGCTGGCTTAATTGCCCAGCCCCATACAAGTGCTGGCAGAATTCCAACGAACTCTGGCTACCGACTCTTCGTAGATAAGATCGCCCAGATCAAGCCGCTCTCGACGGCAGAGCGACGTGCGATCGAGACATTTATGTCAGGTGCAGATGATCCTGATGAAGTTGCAACACGTGCGGTTCGACTACTCGCTCAAATCACCCATCAAGTCGCCATCGTCCAGGTACAGAGTTCAGAGCGCGTCGTTCTATCTGGCACAGCGAACCTTGCTCGCTCTAGCGTTGAGAGCGCAGCAGATCTCTACCCAGTGCTTGAAGCCCTTGAAGAACAAGTAGTGCTATTGAAACTCCTTTCTGATGCCGGAAGTTCGATTAATGTGAAGATTGGTAACGAACAACCAAGTGCAAACTTGCAGACAACGAGCGTTGTGAGCATGGGCGCAGGAAAAGGTGCGATCGGCATCTTGGGGCCAACTCGAATGGATTATGCAAGTTCGATGGGCGCTGTCCATGCTGTTGCTCGGTATATCAGTAAGTTCTTCGATGGGGAGGGTCACTAATGTCTGATCATTACAGCGCTCTCGGAGTCACTCGCGATGCTTCCGCCGATGAGATCAAGAAGGCTTACCGTAAATTAGCGCGTGAGTTACATCCAGATGTGAACCCTGATCCAGCATCAGCGGAGAAGTTTAAGACCGTAACTACCGCCTACGAAGTCCTGAGTGATCCACAGAAGCGTCAGAGCTATGACATGGGTGGAGATCCCTTCTCGCAATTTGGTGGCGGGGGAGCGAACTTCGGATTCGGCGACATCATGGATGCATTCTTCGGTGGCGGCGGATCTCGTGGACCGCGCAGCAGAATGCGCGCTGGTCAAGATGCCTTAATTCGCATCGAAGTTGATTTGGCCGAGGCCTGTTTTGGCGTCGAACGCGATTTTGAAGTTGAAACAGCTGTCGCTTGCGGAAAGTGTCATGCAACGGGTTGTGCCGATGGCGCGAAGCCAGCAACCTGCGATATCTGCAAGGGCCGCGGTGAAGTTCAACAAGTTCAACGATCATTTATCGGACAGGTGATGACGAGTCGTGCTTGCGCGAGTTGTCAGGGCTATGGCTCGGTTATCAAACAGCCTTGTAGTGAGTGCGCGGGGGATGGTCGAGTTCGAGCCCGCAAGAGTCTGCATGTGAAGATTCCTGCCGGCGTTGAAACCGGAAACCGGATTCAGATGACCGCAATGGGTGAAGTCGGACCTGGTGGCGGGCCAGCCGGTGATCTCTATGTCGAAATTGTTGAAAGCGAACATCCCTTCTTGGTGAGAGATGGCAATGATCTCCATATCTGGATCTCAGTGCCGATGAGCTCAGCCGCACTTGGCGGTCGCGTAATGATCGAGACGCTGGATGGCGAGCGAGAAGTCGCCTTTAAGGCGGGCATTCAGAGCGGTCATACCGTTGTACTTAAGGATTTGGGAGTTTCACGCCTTCGGGGCGGAGGCCGCGGAGATCTCGTCGTGCATATCGACATCACCACTCCATCGAAATTGAGTAAGGATGAAGAGGAGCTCTTCAAGAAGTTAGCAAAGCTTCGTAGCGAGGATGAGTCGACAGTCCGCGTTCATCAACGGGATGAGAAGTCCGATAGCGGGCTCTTCTCACGTTTCCGAGAAGCGTTCCACCGCTGATGCTCTCACTCTTCTTCGTTCCAGAGTTGAGCGATGGTAGCTCGGTCACTGTTGATGGAGATGAAGCGCACCATGCAATTAAGGTGATGCGGATGAAGGTAGGCGAGCGTCTGCAAGTGAGTGATGGACGTGGCAATTGGATCGAAGGGTCGATCTCGGCGATTGATAAGTCCAGTTTTAAAGTTGATGTTGCAGAACGCGGACATACCTCTCGTTCACACCCGGAATTTGTGGTTATTCAAGCGCTCACAAAATCTGAGCGAGCAAAAGAGACGATTGAACTCCTGGTTGAAGGAGGCGCGGATCGCATCATTGCCTGGCAGTCTGATCACTGCATCGCAAAGTGGAAGAGCGATATGCAGAACAAGTGGGAGAGCGCTGCTGTTGCTTCATGCAAACAATCACGACGCCATACAATTCCAAAGATTGAAGCGCCCATTACGCTCACACAAATACGGGAACGATTCACCGCTAACTCACTTCTCGTCGTGCTTCATGAATCTGCTCAGGAGAAGATCAGTGTCGTGGTCTCACCTTCGGCGATTTCATTTGATCAGATCGTCCTCGTCATTGGACCCGAGGGCGGGATCAGCAAGGATGAACTTCGCGAACTTGAAGCTATCGGGGCGAAGATCGTTCGACTAGGCAGCCCAGTTTTGAGATCTGCACATGCAGGTTTAGCTGGACTCTCGGCGATTTCAGCGCTGATCAAGCATTGGTAGCGAGCGACAAGGATTAGAGTGCTGATATGTGCATCTTCTGCAAAGTAGCCGCAGGCGAGTTCGGAACAGAGTTTCTCTACTCCGATGACGACGTTGTTGCCTTTCGCGATCTTGCTCCGCAGGCCCCAACCCACATCTTGATTATCCCTCGAGTGCATTTCGAGAATGTCGATGAACTCACGAGCGCCTCACCACGTACAACAGCGAAGCTCTTTGCGGTTGCCTCTCGCCTTGCGAAGGAAGAGGGTCTAGATGGACACCGAACCGTCTTTAACACCGGAGCTTCCGCTGGCCAGAGCGTCTTTCACGCTCATCTACATCTTCTAGGTGGCCGTCCGCTCGCATGGCCGCCAGGTTAATCGTAGGATTCGAGCAATGGATTCAGCCTTGATTACCGTCCCAACCGCGATACCTATGGTCGCCCTTGTTGGACCAAACGATAGTTATCTCCGTACCTTCGAGAGCACATTCCCTAAAATAGTTATCACTGTTCGCAGCAATGAGATCTTCGTCAAAGGCGACCTGGAAGAGTCCGCTGCCTTCGAATCTCTTGTTAAGGAACTTCTCGTTCTCTTGCGTGGTGGGCAGATTCTCACCCCCGATTCGATTGATCAGGCGATAGCCATGATTAAGCGGACCCCTGCCGATCATCCTGCTGAAGTCCTATCACTCAATATTCTCAGCAATCGCGGGAAGAGCATTCGACCAAAGACGGCGAATCAGAAGCGATATGTAGAGGCGATCGACACCCACACGATCACCTTTGGCCTTGGACCAGCGGGTACAGGTAAGACTTATCTTGCGATGGCGAAGGCGATTCAAGCCCTGCAAGCTAAAGAGGTCAATCGAATTATCTTGACCCGTCCAGCAGTTGAGGCCGGAGAGAAGCTCGGATTCCTTCCAGGCACGCTCTCCGAGAAAATCGATCCATATCTACGGCCGCTCTTTGATGCTCTTCACGACATGATCGATCAAGAGTCGATTCCACGGTTGATGCAATCGGGCGTTATCGAAATTGCACCACTGGCATATATGCGCGGACGTACGTTAAATGATGCTTTTGTTATTCTCGATGAAGCGCAGAACACAACGCCCGAGCAGATGAAGATGTTCCTCACTCGCCTTGGTTTTGGCTCGAAGATGGTCATTACTGGCGATGTAACTCAAGTAGACCTACCGAATTATGCGAAGTCGGGACTTGCGGTAGTTCAGAATGTTTTGAGCGATGTGGAAGATATCTCGTTCTCACACTTGAACTCTGAAGATGTGGTTCGCAACCGCCTTGTGGGCGATATCGTCGAGGCTTATGGACGCTTCGATGATTCAGAGAGCAAGGGCACAACTGATGGCTATAGAACTTTCAAACGAATCTAACTCTGCCTGCGAGGAGGCAGCCCTCATCTCAGTGGCTGAGTTCACTTTGGACGCCATGGGCATTCATCCGGAGTCAGATGTGAGTATCACGGTCGTTGATGAAGATCGCATGAGCGAACTCCACGTGGAGTGGATGGATCTCGAAGGTCCCACGGATGTTCTCTCCTTTCCAATGGATGAGATGCTGCCGAACTCTGCCGCTGATGGCCCTGGCATCGTTGGGGATATCGTGCTCTGTCCAGATTTTGCTGCCAAGCAAGCGGTGAAACACTCTCTCGCCGACGAACTCGCCTTGCTCACCATCCATGGCCTTCTCCACTGCTTAGGTTATGACCATGCTGAGAAGGCAGAAGAAGTTGTTATGTTTGAATTGCAAGATGACATTTTGGCGCGATGGAAGAGTTCTCGTTCATGAACCTCGCTAATGATCTCTTGGTGATCTGCCTCCTTGCGATCCCAGTATTTCTCTTAGGATATTTAGCTGCCCATCATCCGTTCTTCAAAGCGTTAGACCGGATTCTTCACTCCGCCATAAATCTCTTCACTGCTGGCCGTGGAATTGGAATTCGCCACTACACAAATGAAGCCGAGCTCCGCGATATGGTTGATGAAGCGAGTGAGCGCGGATTGATGGAGGATTCCGAACGCGAGATGATCCACTCAGTCTTCGATTTGGGCGATACGCTCGTACGTGAATTGATGGTTCCTCGCACCGATATGGTCTGGATCGAAGGGGATAAGACGGTACGTCAAGGCCTCTCACTCGCACTCCGATCTGGCTTCACCCGCATCCCTGTCATCACTGAAAATTTGGATAATGTCACTGGTATCGCTTATGTGAAGGATCTTGCTAGACGTGTTCATGAGCATCACGAATCTGAACAGACTGAGACCGTAGATGCGCACTCCCGTCCTGCCACCTTCGTTCCTGAGACGAAGACTGCCGCACAACTCTTGAAGGAGATGCAGAAGGACCAGATTCATATGGCGATTGTGATCGATGAATATGGTGGCACAGCGGGTTTGATTACGATTGAAGATATTCTGGAGGAGATCGTTGGTGAGATCGCCGATGAATATGATCTTGAAGCACCTGAAGTGGATTGGCTCAATGATGGCAGCGTGCGGCTCTCTGCTCGCCTGCACATTGAGGATTTTGAGGATGCGTGCAAGATTGAATTGACGGATGGCCAGCGAGAGGATGTCGATAGCCTCGGAGGTCTATTGGCGAAGGAGCTTGGCGGCGTTCCGATTCCCGGTAGCACGATCACAATTGCCGGATGGCGATTAACGGCCGAACGGCCCGTCGGTCGTCGCCATCGCATTGCATTTATCCTTGCGACTAGAAGTGATGAGGCTGACTCGCAAGCACGAGCATGATGGCCCTGTTGAAGTTGTAGGCTCACCCCATGCGTATCGTTCGATTCTCCCCGCCCGCTAGTGCCGGCCTAGGTAGCGATCCACACTTTGGTGTCCTCAACGACCAAGGCGAGATCCTTGTCATTAAGGGCGATCCCATCTACTCGGGAATCGTGCCGACAGAGACGAAGGTAGCCCTCGAGGATGTTCGGTTGCTCGCACCAGTGATTCCTCGCAGCAAGGTTGTCTGTGTAGGAAAGAACTACGCCGATCACGCAGCCGAGATGAACTCTGTTGTTCCAGATGAACCCATTATTTTCTTAAAACCCAACACCTCAGTCATCGGACCTGAAGAGATAATCCAGTGGCCAGCGATGGCGCCGAGCATCGATTATGAAGGCGAGCTCGCCATCGTCATCTCTCGCATCTGTAAAGATGTGCCAAAGGAGAAGTATGCCGATGTGGTCTATGGGTACACGATCGGCAACGATGTGACATCTCGCGAACTTCAGAAGCGCGATGGTCAGTGGATGCGCGCGAAGAGTTTCGATACCTTCTGTCCGCTCGGGCCATGGATTGAGACTGAATTTGTGCCAGGATCACAACGGATCGAAACGATCGTTGATGGCATTGTGAAGCAATCAGAGCCCATCTCATCGATGATCTTTGATATTCCGACGATCATCAACTTTGTCTCTTCGGTAATGACCCTCCTTCCAGGCGATGTCATTCTTACCGGCACTCCTGCGGGAATTGGCCCCATGGGCGCTGGCGAGAAGGTTCAGATCTCAATCGAGGGAATTGGTCAATTGACGAATACGGTGAGTTCTCATGGCCGCTAATACTTCATCTAATACCGCGACGAAGAAGGTCCGCGTCCGTTTTGCTCCATCTCCAACTGGTGAGCTCCACGTAGGCAATATCCGCACTGCGCTCTTCGACTGGGCATATGCCAGACATACTGGCGGCTCTTTTATCTTCAGAATTGAAGATACTGATACCGAGCGAGTCACCCCTGAATATATCCAGGCCGCGATCAATACCTTGAAGTGGCTGGGCCTTGATTGGGATGAGGGCCCTGAAGTCGGGGGAGCGAACGCCCCTTATCTGCAGAGCCAACGCCTCGATATCTATGCTCATTGGGCAGCTAAATTTCTAGAGCAAGGCGATGCTTATCATTGTTATTGCTCAGCGGAAGAGTTAGAAGCGGTTCGAGAGGCTCAACGAGCTGCGAACGTCGCTCCTGGCTATAACGGCGATTGTCGTAATCTCACAGCCGATCAAGTCGAAGCCTTCAAGGCACAAGGTCGCAAGCCAGTACTGCGCATGCGTATGCCCGATGGTTCAACCACCTTCACCGATCTCATTCGTGGCGACGTCACCTTTGAACATCAGTACGTTCCGGACTTTGTCTTAGTTCGTAACGATGGCTCACCGCTCTACACACTCGCGGTGGCTGTTGATGATGTTTTGATGCAGGTAACCCATGTTCTACGCGGTGAAGATCTACTCTCTTCAACTCCACGTCAATTAAGGGTCTACGATGCAATGGGAGTAAAGCCTGAAGATTATCCATTCTTCGCTCACCTTCCCTTTGTGATGGGCCAAGATAATGCCAAGCTCTCAAAGCGCAACGGAGAAACTTCCATCGCCTGGTACCGAGATGCTGGATATCTGCCCGAAGCGATTTGTAACTATCTCGCACTACTTGGCTGGTCGCCAGGTGAAGATCGTGAAAATGTCACGATGAAGGAGCTCACGGAGCTCTTCACGGTAGAGCGAGTTCATAGTTCGCCAGCACGTTTTGATATGAAGAAACTTGAGGCGATCAATGGCGACAAGATTCGCGCCTTGACCCTTGAATCATTCTTTGAATGGTCGATGCCCTTCTTAAGACGAAGTGGTGTGGCGACAGATTCTCCTGCCGATGTTGCACTTGTAAAAAAGGCACTTCCGATCATTCAGGAGCGGATCACAACGTTGAGTGAGATTCCAGCCCTTCTCAATTTCCTCTTCGTTACTGATTTTGCGATTGAACCGGAGTCAGGTGCAAAGATTGTTGATGAGGCCTCAAAGCAGGTCCTGACGATTTCAGCGCAGCGCCTGACGAATCTCGCAGCTACCGGGATCTGGGATCATGCCGGAATTGAGGCAGTACTCCGCACGGCGCTGATCGAGGAGCTCGGACTCAAGCCACGTATCGCTTTTAGCGCCCTCCGTATCGCAGTGACAGGTAGCCACATCTCACCACCGCTCTTTGAATCCATGGAGTTGCTGGGTCCGGAGAAGTCGCTCGCCCGTATTCGCGCGGCCATCTAAGCGATCTAGGCCGTTCGAAAGCTAGGCAAAGTTCGGCTATTCTTAGCCCTTCCGAGATAGGCGTGAGAACGTCGATTTTGGTGGGGTATGGGGTAATTGGCAGCCCAAGTGATTCTGGTTCATTTAGTCTAGGTTCGAGTCCTGGTACCCCAGCG
>Ga0214164_1002283_pt1 | contig 9987 bp, 15 predicted proteins | sample TroBogepilimnion_13_FD_153003 | JGI IMG/M metagenome (GOLD analysis project Ga0214164, IMG submission 153003) | Freshwater microbial communities from Trout Bog Lake, WI - Practice 03JUN2009 epilimnion v4 | ecosystem: Environmental > Aquatic > Freshwater > Lake > Epilimnion/Euphotic zone ...
CGGGCTACTACGGGCTTGCTGAGTACGAGCGCGACGAGCTGCTCAAGCCGACATTCTCCATCTCCAAGGCGCCTGAGCGCTTTGAGACGCTCCTGCTGGACGTGGGCTCCAAGTACGTGCTGTTGCGCATGAATCGCAGCAAGGCGAACAAAGAGAACGAGGAGGTGCTGCGTGGTCTGTGCCGGCGGCACGGCTTTTCTGTGCTCCTGTACACGGGCGAGAAGACGCAGATCGCAGTGACGCGTGCGGAGCAGAAGCGCTTTGCTCGCGCAGGATACAAGCTGCCGTGCCTGGAGGACGCGCCCATTGTGACCACCGTGGTCATTGTGCGCGGGCGGCTGCGTGCGGGAAAAGTCGTGCCCAAGACGCACGTAGGCTTTGTGTGGGAGGGCGCCAGCAAGTCCAAGACCGACGCGGTCGTTCAGGGGCTAGTGGGACGGATGTGCGGATACGCGTTTGGCGACAAGAAACCGACGCTGTACGTGCCTGCCTCTGCGCTCATTCCTGACGAGCTGGGTCAGGTGCTGACGGGCGAGCTGCCCAAGACGGCGACCAACCTGCGTGCCAGCGCAGTGACAAACGGGAAGTCGGTGTTCTCGGCGGAGGTGGCGTAATGTATGAATATCAAAACTCAAAAAAAAACAAAAATTTTTCAATGCTGTATTCACTTACGCCTTGTACTCCGCCTTCTGCTCAGTAGAGAGCGCCTTCCATAGTTCACCCAGCTGCTTTGGCGAGTAGGTTGTACCTATAGGTGCCGCCTTGCGAGTACGGTCACAGAAGAGCATATAGCTTGTCAGAGGCTTCTTTTCCGCATTCTGATCTTTGGGCGCAGCCGCCTTCCTTGCGGGCTTGACCGCCTTTGGCTCTAGCTTCTTTAGCGCCTCCGCAAGACGCGTCTGGACCAGGGCGAGCTCCGTCGCCATATCAACAACCTGCGCGGAAAGAGATTCAAACGTCTGATTGGAGGAAGACATACTAGGGGAATGCTGGGTTTCTAACAAGAAAGATGCTGTATCAATTTTTATGAGGGTGGCACGCTGCTGGGGCGTAATATGAAATGCGACGGGATTTGACCAGTAGGCGTAGGGAGTGGCGGTACTGGTGGCGCGGGGTAAGGCGAGGAGTTTTTTCAGTCCTGCGATTTTGCCCTTGAGACCTGGCTTTCCGCGAGACTGGCGCTTCCACGACCACTCGAACTGTAGTGTATTTGACCAATCTGGAAACCCTGACACGTAGAACGCCTGCGTCCATTTGCTGCCTTTGGTGGCTTTCGCTCCGCCGGCGAGTTCTCCATTATGCTGTCTCAGTCGGTGGGCTGGATCATTCGTAGCACCAATATAAGTTCTATTGGTTCCAGGAATGTAAAGTAGGTAGCAGTAATTCATCGTCTGCTGTTAGTGTGCCTACGTTTATTGCGTTTATATATTCGTCGTCGGTGCTTACGTGTTTTACCGCCGCCGTGTTTTCTGACGGGAGCAGATGGGAAAGAGGGTCTTATATTATTAGATGGTAATGTGGGCATAGTGGGCACAGTGGGCATTGGAGGCATAGCAGGCAAATCGGGCATTGGAGGCAAGGTGGTTGCGGCTTTCAGCTTATTCTGCGCGCCCGTAGCTGATGCCACTGCGTCTAGTGGGTTCGCTTGAATATCTTGAAGTTTGTTGAGAGCTTTATTCGCGCCAGTTTTCTCCATTGCTGTATGAACAAGGTTTTGCTTGATCGCATCTACTGTAATAGGCGGTGGAGGTGCTCCTTTATCTTCGCCGACCTCGGGTACATAATAATCCAACCACGTCTGAAGTGTAGGAATCGGTTGAAATGTATTTATAATACGCGCGCGATTTACAAGGTAACGTGAGTACTGCTTTTCTATTCCATTCGCTGCCATATTGAGTGTGGCACCGACATCAAACGGAATTGCTACAAGCATGAGTTTGAAGGCATCACCTGTTCGCTTTCGTGATATACTCACAATAGCTCCAACGAATGCCATATATGCGGTTATAATATCACCTATGAGCGACCCCGTTTCAGCAGCAGGACCTATGCCTAATCCTGCTGTAAAAATACCTCCTATGATTCCTGCGCCATAATGAAGGATTACTTCAATAGCTTCACCTAACGCAGGAATATTTGTTGTAAATGTATCGAGCGCTATACTTATATAAGGTCCAAATATGTCCATATGTTCCAAATTATACATAAGATAGAAATACCACCATACACCGTCCCACTTCTCAGAAAAATGTAGATAGAAGGGCGACTTTTCATACGATTTGTAGAGTGAATGAAAAACTTTTTCCCAAAATTCAACTTGGTGGGGTGGCTCCTGATATCCAGGACGCTGTGTCGCACCGAACATATCGTCTTTGGGGTCATAGCCAGGCTTTGTCGGATCGCGCAAAGTAACAGGAGGCGGCGTTGCTTGACCTCCTCCGTATTGGGAGTTCGGGATATTCGGCACTGTATTATGACGGGATTTAACCAGGTTTATAATACCACTCATATCCTCTGGTGAAAAAAGAGGTTTACCGTGCTCTGTAGTATTTCGCGCAAGTGTTGCGGGAGATACATTCCTATTTTTATCTAAAAATTGGTATAGAGTGGACAGTTTACTGAGTTCATAACTGATATTAGGAAAGCGGGAACCGGTTGCCTCATCTGCTAGCATATATGCGCGTGGATCTGGTGGTATATTATTAATTTCTAAGGTATTCGGCATACCCTCCCTACTTATACAGGTTTTTTTGGTTTTTGTTTTGGTTGGTTACTCGTAGTCGCGGATAGCGAGACCGACAGGGAAGCGCGGGATGCCGTCCTCCGTCAGCTCCTGGAAGCGCACCGTCAACTTCTTGCCGACCGCCTTGGATGCCGTCTTGAATGCCTCGGCGCGCTGCTCGTGCGTGCCCCTAGGGCGGACGCTGAACGGCTTCTTGTCCTTGGTCTCGCAGACCCAGATGACACAGCCCTTTTCAATGCCGTCGCCCTCCTTGAAGCCGACAATCTTGTACTCGTCGTCCTTGAACTCCTTGTACTTCTGGAGGTCAGCGGAACGGTGCCCCACCTTGTAGAGCCCCGCCTTGTTCCGTAGGATGAGCCCCTCGTAGCCGTCGGCGACGTACTCTGCGTGGAGTTTTTTGACGTCGTCCAGATTGTTGGCAACGTCGGTCGGCAGGAGCTTGAGCGCCTTGAACTTGTGCGTCTTGAAGAGGTCCGTGAGCCAGGCATTCCTTTGCTCGTTTGTGCCGTCCTGGACCGTGTCGTAGACGCAGAGGTAGATCTGCGTCATCTTTGGCGCATCTGCCGGCTTGAGCGTCTCCTTCTTGACCAGCCCTACAATCTCCTGGAAGTTGAGTGTGTCGCTGTAGAGCTCGCCGTCCAGAATCGTGCCCTTCGGCAGACTGTTGATCTCAGCGCGGATGTGGTCCATGTGCGGGAACGCCTTACCCGTACGGCTGTAGAGTCCCTTGCCTGAGATGGCGAGGCAGCGCACGCCGTCCAACTTGCGCTGGGCGTAGCACGGAAACTTGATGTCCTTGCCGCGCTTGTTGTAGTCGTGAGCGAGCATCGGGTGCGGGACACCGCCGGCATCTGCTGCCGCCTTAGCGTTCTTCTCGGCGCTCGGCTTGGCAGACTTGACGCTCTCCTTGTCGGAGTCGCCCGCCTTTTCCTCCTCAGGCTTCTTCTCAGTCATACCACCCGCCTCGGTCTTCTTCTTCCAGTCGCTCTGCGCCTCATTGACCGCCTGCTGGACCGGCGTCGTTTCGTTCTTCTTGCCGATGTTCTTACCCACCGTCACCAGGCGGATGTTCTCCTGGAGCTTGCCACCGAGATAGCCGTGGGTCGTCGTAATCGCGCCGACGCCTTTTTGGTCCTCAACTTTGATGGACCACATCTTGATTTTACCCGTAGACGCCTTGCCGTACAGGGTGGGAAAGGAGGGAATAGCAGACATTGTTTGCTTTGGATGGAGGAAAGTGTAAGGATGTTATGTACGCACTCGATGAGTACAAAGCGTCCTGTGGTGGTTTCAATTTTTTTCAAGCGAGTTGCCGAGCGAGACCTAGCGGCGGCGGCAAGTACGGCGGCGCTTACCACCCAAATACGTCGGACCCGCCTCTTTGAGTATCTCTTTTGCCGTTTTTCCATCTGTTAAAAAACGGGATGAATACGGATCTTGCTGAACGTTGACAATCGCATTATTTGGAATATTAATTGTACGCCTGGATTTACGAGTCGGGTTCCGTCGCGCCATCTATAGTACAACTGTATTTTTCGGTTTCCTTCGCATCTGCATCTCTTTGTTTGGAATAATCCGCCGACCTGTCTCCTTCCCCCACTTCTCAATAGCAGTCGTATACTCTTCCGTAGAATAACGACCACCAGGGCGCTGTGTAGCAGTCAGCTTTGCGGGAGTAATATTGAGGGACTTTGCGAGTTCTGCGATTTTATCGTGATCATCAGGAATCTCAATTTCATTCATACTGTGAAGTTCGTAGTTCGTAGAAAGACCGCGGACTGTCTTGAATGTAAGTGGGGTGGCAGAGGTAATACGATACCGATTACGGATATGAAGCGGGATAAGTTGTTCCATAGTGGTCGGGCGCTCCCAGTGGGACCAATTTTCCTTACATAGATGAGTCATATGACCCGTTTGAATGCATCGACGGCACGTAAACTGTTCTTTTATAGGGCAATCATCAATAGAATGTTGTAGTTTAAGCCCCTTATAGCCAACAGCTTCACAGTTTGGACAAGGCATATTTTATGGGTGACGAGGTGGAAGTCTAAAAAGCCCTTAGGGTGGATTCAATTTTTTCAAGCGACTCAAGCGAGACACCACGTTGTACAACAATCCCTTTGTGGTTCTACCTTTTTTGTCTCCTCTTTCGGTCTACCTGTTCGCATCGGATTTTCATCGTGAAGCGTACAATAGATTTTACCAAATGCTACACGATTCTTACAATCTGCGTGGGAACATATGGGCGTTTTTGTAAGAGTTACAACACGTGATGATGAGACTGAAGTAGTATTACCCATTCTACTTATCGGTGACGAAAAATTGAATAATTCTTCCTCACTTATTTGACGTGTAATGCTCTCTCCAGATTTCTATACGCTCAATCGGCATACAGAGTTTCCCTTTCCCCATAGCAACTGTGACCATATTACAGACCAGGAGTTGTTTTCGCTACTCTTTGGAAATTATCATCTGCCTGAATTTCTAACAAAATACTATGTGGGTCGGTTGGGTGGCGATGCGGCGGGATCGGTGGCGGATATTGTAGCATTGCTACGTACTGATGCCGACTTTGTTCTGGCGGCAACGTGCTATTTGCGGCTCAAGTTTGTGCTGGAAGCGCTTCACGTACCATCCCTTATGAAACGGCTGCGTGATGTGCCGTTGCGTATTGCTGCCGACCGTGGCGATTGGTTCAAAGTGGGGGTTGCTGATGAGCGGGTCTGGCGTATTGACTGCCTGGCAACGTGGCTCTTCAACTATATGATTCTGGTGGTGGAGTTGCGGTGTGCTGGGCGGACGCCTGACCGGATTGAAGAGTCGATGCGTCTTGGGCTAAGGGTGATGAATGCGGCGATTCAGAGAGTTCGTGCCGAGCCGTGCGACGGACGTTATATGTGGCAGCATACGGCACCTTACATACTGGTAATATACCCGTTCCTGTGCCTTGTAAAGGGCTTATGGAATGCTGTTGCGCCGATGGTTACGACGGACTTTGCGAGTCTTGGCGGGACCCACTGTAGCACTGTTACAGGTTGGGGTTTGAACTCGCCCAATAATCGCGCAGCCGATGCGTTTACCTGAATGCCCCGTTGTCTGGCTATCCTCAAACGGTCCCCTTCCCAGGTCATCCTCGTCCTCGTGAACAATCACTGAGCGTCCCCATAGATCCTCTAGGTTAACACCCTTCAGGAAATAGGTCACCTCATCGCTTGGACCTGTTAAATTGCCCAGGTCGCCTGTATGCCTTTGATTTTTTGACGTTGGGGGACCACCGTGCTGGGCTTTCGGTCCCATATGAAAATGATCGCACGCCCCCTTACAACCTTCGCCCCGCAAGTCACCCGCCTTATGAATATGGAATCCATGTTTGCCTTTCGGGAGCTCGGTAAAGATGGCGTGTACCTTTGTACCTGTAGACGTTTGTGAAAAATTGACTTCACCGGTGATACCATTGGTGCCTGTAAACAACGCGACAGCCATTTCTACTATGTCTGACAGTATTCTTATCAACATGCTCTTAAACGAGGATAATGCGCTCGAGAATACTTGGGTCATTTATATTGTCTTTACGTTACTCACTGGAGTCTATTGTGTATGGTATAACTTGTTCAAATCTATGGTATATGCGGGAATTACTCTTGAACTTGCACTACGCTTTCTCAAATTCTTTGTAGATTCGGCGCTGACCTGGGCGTTTCGACGACGACACCCCACTATGATAGCAGTATAGATAGAAAATTTGATACCGGCGAGTATATTTTTAGAGAATGTAAAATGGATTTCATGTTCTATGCGCTTAATGTAGGATTTCTTCTGGGAGCGGCGTATTACGCTTATATTATTCACGAGGAGATTGAGGCATTGAGACTTCGCATTGTACAGTTATCCTCGGCGTGCCAGCTCGCCGAAATACAAACGGGTCGCCCGTACTTTACCTCCCTCGGCAATAAACTCGCATCATGTGAGGTCGCAACCCGTGTCTATGAGGTCGCCAAAGAGCGCCTTCAGATGCTAGAAGATACATAAAATTAATATATCTAATTAGGAGGTATGGCAGGATTTCATTTAATTCCGCTCGGATTCGCAACAATTATGGCAATCATAGACTCAATCGGACTCGGTTTGCTTAAACAAATATCTACAAAGGCGGTAAGTTTTTCATTTATGCCTATCGCAGCACTGATTTACGCCATACAACCCTTTATTTTCTTACAGTCATTAAAGTTTGAATCAATGACGGTAATGAATATCTTATGGGACCTTACAAGTGACATTATAGTAACCTTTGTAGGAATATTTATCTTAGGCGAAGAGATCGGCTTTCGCAAGGCAGTTGGTATAGTCTTCAGTTTTATCGCTATTTATCTCTTCACCTTTGAGGATGGTCATAGTCCTTTAGAAAAGTATATAGCAAATGCGTGTAATTTTAAGACTTGAGAACCTCTACCAATTGTTTTACCTCATCTGCCCATTTATAGCTAAGAACCGTCTCCCGTGCCGCTTTACCGTGCGCTTCGAGAAGGTCCGTATCGAGTAGATACTCCTCAGCGGCGAGGGCAAGGTCCGTCGCATCTACAATCTCACTCTTTCCACCAATGCCGCTCATAGCAAGCGGTAAATATAGCTCATATTTCGGCGTAACGCACATCGAATTATGATTTGGAATACAGAAATCGCGGAAGCCCCCAATATACGGCACAACCTGTGGAATACCCACACCCATCGCCTCAAATTGACAGAGACCAAAGCCCTCTCCATCGGCGGCTGTAATTCCAACATCACTCATTGAGTAGAGTTCATTAATTATACTATCATCCCACGCCATAGAATGCTCTGTCACCATTAATTTATGAACATGAAACTGTGGTGGTAATCCTAGACGAATGAGCTCCCGCATATAAATTTCCTTAATAGGATATCCACCCAGGTGTCCAATATCACAGACCGCAAGAAGACCCAATGGTTTCGTGGGGTACTTTGCAACAAGTTCTGCGAACGCCTGTACAACAATATCGTGGCGCTTTCGCGGCGTATTACGATTGAGGTTCAAAAACAGAAATACATGCTGGGGAATATTATGCTTTTTACGCATTGCGTCGCGATTGAGCGGTTTGAATTCATTCGGCTCAAATCCGTGTCTCAGTACGTAGATTGGCTTCGTAATACCCTGCTGCTGGAGAATTTCACGCCAATAGTTTGTAAACGCAAAATAGATATCCGCATCCTTATTAATACGGTCCAGAAATTCTGGGCGTTGTATCTTATACACTTGGTCAAGGTAGATAATTGTCTTATAAGTACGTTCCTCAGGCTGAAGCTGCTCTTGTAGTTTATCTAGAAAACGGCAAATAATACTGGCATCGTTATAAATCATCATAAAGTCTGGTTTTACCTGGCGTACATAATCTGGTAACTGACTGAATCCGAATCCCTGCTCACCGTGGTCCTTTTCATTCGCGTAAGGATCGTAAACATTGACATTTGGTGGATATGTGCGATTCGGCTGCTGATTCTTAACAAAGTTTTGAAAGGCGAAATGGTATACACTTATCCAAGGATATTTTACGAGTTCGTGAACCATATTATGCGTCACTTTGCTATAGCCGGTCGTCTGATTTGTATGCGTCGCAACAAGCATAAATTTGACTTTTCGTTGTACCGGTATTTGTTGGGGAATATTTGCCAAAAGGGCATTTAAATTGGTAAAATTTGACATGTAGGGTCTTATATTAGTTCATATAAAAGTCTTTATATGTCATCCGCCGTCCCGCCCGCAGAACGAAAAGCAAAAATTCCACGCGCGTTGCGCGAACAGGTGTGGCTCGCATCTGTAGGTCCCAAATATGAGGCAAAATGTACCATATCTTGGTGTAAAAATCAGATGAGCGTCTTTGAGTTTCACGTAGGTCATAATAAACCAGAAGCGAAAGGTGGGAAAACAGATATTACAAATTTGCGCGCTATCTGCGCGCGCTGTAATCTTTCTATGGGAAGCCAATATACAATCGATGAATGGGAGAAATTATCTGCTAAAAAGAGCTGTGGTTGTTGGGGTTGATGCCCATGTTAATTGAATAGAGGCTTAAGGCGATCCTTAACATCCGCCTTTTTTCCTTGCCACCACGTATTGAGAACGCGTCTATGTTCATCCATCACCGAGGGATTTTGTGCGAGCATCGGTAGAAGCTCTGCCGCCTTCTCCCACGATGGGAATGATAGAATGGGGTGATTTCCTAGAACCTCCGCATACTGGTCAACACCCTCAGGTACATAAATAGGAATGGCACCCTGTTCAATCGCCTCATAGAGACGGTACGATTCGAGAGCAGATGATCCAGAGAAGCAAGGTACAAACTTCGTCTGCTGATTGAGCTGATTATATTCATTCGTATTCAGCTTTGGCGGGTCAGACCACGACGGCTTATCCGCGCGCTTGAAATTGCCTGTACGCTCAAGAGTCTGAAGCGCCTGGCTGCGTCCTGGGCGATCCGTAGAACCCGCGAATGACCACAGGTAGGGACGCTCAGAAAACGTCGGCGTTAGGGTCTCGCGTCCCTTACGACCATTTGCGTATCCTAGTGGAATGAGTGTCACCTTGTCCATCGGTAGATTGGGGCGAGCATAGTTACGAATGACACGCTTGACCGCCGGCGAGTTGTAAAAATCTACAGGATCCCTTCCAAACTCGTCGCTGATATGGAGAATCGTCATTTGCTTGCCTAGCTTCTCTAGACCACTCGCAAAGCCGTTGTAGATATAACCCAGGGCGCTCTCACCTGGAATTGTTTGGAATAAGAGGATAGGATTCTGTGCCTTCGTAAGCTCATCAAACGACTCGAGCGGAACCCACTGAATTGGCTTGGGAAACAGTGAGTTTAGCCAATCGTTCTCTAGGAATTCTGGCTTAATTGTCTTCAGATAGAAAATAGGAATTGTATTTGTCGATACGGATGAGGTGGGAGCAATCTTTGCTAGAATATTACCCCATACAGCACTATTAGATAGGTCAAAACTACGCTTCAGATTTTCGTAGACATCCGTCTTATAACGCATAAACATATCATTCTCAGATACAATGAGCTGCTCAAGCATCGCAAGATAAGACTTCGTAGACTCAAAGTTCGTCGTTGCCCAGATAGAGACCATCGCATCTAGCGCCGGCTTGAAGTCCGCCTCATTCTTCATAACCGTTGCCTGTAGGAGTCGATTCCATACAGTAGCGAAATCGGCAGAAGGGGCAG
>Ga0214164_1002287_pt1 | contig 9972 bp, 12 predicted proteins | sample TroBogepilimnion_13_FD_153003 | JGI IMG/M metagenome (GOLD analysis project Ga0214164, IMG submission 153003) | Freshwater microbial communities from Trout Bog Lake, WI - Practice 03JUN2009 epilimnion v4 | ecosystem: Environmental > Aquatic > Freshwater > Lake > Epilimnion/Euphotic zone ...
CAGTTGTGACAAAGTAGCATACACTTTTCAACTTCTTCGACCAAAATTTCCCATTTTGTATTGGAACATCTTCTCATATCTATTTGAAAATTTTTATCTTTTAGGTGATGGAAACAAAGACCAGCATAATTTTTATTGTAACCACATACTGAACAACAAGATCCTTTTAATTTAATTAATTTGGTTTTAACATCTAATCCTCTTTCTCTTTGGTTTGTATAGGATTGATTTTTCAAGTTTGTAGAAGTATTTTTACAAGGCAAACTACAAAATTTTGTTTGTTTACCTTTAAGTTTATTTGAACATATGACACAATTTAACATTTAAAGTCCTTTATAGTATTATGATTAACTTCATAATCTATTTAGTAAAATATAACAGCGGATTGGTGAAATAGAATCACAAAAGACTCATAATCTTTAGTTCTTGGTGCAACTCCAGGATCCGCAACCAACAAGGAGATATTATGAGTGAAACTAAAAAGCCTGCAACACCAATTAAGCCACAAACACAAAAGCCAGCACCAAAACAAACTCAAAAATTTGTTCCCAAAAATACTGTAATGCGTAAAGCAGGTCGTGGTCGGTAACAAAACCGAAATAATATGATGGCATAAATAAAATTTTAATCCAAAAAACTTATAATGGTTCGTTATGTCCAAAATATTATTCATACTAAAACGCAGAGAAGATTACAACGCTAAAGTACATTCACACATTGGTTTGAGTACAGGTTTATATAACTCTGCCAAATTTATGAATGATATGTTGGTTGAAGCAGGATTTAATTCTGTTCTTGAAGTTGCTGTTGATAACAATTGTATCGATAGACTTGTATCTAAACACAAACCCACTCATGTAATCATTGAGGCACTATGGGTTGTTCCTACTAAATTCTCCATTCTTCAAAAGTTACATCCAAGTGTTCAATGGATTGTTCGTTTACATTCTGAAATGCCTTTTATGGCAGGAGAAGGAATGGCCATGGATTGGCTAGGCGATTATAGAACATTTAAGAATGTTAAGATTGCTTGTAATGCACCTAGAATGTTGAGAGAAATTCAACTCTATTTGGGTACAGATAAAGTAATTTATTTACCTAATTTTTATCCACAAGAATACAAAACAAAACAATTCAACAAAGATAAAGAATGGGTTGATGTATCTTGTTTTGGTGCAATTCGTCCATTAAAAAATCATTTAGTGCAAGCATTTGCTGCTATTGAATTTGCTGAAAGAGTTGGAAAGAAATTACGATTCCATGTAAATGCTGGTCGTATTGAAATGAATGGTAATGCCAATATCAATAATCTCAAAGGATTATTTCAGCAAATCTATGGAAGAGGCCATACATTAATCAATCATCAATGGACTCCTAGAGAAGAATTTTTACAGTTGTGTTCTCAAATGGACATTGGTATGCAATGTAATTTCTCAGAAACTTTTAACATTGTGGGTGCTGACCTAACTTCTCAAGGTGTTCCTTTGATTGGAAGTACTGAAATTCCATGGTCAACCTCATTTATCAATGCGGATTGTACAGATAGTGAAGATATTTGTGAGGCACTTTTGAGGGCTTATAAATACCCTAGATTAAGTGTTTTTTTGAATCAACGAAATTTGAAAAAATATACAAATAATACCAGAAAAATCTGGACAAAATACTTCCTTTAGGAGAACTTCATGGCCAAACATCATCACCACAAAGTAGTCAGCCAACATTGGTATAATGGCGAACTATTAACATTAGAAAACTTCTTTGCTTCTGCTATTGACGCTAAGAGCTTTGCTGACAGTTTAAATTCACACACAGTTAAGATTTACGACCTAGAAGGTGAAATCAGTCACTCTCAAGGCTTTGTAGAATCTAATACTTACGCTTAATTACTTAGAAGTGGCACGATAGGTGCCGTCCCAATTGGCTGGAAGACCTTCTTCCAGCCTTTCTAGCATGTTCTTGTAGTACTGGTTCAATTCATTATTTTCTTCAATCAGTTCTTTACAGAGCTTCTTAGCTTTAGTCCAATCACCAGAGTAATAACAATCTAAGTACATTTGATGTTTGTAATTAGGTTTGGCTAAAGTGAATATCTTCACGCCTTCTGTTTTACCTTTAACAGCAATACAATCTAATTCAACAACAGGATATTCATCTCTTACTTGAACGGCTGTATCAGGTCCGAGGACCATTCTGACACCATATGGTTTACTTTGGCCTTCAAGGCGGGATGCAAGATTAACAGTATCTCCAAGACAAGTATAATCAAAACGCTGACTGCTACCCATATTCCCAACAACAACGGTACCAGTATTAATGCCAAGGCCCATGCCAAAAGCCGGCACACCTTCTGCAGCAATTTCTTTATTAAATTCATCTAAACTCTCCATCATTTCAAGTGCAGTTTTAACAGCTTTCTTAGCATGGTTTGGCTCATCTACAGGAGCATTCCAAAATGCCATTTGAGCATCACCAATATACTTATCTAGTGTACCATTATTTTCTAAAATCTTTTTTGTCATCGCTGTCATATAACGATTCATAATCTTGGTTAAACCTTGAACATCTTTACCATAGTGTTCTGATATTGTTGTAAAGCCTCGAACATCGGTGAACATAATGGAGAGTTCACGGGATTCCCCACCAAGTCGAAGTAATTCTGGATTTTTTTGGAGTTTTTCAACAAGTGCTGGTGATAAGTATGTTCCAAATTGTTTTTTGATTTGGAGTTTTTGGCGCAACTCTGAAAGGAATTTGACAACGTAACCATGTGCGAAAACAAGAGTAATGGTGCAAAGCGGGAAAGTAACATCAAGTAAGTATTGTTCTCTATTAAAGAGTTCACGGCCAAGCAAGTAGGATGCAATTCCCATAACGATAATTGCGATGTAACCATGTGTGTACCTCGTAAAGAATAATGCTATTATACAAAGCGCTACGGTGTATAATATCTCTGCTCCGTCTGACCAGTCTGGTCTGGAGATGTTTGTACCTGAAATTAAGGTGCTTAATACTGCTGCTTGAAGATGATGTGGATAGACTGCCCCCATAGATGTTGCGACAGGGTTGTTAAGACCTTTGGCGGTAAGTCCAACGATGACGATTCTTCCTCCAAGTTCGCCTGGTAAGTTACTGGCAGAATACTCAATTGGTTTTGATGACCAATCGACCCAAATTCTACCGATTGAATCGGTTGTGATTTTTCCAAATTTAGGAATTCTGAGTGCTTGTATTCCGTTTCCATTAAGTTTAATTTGGAAGCTGGGGTCTCCGCTAGCCACACGCAACGCTTCAAGCCCCATTGAGGGATACAATAAATTGGCCGAACTGACGACCATAGGAACTCGTCTTGTGACGCCATCAATTTCGGGGAAAGTATTAACAATACCAACACCAGCAGCTGTTTCATTTAACACCTTTACGTTTGGTTGAATTGAATTGTAATTTACACCAGAAAATCCTTCACCAATTATAGAAACTCCTGGTCTAAAAGGAATTATACTGCCTTGTTTATCGTTAGAACCTACTTGAGGTAAAACTACAGGATACTTCTTGAGTGTGTCAGCCAAATTAATATCTTGAGAAAACCTATCGACATCAGGCATATAAACACTAAACACAACGAGCCCAGCACCACGTTGATACAAATCTCGGATAATTTTTGCATATTCGTTCCTCGGAAAAGGAAATTGTCCTTTTTGTTTAACTGTTTCGTCATCTATATTTACAACAACCATTTGTTGTGAATTGACAACAGGTTTAGAAGTAATAACAGTATCAAAATAACGTAATCTTACCGATTCAACGAATGTTGGATCTTGTACACGAATACACACCAATAATATGAGTGTTAATATTGCTGTCCATGGAGATGTTAATAATTTTTTCAGTATTTTCATATTAGTTTCTTATGTAACTATAACTACCACAATTGGTGTAACATTGAATACTCATTGAACCGGTATTCGACTGTGTTGGATTCGTTTGTTGTATTGTAACATTGGCACCATTTGTACCATTCATATTTAGTGTGAAGGATTTATCTGCGCCTGCATTACCCGATTGAGTTGCATTAATTGTGTTTGCATTATTTGTTGTTCCTGTACCGCCAATAATGTTCATTGTGTTATTACTAGCACCACTTTGATTAATAGTAATATTATTTGCTGAACCGTTTAAATTTTGTACAGTTGCAACCATATTTCCTACACCATTTTGTGTAACAGAAACAGTATTATTGAATCCATTTGGAATTTTAATGTTTGCAGTCTGTTGACCAAAACCATCTTGAGTAACACCAATCACATTGTTATCTCCCGAACCTTCTTTTCCAACAGCAATGTCAACAAAATTTCCGGAATAATTTTGTTTAATATTATATTGATTATTATTACCAATTTGATCTATTGTAACAATATTATCTCCGGCTTTTGTATATGAACAATGTCCAAGGCCGGCTAGTAGAAAAAAAATAATTAGAAGTTTCATTAGTTTTGTTTTAATGTTATAATCGTGTTTCCACCAGTATTAACTCTATTATGCACAGTTACAGCACCTTGTGTTTGATATATGGTTGCATTTTCGGACTTAGATACTGTAACACATTGCATATTACTTCCATCATTACGACACAATTCTACTGTTGATGCACCAATCGTTGATACAACACCCGTTTCTTTTTTATAATCTGGTAATATATTATTTTGTGGTGCTAAAACATTAGCTAATAATCCCATTTGTTCATCTTGTAACTGTTGTGCTAAAATATCAAAAATATTAGCTAAAAAATATTGTTCAAGTAATGGTTTAGTTAATGGATTATCTCCGTATGGCGTTTGACTTGCCAATTCATTTTTTAAAAAATCTTGTTTAAGAAAATTAACTGCCAACATATTGGCAGAGTTAATAACAACGGTACTTTTATTTTCAAGTTTATCTTTATTTAATTCTTTTGGTGGAGCGACAATAAGGAGATTATTAATTGTATCGGCAGTCAAAGAAAGTATAACCGGTTTCATTGGTGCTGTGGTACGACTTTCCACTTTGGTGCCTTGAAATGGTTTATTAAGACTTACCATACCTGCTTCATTAATAACATCAATAGCACCTGTCTTACAATCTCTTTCAATATCAACCCATCCTTTTGGACAAGAAGGTAATAAAATGATTGTAGAAGCTCCAGATTCATCCACGGTTGCAGTAAAGTCTGTACCACGAACTGCAATTGTCGCTGAAGGGGTATTGAGTGCTACTGCATTAGGATTGTTATGTGCAATTGCACCTGAAGCATAACGAACTGTACCTGAAGCAAACTTCATGGCCAGTTTACCACCTTTGGATGATTTTGAATCATAAACGAAATCGTCAATAACCAATTTTGAGTTTTCGTTAACCTCAACTTTAGTATCATCGGCAAAAGTTATTCCAACTTTACCTTTAGTTGTATTGACGGTATCGTTCATTTCAACACCAGTACCTTTGGCAGCTAGCATTGATTTGTTGGAACGAACAATGGAACCGGGAGCATTCACCTGTTCGGTGACTGTCCCTATTCCAGCATAACAATTAAATGATATCAATAAAACACATAATAAAGTATGTTTCATTAGTGTGCGTTACTATGAATGGTAAATGTATTACTGTTACCAACAGATTGCAAGTTTACAGTAGTGTTACCTGCAGCTGCGTTCTGTAATATGTTTACGGTATCACTAGAACCTGTCAAAGAAACAACTGTAGTATTTTGATAAGAACCTGAACTGGTTTGACCAATTGCCACAGTATTACTTGCACCAACAACAGTTAAGTTTACAGAACCATTACTATTATTTTGCGTTGTTGCATTACCAGTTAAAGCTGAACCACCAATACCTTGTTCAACAGTAATAGAGTTAGAACCACCACCAGACACATTAATAGTTTGTGAGTTGCTATTTCCATCTATGGTTGAAACCACACTATTGCTAGCACCACCTGTCGTTGTAGCGGTAACAGTATTTTGTGAACCTAACACATTAATATTAGCATTGGAATTGTTGCCGGTTTGATTGACTGTAACAGTATTACTTGCTGATACTCCTTGGCCATCGTTATTTGAATCAATAACAGCGTTAGAGTTATTACCATTAATCGAATAACTAAAATTGTTTCCACCACTCACACCATTAGCTACAGAGGTTTTGATACCAAAACTAACAGTATCTCCTGTACCTACTTGATTGATAGTTACTTGATTACTATTACCATAGATGGTTGCTGGAGTTGTACTACTTGTTCCTGTACCTTGAATACCTTGAACGATATTACCGGCACCATCTTGAGTGATGTTAACCGTAGAACTATTTCCGGATTGGTCGATATAGATACTATTGTCGGCTGCAAATACATTTAAAGACAACAATACCCCCAACAAAATGGTAGTTAATTTACTCGACAAACTACCAGCGCCTGTCTTACTTGTTTTCATTTACTTTTTCCTTTTGGGTTGTTTGAGCATCGCCAAATTTCCACCAAGGTTTATCTTCAGGCATGGGATATCTAAATTCCCAAATGCCTCGTCTTTGACCTTCTTTAATTAATTCAACTACTGCGGATTCTACTGTTGCTTTTACCGCCAACGTTCCAGGTTCATTAATCGTCAAACCTGATTCGGCCTCAAAGGCCTGAGTTCCGTCATTGAAGAACTTCAACATAGCAAAACTATCGGCAGTTGAGTAAACTGTTTTTGTAACAGTCACCGTTGCCAATACTTTACCTGAGCTCACACTAACTGCTCGTAAACTGATTGTAACTATATCTTTACTGTATTGCGTTTGTGGTCCAATACCCAACCAACGATATGCAAGTCCACCAGATTCGGTACTAGAATCGTATCCAATAATGCCACCTTCCATAATGATACCGGCAAATTGTAATGGTTGTAATGGTTGAGCTTTAGTACCTTCATAAGCATCACGCATTTGTTTAATGATAGTTCTCTCTTTAATGAGATTGTCTACATTCACACGTTCAACCACATCAAACCAAGTACCATTACCAACATCTTGTAATGCTTTAATTAAAAATGGTTCAGCACCTTGTGTAACTGCTGTACTAAAACTAGCGTATGTTGATACTGCTTTACGTTGACCTGTTTTATCTTGAAATGAATAAACAGCAACAGTAATATGAGCACCTTTAGGTGGTGGAACTCTATCAAATTCTTTTTGCAGTTTATTTTCTGCTACCTTTGGTTCATGTTCAATTCCAACTAATTGTCCACTTTTTTGTAACATGGCACAACCAGGTAATAACATAACGAGAGCAATCAATAATAATTTTTTCATTATTGTCCTGTAATATTAAATTGGCCAATTGGTACATTGATGACTGTTTGATTACCAAGATTATCGGTAACCGTTAATTGAATGTTGTTTCCTTGTTTCATGTAACTAATTGTGTTACCTTGAAAATCCATGGTACCGGATGTTGATGCCCCAGGTCCAAACATGGCTGTTGCCAAGTTTTGTGAAATTTGTGCATAGATGCGTGACTGAAGATTAACTAAAAACTGATTAAGTGGAGTATTTGCTGCATCAGTCTTGGCCTGTTGTTGTGCGGCTAATAAGGCTTGCTGAATTGCTTGTTGTCGTGTATATTCTTCATTCTGTATGGTTAGAACATATGTTCCATAACCATTGCCATTGAATGCTGGGGATTTAAATGTAAAGTCATTAAGTGGCGCAGAATATACCGAATTAACGGTAAGTGTTATCAGTATCAGTATTAGACTTACTATTATTCTTTTCATTTTCTTTAATATCCCGCATCATTAATACGATGTTAATTTTCTGATTCAATCTAATCAAATCATTATCTAACATTCTAACACGGTCAATCAAAGCAATTAATACTGTACTTGCTTCACTCAAAACTGGCTTAATTTCTTTCGTTACCCAAGTCCAAACATAATATATAAAATAACCCATGCCGCCAGCTGCAACAATTGGAAAACCATATTTGTTTACTAATTCAACTAAATCCATTAATCTCTCCGAGCATCGTTTTTACCATCAGCACGAGCAATACGGTCAACATCAGGTTTAACTCCTAATGCGCTTGACATTAAGGTGTCAATTCTGATAACATCATGGTTCATTGTTTTAACACGATTGTCCAAGGCGGTAATAATACCACTCAAACTTTTGACTTGGCCAGTAACACCAGCCAGAATGAATTTAAGAGTTAGGAATACGAAATACCCAGCTGCAAAAGCGGCAGCCATAGGGAATCCTAATTCGGCAACTATCTTAAAAAAGTCCATTACTATATTGACAATCGTTGGTTATTCGTATATAATCAGTAATCCATCAATATAAGTATCAATACTAGTATATTTATGCCATATTTAATTGATATAAATCAAATCAGGAGAAAAAAATGATTATTAAAGGACTTAAACTGGTAACAGGGGAAGATGTTGTTGCCGAACTCGAATCAGAATCCGAGACGGAATATGTTTTGTTGAACCCTGTTGGAATCACCGTATTGCGTGGTAAAGATGGTCAACCAAATGTAGGATTCTCACCTTTCCCAATTCATGCAGTACAAGCATCAGGAACAACGCTTGTAATTGCTAAGCGTAATGTAGTATACTCCTATGAACCTGCTGAAGAATTCACTAAACACTATGAGCAACTCTTTGGCGCAGGTCTAATCGTTCCAGAACAAAAGATTATTTTAGGTTAATGGCAAGTTTCTATACAAACGTACAATGTTTCGGTAATAACATCCTTTATCGAGGCATTAAAAACGGTCAAAGAATTAAGGAGAGAATCGAATACTCTCCTTCCCTTTACATTCCATCCAAAAGAGTTACCAATATCACATCATTAGATGGTGAGTATCTCGACCAAAAAATATTTACAGATGTTCGTTCTGCCAGAGATTATGTTAAACAATTCGATGGCATTCCTGGCGCACCAAAGATTTATGGCCAAACACGATTCGAATATGCTTTTATTGCTGATCAGCATAGAGGCATGGTTGATTATGAGTTTGATAAAATTTCTATTGCCATCATCGATATCGAGGTTGGTTCTGAGAATGGCTTTCCTGACCCATATGAAGCCAATGAACCCATCACAGCGATTGCCGTTAAGTATCTGAACGGACCAATTTATGTGTTTGGCTGTGGTGATTACGAAACGCAAGGCAAAGAAGTATATGTAAAATGTAAAGATGAATATTCTTTATGTAAACAATTCATGGCTTTGTGGACAAAGAAATGTCCTGACATTCTGACTGGTTGGAATACTAAGTTCTTTGACGAGCCATATATCATCAATCGTTTCCGTAAAATTCTTGGTGAAGATGAGACGAAGAAGTTATCACCATGGAATTATATTGGCGAAAGAAAAACAGTCATCAATGGCAAACCAATGATTGCCTACAATCTGATGGGTGTTGAATCTCTTGATTATATCGAACTATACAAATGGTATGCTCCTGGCGGAAAGTCACAAGAGTCCTATCGTCTTGATGCCATTGCTCAAGTTGAACTTGGTGAAGGTAAAATCTCTTATGATGAATACGATAATCTACATGCACTATATCGTTTGAACTATCAAAAGTTTATTGAGTATAACATCAAAGACGTTGAACTGATTGTCAAACTAGAAGATAAGCTGAAACTGCTTGAACTGGCAGTAACTCTTGGTTATGATACTAAGACAAACTTTGAAGATGTATTTGCACAAACTCGTATGTGGGATTCATTGACTTATGCTTACTTGTTTGAAAAGAATATCATTGTACCACCACGAATCACTAAAGAAAAATCTGAAGCATTTGAAGGTGCTTATGTTAAAGAAGTTCAAGTAGGATTACATGATTATATCGCCAGCTTTGACCTAAATTCACTTTACCCTCACCTTATGATGCAATTCAATATAAGTCCTGAAACATTGATTGAACCAGAAAACTATACAGATGAAA
>Ga0214164_1002288_pt1 | contig 9971 bp, 9 predicted proteins | sample TroBogepilimnion_13_FD_153003 | JGI IMG/M metagenome (GOLD analysis project Ga0214164, IMG submission 153003) | Freshwater microbial communities from Trout Bog Lake, WI - Practice 03JUN2009 epilimnion v4 | ecosystem: Environmental > Aquatic > Freshwater > Lake > Epilimnion/Euphotic zone ...
TTTGTCGCCCTGATGGCGGGCCATAAAGAAGAGGCGCTCACGCTCGCGCAGGGCGGCGCGGATCTGGCGCCCGAAAATGTCTCCGTCGCGGTGCAGCAAGCGGAGTGCTTTTGGGCGCTCGACCGGCGCAGCGAAGCCCTCGCAGCCATCGAACGCGCCGAATCGCTCGCGGGCTCCGATCCGCAGGCCTTAACGGCCGTCGCGGAGTTTTTGACCCACGCTCGGGAGCGCGGGCGCGCGATTGCCGTGTACGACCGCGCGCTCGCCGAACACCCACAGGTGGGTCATTTGTGGGCGCGGCGCGGTCTGCTGCATCGTGAGATGGGCGACTTCGTTGCCGCGGCGACTGATTTTGATCAAGCGATTGCGTTGGACCCTAGCGACGCCGAATCACTGAAAGCGCGCGCGGAACTCGCGGGCGTGGCCCCCGGCAACCTGCCGGTTGCGGCTCTGGAGGCGGCATTGGCCCGCAATCCGGGCGATGCGGCGCATGCGGTGCCCTTGCACTTCGCCCTGGCCGAGGCGTTTGACAACGCCGGTGACGTTGAGTCCAGTTGGCGTCACTTGACCGCTGGGAATCGGCTGGAGCGATCACGACTGCGGTATACCCCGGCTCTCGATCGGGCCATGTTCGACCGCCTCAAGGTAGCCTTCACGGAACCGGCACCCGCGCCGACCGGCCTGGTGGATACCCCGATTTTTGTGGTGGGGTTACCGCGCACGGGCACCACGCTGGTGGAACGCATTCTGGCCAGCCACTCGCAAGTGCATGATGCGGGAGAGATACCGTCGATGTCGGAGGCCATCGGCGCATTCGTCGAGGCGCGACTTAAGCCCACGCCACCGTCCTTTGAGGGATACCTCGAATCGCTGCCGCTGATGCCCGGGGAAACCCTGCGGTCCGAGTACCTGCGCCGAGCCGCCCCATGGCGCGGCGATCTGCCCCGGTTCACCGATAAGAACACGCTGAATTTTCTGTATATCCCCTTGATCTTACGGGCCTTTCCTGACGCCCGCATCGTGCACCTGACCCGCCACCCACTCGCCGCCGCGTATGCCATCTACAAAGTCTGGTTCCGCGGCGCCTTTCCGTTCTCCTACGACCTTGGCGAGTTTGCGGATTTCTACGCCGGTTATCGCGAGATCATGGCGCACTGGCACCAACTGAACCCGGGCCGGATCCTCGATGTCTCCTATGAGAACCTCGTGGGCGACCTCGAGGGCGAAACGCGCCGCCTGCTCGATCATTGCGCCCTGCCCTTCGAGGCGGACTGCCTGAATTTCCACGAGCGATCCGGCGCAGTCGCCACCGCGAGTTACCGCCAAGTCCGGCAACCGATCTACGACAGCTCGCTGACCCACTGGCAGCGTTATGCCACGCACTTGGAGCCGGTGCGGACGCGCTTGTTGGCGCGCGGGATCCCGGTCGAATCGGTCTAGCGAATGCGGCGGACTTTATAACTGCGGCCGCTGGGGGTCGTCATCATGAAAGAGCCTAACGCGGCACTCTTAATGACCACCGATTGACCGGGCTCGACCAACGCATCTTGCGTGGCCATGACCTGCTCCCAGACCTGACCCGAGTCCAATTCGAAGACCAAGCGCCCGGCCGTGCCGCCCCGCACGGATTTGAGGAGCGCTTTGATCTCGTTCGACGTCGCCGCCGGAGCCACTTGCTTCAAAACGGTCTCGGCCGGTAGTCCAAAGGACTTTGCCGCATCGGTTTTTTGGCCGTCCACCGCTTTTTGCGCCGCGAGGTCGTAGCACGCGAGGCGCGCTGTCGCGTCCGGCAACGGGCGACAAGCCAGCCAGTCTGCGGCGCCGTTGGCGCCCCAGGCGGTACCGAGCCATGCCATCCCAATCCCGAGCGACCCCAACACGCTCATCTGAATAGTTCTTTTCATAGGCCTAAGTCCATCTCCGTGCCTTCGGCTTCGTAAAAATCGGCCACCGCGCCGGCGGCGCGCCGTACCCACTCGCGTTCGTCAGCGGTCAACTGCGGATTCCAAATGTCGAGCAGCAGAATGGCGCGCAATCGATCGGACGGATTGCGAGCCTCGTGCTCAATCGTATCGTCGAAGGCCCAAGCAACCCCTTCGCGCCACAGTCGCTCCTCTCCCCCCACCCGAAAGACGCAACCGGGCGGCACGACCAGCGGCAAATGCACCGTCAAGCGCGTGTTCGTGACCCCGTGATGCGGTGGGATATGCGTCTGCGGGGCCAAGATGGAAAAGAACGCCGTCGGCGCACGCCCGGGCACATCGACCTGCGGGACGCAGGCCAAGGCCTCAACCGTGCGCGGGCAGCGGGCGACATGGGACTCCAAACGCACGCCCTCCTTCCAGAGGAAGTAGGCACTCCAACGACGGGATCGATTCAACTCCGCCCACTGCTCGAGCGGCACTCCGTCGGGGTAGGCCACATAGGGCTCGAGACCGGGGTCATCGGGGTGCGCCAAAACCGACAAGCACTCCGCTCGAATGGCCTCGGTATGGCTTTCGAGTTCCGCCATCCACGGAAAATAGTCGCGGGCGTAATACTCGTAGTTCACCAGAAATGGGAACAACATAAACGTGGGCTTGGGCGTATAGATCGATCGGCGAGCCAATAAGTGATCCAGGCTGCGATCGAAGCGGTAACGAGCGGGCGCCGCACCGGCCCCTGCGTCCCCGAGACGCTGGCTGATGTGCTCACCGAGCTCGGCAGCGCCTTCGGCCACCCGTCGATGTGCTGTGCGCACCATTTGGTCGATCGCCGGCGGCAGGGCTTGCCGGGGATTGATGGTCTGCACGGCATGCCCGTAGGCTTTCGATGCCGCTCGGCGACGGCCCAACAGATCCAAAACGGCCGCTTTCTGCAACAGCGCGAGCGGGTGCGACGGATCGATCCGCAGCGCCGACTCGATCGCCGCCAACTCGCGCTCCGGCATGGCCAGCACTCGCCGTACTTGTGCCAATGAGAGCCAGACGTTCGTTTCGGACGGCGCCACGACGGCCGCCCGCTCGAGATACTGTTCGGCGCGCCGCGGCTCACCGTTGGTCAGCGCGCGGCGGGCCAATTCCTGCAAAACAAGCGGATGCTCCGGGGCGAGGGCCGCGGCGTCACGGAAGGCCCGATCGGCATCGAGCGGGCGACGCTCGATCAGCGCACGCTCACACAATGCCATCCGCTGTCGAACCCGCTGGTCCGTAGCAGCATCAAACGGCGGCAGAGGTACGGCACCGGTCATCGGTCCAGTATACGTCACGCCCGGATTCGGCCGCACGGGCTACAATCTTAAGATCGTCGAGTCGAATAAGAGCCCGCGATGCAACCCCCGCAGATCATGCCGATGTTCGCCGTCCCGTTCAGTTTCGGACGGCACCCCGATGCGAGCCGCCTGAACGGCGACCTGCGGCGTCACATCCTCGAGAAAGAGAGACTCGGTGATGCGGGGCGCAATCCCAACCCACTCACCGCCCGCAACGAACCGGTGTACGAAAGCAACTTCGAGTTCTTCCGCGACCCCCACCCGGCCGTGCAGGAACTGAAGCGATTCTGCTGGGACCAGTTGCTCACGACCATCGGTCAACTCAACGGCTATACGTTAGAACAACTGCATACGCTGCAGATCTATAACCATGCGTGGTTCCACGTCACTCGCCGCGGGGGTTATTTCGCCCTGCACAATCACCCCAACGCATCGTGGAGCGGCGTTTACTGTGTGGATCCCGGCCGCCACGACCCGGGACGCCGCGACAGCGGCGCCTTGTGCTTCATGAACCCGATGACGCCGAGCGCGATGTACCTAGACCCGGGGAACGCACAGATACCACCGCCGTACGGACTGCAACTGCGCACGCTGCAGTTTGAGCCCGGTCAACTCGTCTTGTTCCCATCGTGGGTTATGCACGACGTCCGGGTGTTCGAAGGCGACGGCGAGCGCATCACCGTTGCTTTCAACTGTTGGTTTAATTTGCCGGATGGCCCGCGACCCTGACCCTCGCGCGCAGGGGACCGGCGTATCATGGATATCCCGTTGGTCACCTCGGATTTTCCAATGCCGCGTCTACGCGCTGCCTGGTACTGCTTTATGACTCTGATTATTGCCGCCTCTGCTCTTGCGAAGCCCATTCCGTCGGATGAACCGGGTACCGTACTGCTTGCGCCTTGGAGCGGGCCGTACGGTGGCGTTCCCCCGTTCGACAAAATCCATGCCGAGGATTTTCGTCCAGCACTCGAAGCGGGAATGAAGGCGCAACTCGAAGAAATCGAGCAGATTGCGCAGAACCCCGCGCCGCCGACCTTCGATAACACGATTGCCGCTATGGAGCGCAGTGGCCGCAGCCTGAATCGAGCGGCGACGATCTTCTCGATTTACGCCGCCACCCTCAGCGATGACAAGGTCCAAGCGGTCGAACGCGACGTGGCCCCGCTCCTGGCCGCTCACAGCGACGCCATTACGCAGAACGGTGCGCTGTACGCGCGCATCTCGGCCGTGTACGCCGCGCGAACCACGTCGCACCTGACGCCGGAGCAGCAACGCCTGGTGTGGGTCGTCTACACCAACTTCACCCGCTCGGGTGCACGCCTCAACGCAGCACAAAAGGATCGCCTCTCGGCGATCAACCAAGAGCTGGCGGGTCTTTTCACCTCGTTTGGCCAAGCCCTCTTGGCAGACGAAGGAGAGCGCTACGTGGCGCTCCCGACCTCCGATGATCTCGTCGGGCTGCCGGACTCGGTGCGCGATGCATTGCGAGCGGCGGCAGCGGCACGTCACTTGGACGCTGCCGGCGCCGTTCTCAATACGCGCTCCAGCGTGGAGCCGTTTCTCGAATACTCGCCGCGCCGAGACTTGCGAGAAAAAGTCTGGCGCATGTTTGTGAGCCGCGGTGACAACGGCGACGCTCACGACACCAACGCAACGATCACGCGCATTTTGGCGCTGCGCGCCGAGCGCGCAAAGCTGTTGGGCTACCCGACCCATGCGCACTGGCGCGTGGAAGACACGATGGCCAAGACACCGGACCGTGCGGTTGCGCTGATGGAGGCCGTATGGCCGGCAGCCGTCGCACGGGTACACCAGGAAGTGGCGGACATGCAGGTCATTGCCGATCGTGAGGCCGATGCCGCCCATCAGCCTCACCAAGCCATCGAGCCCTGGGACTACCGGTATTACGCGGAGATCGTCCGTCGCGAGAAATACGATCTCGACGCGAACGCGGTCAAGCCGTACCTGCAACTCGAAAAACTGCGCGAGGGTATGTTCTGGGTCGCCGGCCAATTGTTTGGACTGCATTTCGAGGCGGTCCCGGTCGGTACCGTGCCAGTGGCTCACCCGGACATACGCGTCTTCGAAGTCACGCGAGATGGGCACCACGTCGGGCTTTGGTACTTTGATCCCTATGCCCGCACCGGCAAGCATTCGGGTGCGTGGATGAACGAATACCGCCTCCAGGAGCGCTTCGACGGTGACGTGACCACCATCGTGTCGAATAACGCCAATTTCATTCACGGGGCCGGCAATGAACCTGTCCTCATCAGTTGGGAGGATGCGGTCACGCTCTTTCACGAATTCGGTCACGCGCTGCACGGCCTGAATTCGAACGTGACGTATCCCACACTCTCGGGCACCTCCGTCGCCCGTGATTACGTGGAGTTCCCGTCGCAACTGCTCGAGCATTGGCTCTCAACGCCCGAAGTGCTGCAACGCTTCGCGGTTCATTATCAGACCGGCGAGCCGATACCCGACGCGCTGGTCGCCAAAATCCACGCGGCCGAGACCTTCAATCAAGGCTTCAAGACGGTGGAGTACCTCTCGAGCGCGCTGATTGATATGAAGCTCCATCTGCTCGGCGACAAACCGGTGGATCCGCGCGCCTTCGAGCGTGACACGCTCGCGGCCTTAGGGATGCCCCACGAAATCGTGATGCGCCACCGCACGCCGCAATTCGCTCACGTGTTCTCCGGGGACGATTATTCCGCCGGTTACTACAGTTACCTGTGGTCGGACACGTTGTCGGCCGATGCGTGGGAAGCGTTCACCGAGGCCGGTGGGCCCTACGATCCGGCCGTTGCCGAGCGACTGCGCCGCGAAGTCTTGTCGGTCGGCAATACGGTGGACCCCGCCGATGCTTACCGTGCGTTTCGCGGACGTGATCCGGGAATCGCCGCACTCATGCGCAAGCGTGGCTTCCCCGTTCCGGCCGGCGCGCGCTGATTCAGCGGTAACGCAATGTCGGCGTGATTTCTTGCACCCAGGCGGCCTCGTCAGCGCTCACCACGTTGTCGAGGTCGCCCGCGGCGGCGGTGGGATCGTCCACCCACTCGCGCAACAGCGGGGACCCGTTGATCACGTCGATGGCCAGCCGACCGATCTCGTATTCGTAGGGAAAATCGCGCCACAGCGGATAGTCCGGCTGCAAGCGACGGATGGCCTTGAACGCGGCGGCGATCAGGCGCCACGGACGGAACGCGGAATGATCGTAGGCGGGATCGTCGACGTGTATCTGGAAGCCGCCGCACAACCGCCCCACGTGCTTGTGGAACGTCGGTTCAAACCAGCAAGGACGCAGCCGACAGCCGGAGAGCCAGTGCGGCGCAATGCGCGCCATCTCGGCTAACAGAGTCGCCCCGTCGAGATCGGGCGCGCCCAGCACTTCGAGCGGGCGGGTGGTGCCCCGACCTTCCGAAAGCGTTGTGCCTTCCAGCATGACAGTCCCCGCGTATGCCCTCGCCATCGAGAGACTCGCTGCATTGGGACTCGGATTCACCCAGCTGCGCTCCTCCAATGGCCAACCAAATCCCGGTCGCGAATGGGGCGCCCAGCCCGTCATGGGCACAACGTCGTAATCCACGTCGAGTGCGAACTCACGACGGAACCAATCGCCCGCCTCACCGAGGGTCAGCCCATGGCGCATCGGGAAGCGACCCGCGCCGACGAAACTTTCCCAGCCGGCGCGCAACGCAAATCCTTCGACGGGCCGACCCGCCGGATTCGGACGATCGAGCACCCAGACAGTTTTGCCGGTGTGCGCGGCAGCCTCCATGACGTATCGAAGGGTCGTGAGGAAGGTGTAAATGCGACAGCCCAAATCCTGCAAATCGACCAACAGAACATCAAGCGTGTCGAGCATCTCGGGCGTCGGCCGACGCACCGTCCCGTACAGGCTAAACACGGGAATACCACGCGACGGATCGCGCTCGTCCGGCGTCTCCTTCATATTGTCTTGCTGATCACCCTTGAGACCGTGCTGGGGACCGAAGGCAGCGGTCAGCCGCACGGAAGGCATCTGACTCAGTAGGTCGAGCGAATGCGTCAGGTTCCGGTCCACGGACGCCGGGTGCCCCAATAAAGCCACGCGACGGCCCGCAAGACGGGCCGCCCACGTGGGATCGTCGGCCAGCCGATCGATACCGAATTGAATCATGGCGATGTTCCATTCGAGAGGATGCCCCACTCCGCAAAGTGCGCGCGGGCATCGTGAAAATCCGGCACCTCGCGCGGATGCGCAAGTGCGTAGTAGTCGAGCGCACCCGTAAGCGCCTCGGTCACCACCGAGAGCCCGACGCGCAGTGATCCGGACCGAAAGGCAACGGGCCAGCGGTCTCGCGCGATGCGGGCGTCAATGACGAGGTCGCGCTCGCGCCACGTCGTCCGGATCTCGGGGGCGTCCGTATCCGGTGATGGCCCGCGTTCGCGGTAGCGCTCAAAGGCGTACAGCGCCCAATCGCCACTCGGCGCGAGGTTGAGCTCCAGATAAGCCTCACGGCCCGGAACCCCCAAGAACGCTTCGACGCAGGTGTGCTGCCACAATCCGTCGCAACGACGTGCGGAAGCCTCTGCCGGCAAACACAACCGATCCCGTGCGCCCACCAGAACGTACTGCAAATCGACCCACCGTTCCGTCACCCGAATGCCGGCCCAGACGGATGCGATCGCTGTCATCGAGGTTCGGCCTGGGTGCACTGGCAACAACTGCAATGTCGGAGGCGTCATGGCGCGATCCTAAACGGTTTCGGCACCGGGCTCATCGTGCGCGTCGGAACGTCAGATTGACGCGATTCGCAAACTGCGCATCCACGGCACGCACCGGCCTCACCGCGTGATAGCCGAGGCGCGCGGGGCCGCCGAACACCAGCACGTCACCGTCACTGAGCGGAATGGGAAGCCCTCGGCCCGTTCGCGCAGGCCCGTACCAAACGAACGTCGCGGGCAGCCCCAGGGAGACCGACACGATCGGTTGACTGAAATCGCGTTCGTCGTGATCCCGATGGGCGCCCATACGGGCGCCCGGGTCATAGCGGTTAATTAAGCAACAGTCGGGCTCAAACCCGGCAAAGCCGGCATCGGCCGCCCAGCGCGCAGCACACTCAAGCCACGCGGGCGGGCAGGAGGGCCACGGTCGTGCGGTCAACGGATCCCACGGAAGATAGCGGTACCCCGCACGATCGGCACACCATCCGACGGCACCCGCATTGGTCGTTTCGACCGACATGTAGCCGCCGCCCGGCACCTGCAAGCGACGAAACGGCGAAATCTCGGCCACCGCCTGGATCGCGGGAAGCTCCCGTTTCAGCGACGTGCGCTGGCGCAAAAGCACCACGCCCTCCGGCAGTTCGCGCGGATCATCCGCAAATAAATCGGGCGTACAGGACATGCGGGACCGGATATCGGAGGGAAGTTCGCATGATAGTGGTTTCAGTCCGGTCGGGTTTTGGTACCCTTCGCGCTGAAATCGATGGGAAACTGGGAACCCGATGGATCCGGTTCGAAACCCGACCCGCTTGCGACGGTGCGCTGTGCTCTTCGTAGACCTGCGCGGCTACACCACCTTATGCGAAGACCTGTCGCCGAGCGCGGTCGCCGAATTACTCGACGAGTTTTATAACATCGTCGGCAGCGCCGTCGGCGCATGCCGCGGCCAAGTCCATAATCTAGCGGGCGATTCCGTGATGGCGGTGTTCGGTCTTGAGTCCGTCACGCCCGGCGGTGACGGCCGCGCAGCCGTCGAGAGTGGCCGGCGCATGATCGATGCATTCCATCCCGTGGGCACGCGCTGGGAGCGCGCTCACCGAGTGGCGACGGGCATCGGCGTGGGGATACATGTGGGTGACGTGGCCGAATCTCTGTTAGGCCCCAAAACTCTGCGTCGCGCGACCTTGGTCGGTGACACCGTCAATGTGGCGGCGCGCCTCTGCCATCGCGCCCGCGCCGGCGAAGTCCTGTTTTCGGCCGACGTGGCGTCCGACCTCGGCGAAGCGGAACGAGGCGATATGATTGCGTTGCCCAATTTCAGTTTGCGCGGCCGAGCGGCGCCGGTGCGAATCTATTGCGTGCCCGCCCCCGAGCGGATGGAACTGGTGAATACCGGCTGATCGCTCGCCCGATGCGGTCACGCTCGCGTGGACAGCAGCAAACTCGTTTCGCTGTTCGCAACGCCCGGGATCGTCCGTATCCGACGCAGCACCCGATCGAACTCAGCGAGTGTATCGGTTTCGATTTCGGCGATAAGGTCCCAGCGACCATTGGTCGTGTGCAACAAACGCACGGCCGGTTCCGCCTGTATCAGAGGGATGAGCGCATCCCCATCACCCTCGACCAAAATCAGCATCAAGGCCCGGATGCGCATGGCGTCATCCGGCGCCTGTAAGCGAACCGTGTAGCCGAGAATCACGCCGTCGCGCTCTAGGCGACGCATTCGGTTCTGAACGGTCGCCCGCGAAACGCCGAGCGTGGACGCCAGATCGAGCACTGTCGTCCGCGCGTTATCCCGCAATAAGCCGATGAGTTGACGATCTAGAGAGTCCATATTGAACATTTTGACGGATTAATGAATCAAAGTGTCATTATTTATATACTTAATGGCAGTTTGCTGCCTTCCTGTTAGGCGCTTCCGTATCGGACAATGAGCAACACGCAACGGCAGGAGCCGCTCATGGTCGATTACATTGGGGTCAGTGACGTCATACGTCTGATCGGACAGCTGGGA
>Ga0214164_1002294_pt1 | contig 9951 bp, 18 predicted proteins | sample TroBogepilimnion_13_FD_153003 | JGI IMG/M metagenome (GOLD analysis project Ga0214164, IMG submission 153003) | Freshwater microbial communities from Trout Bog Lake, WI - Practice 03JUN2009 epilimnion v4 | ecosystem: Environmental > Aquatic > Freshwater > Lake > Epilimnion/Euphotic zone ...
AGTCATTCTTTTAGAATATATATGTATAAGTGTCATTCTTTTTTAGATTAATAATAGAATATATACATATATGCTCTCATTCTTTCTATTACCTCGGCCTTCGGCCTCGGCCATAATCTCAGCTGTAAAATATTTATTCTTTTTTTAGAATTAAAAAGAATATATACATATATGCTCTCATTCTTTCTATCACCTCGGCCTTCGGCCTCGGCCATAATCTCAGCCATAGCCTCAGTGATAAAATGTTATACTATATTCATCATTTCCTTCTATCTTGCATGTAAATTTCTGTCCTTTTAATACATTTTGTAAAAGTTCTAATTTTTTTATTTCTTCACCTAATTCCATTATCTCTTCATCTTGTCTTTTTTTTTCTATCATATGTTCTTCTACATCTACATAATATTCATTTAATAGTGTTCCTTTCATTTCACTAAATGCTTTTAATATAGCCCATAGTATTCTATGACATCCTGTTCCAAAATAATTAAACTCTCCATAATCAGACATATATACATCTGCTACTTCTAAATATAATTCACTTAAATTACCAAGATATTTACAGAATTTATTAAGAAATTTATCATTCTCACCATTAGAAGACATTATCAAGAATATAGTTGCTGATGGAATCGTAATTTCTCCTTTAATAGACATTTTATCAATATTATTACTATTTATTCTTCATTCAATTTTTTATTCATCGTTATTTAGAGACAAACTTTGGTAAATTATGATTTCCTCTATAAATTTGTTTTAATAATATTTGTTGTTCTAAATTTTTTATTTCACTTGGTATTAATGGTGTTTTTTTATTTATTCTTTTTGTTGGACGATATACTGGATAATCTAATCCTCCGATATCTTTCCAATCTTCTTTATACCATCTTGCTAAATTTTTTGGTTTATTATCTTCTGTATATGTTCCTCCCATTTGTTTATAAGTCTTTACTATAAAACCTGATTTATATGCTAATGGTTTTGAATATTTCTCATCAGCTATTTGTTTTGCTTTAGCATATAATTTAGGATTATCTATAATAGGCATATAAATACAATATATTTTATTTTAATAATGGCTTGTATATGGAAAAAGAATAATACTTATTTTGTAAGATGTATGATGAATTATAAATACATTGTGATAGGTATTTATAATACAGAGCAAGAAGCGAAACAAGCTTATAATCAATTTATAATAAAAAATAATTTGAATCGAAAATTAAAATAGAGACAAATAATATGTACCAAATCAAAAATTATTCTTATCAAAGAGCAAAAGAATTAGGATATACTATATTACCATCAACAAAAAAAGATAAAAAAATAGATGTATATAAAAATAATGATTATTTATTTAGTATAGGAAATTTAAATTTTGGAGATTTTCCAACTTTTATTGAATTATATGGTTTAGAATATGCATTAGAAAGGCGTCGTTTATATCATCTTCGTCATTCTAAAGATAATATAAAAGGAACAAAAGGATATGCTGCATTACATATTTTATGGTAAATTAATATAAAAAGATTATGGTTATTTATTGATTTTAATGATTATAATGAAGATAATTTATTTCTTTCTCTCTAATAAATATAATAACCTTACTTGTTTCAAGGCATTCTCTTTTGTTGTTCCATAAGAATGAACCTGTCCTGTGTCTCTATTTTTTACTGAATAAAGATTTTGATTTTTAACTTTACGAATTACAAATGGAGACATTATATAATTCTTGGATATTTTATTTTTAGTTCTTCTAAATATTTTTCTGCTTTTTCTAATGTATTAAATGATTTAGTATGAGGTATATTTAGTTCTATTGAATATTCTACTTTATAATAAGTATATTCTTTTTTTGTTTTTTTATCAATAAGTATCCATTCTCTTATTTGTTTTGTTTTTCTATTCCACTTATTTTGCTGTTTAGTTACATATCTTAAATTTTCTAATTTATTATTAAGTTTGTCTCTATCTATATGATCTATTTCTAAATTATTAGGTCTTTCTCCTATAAATGTATATGCAACTAAACAATGAATTTTTTGATGTCTTATTTTAGAACCTAATCCTACAGTTTTATAACCTGAATTATCTAAAAAAGTTTTTAATATTCGTCCTGTTTTTTTATTACGAACTTCTCCATAATTAGAAACTTCATATTTTGGATTAATTTCAATTGTTTTCCACTCCATTATTATTATATATGCCCTTGTTATTATATAAATATGGCATTATAATATAGAGAGAAATTCTCTTATAAATATTACATTATTTAATATTCTTAACAATGTTCCTTTTCTTATCTCTCTTCCTAATTCATATTTAAAAAATAAACTATGTTGATGTATATAAGAACCTTTACGCCATAATTGTGGACGTATAAAATCATGAATATAACGACTTAATTCATCAGGCATATATATTAATCTACTAAATCTTTTTCTGTATATTGTTTTGTTTTAATCGAGAGAAAAGGACGAACTGGATCAGGTTTTTTTTCTATAATTAATTTTGGATTTGTCATAACATTTAAATTTGCTTTTAATTCTTGTCTTGTTCTCTCTTCTTCTATCATTGCTTCTAATTTTGTTTGACATGATATTTGTTTTACTGGTGTCATATCAAATGCATCAAATCCACCATTCTCTCTAATCATGATATATTTATAATGGTCGTGTTCTTTATCTGCTACATTATTACATCGGCTACGATGTTGATTCTTTCTTGCATTAAAATTAGTTGTACATCCTACATATAACAATTCTGGCTTTTCTCTATGCTGTATTTTATATATCACGGTTTTTGAATAATCTGGCATATAAAATAGAAAAAGATTATTTATTTACAATTAATTCTATATTTGTTAATTTATCTTCATAATATTCATTACTAATATTATTTTGAGAGAAAAGTTGTTCGTATTCTGCTAAACATGCTGTTAAAAAGGCTTTGGCATCATTTTCTGTTCTATGTTCTCGTTCTAACCTCAGACAGTTGTTTATTTTTATACTTAATAAATAAAAAGATTGATATGAATTTAATGCTATATCCATCTTTTTTGTGATTCCTAAATATAATTCTATACTTCCCATTGTAGCAACTATAAAACCTATTATACAATTTAAAATAGAGACAATATTTTGTTCCATAAAATTATTTAATCCTATTGCAAAAATACTATTCAATCCACTTAATACTATAACAGGTATTTTAAAATATTTTTGTAAAAATAATAATTCTAAATATTGGCGTTTAGATATATCTGCTTGTTGTCTTGAATTTTCTTTTATATTTTCTAATTGTTCTTCAATGTCTTTACTCCAATTATGCTCGTCTGTTTTATCTGACATATCTTCTACTAAAGGATTATCCATATATATTTACATTTTAAATTTTAATGCATGGCGACCTCCTTCTCTCTTCTGTGCTGCTCCACCATGAGCGTGATGAGCGATGTGTTTAGCATGATGCATGTGTCCTAAATGATGCTTAGCATGAGAGAGATGGCTGTGAATTTTACCGTGTATATGCTTAGCATGATGCATTGCCTGATGTTGTAAATGCCTAAGTTTATGAAAGTGTTTGTGTGAATGAACCATAGCATGTAAATGTTTCATTATATTATGTATAAAGATTATATTTTTGAATTTGTTTTTTTTCTAATTAATAATGTCACAGCAATATTTGGATCATTAGCATAAATTGTGTTTAAATTTTGATCTACAAAGTTTATATAGAAATTACTAAATGTACCATTATTTACAGTAATCCATTTTTCGAAACTGGGGTTATATGTTATGTTGCTTCCAAATGTAGCATTGATAGGGAATCCATCTAATATATCACTTGGAACAGTGACATTATTTTTTAAAATACTACAACGAATGACTATACTATTTACAGTTGAACCTACTGGGGTAAGTGTTCCTGTTGTTGTATAAACTCCTGATGCTTGTGTTGCTGTAGCTGGATATGTTCCTGCTGTATATCCGATAATTGTTCCGAATGTGTTTGTGCTTAATATAACTAACTGAGGAACTTGATTTGATGTTGAAGGTAGACCACCAGATGTAGAATATGCTCCACTTGATGCATAACTATATCCTGATGGTAATGTAGTAGGAACAGCACTACATACAATTTGAGTAGTATAATAAGTAGTATTTGTAGCAATTGTAAAATAATAAACATTTTGTTTGGATGAATTGATAAGATAATAACCAGCAGAAATCATTTGATTTTGAATAAAATTTTGTATATCTGTTACAGTATAAAATCCTGACGTTAATGTAATGGTTAATGTGGCTGTTGTTGCACCAGTAGGAAAAATAAGCTGAAATATTTGGTTATTGTAAAACTGTGATACATTGAAAAAAGAATATGGTATTGTTATACTGGATACACACATCTCCATATCTTCAGCATGAAAATTGCCTCCTAAAAAGTTATATTTAAATTGAGTGTTTGTTGTAGTATTTACATTATTAGAACTATTTAAAACAAGAGAATAAGCCATATATATTGAATATATATATTTTTTTTACATTCTTAATATATATGTCTGCTTTTAATCCTCCTACTTATACTGTGAGTATATATAATCCTGCATTCTTTCCAACATCCACATCTGGTATATCACAATCACAAGCCAATGCTCTTTATTTACAAAAAACCACAGCTGATACAGCAACAGCTTTAGAGACATTTTCATCTGGTATTGCTACTAATAGTGTTGCCACCACTACTACTGCTTCCAATTTACTTATTGGTTCTTCTTCTAATACTGGAACAATTACTATTGCTACAGTCAATACTGGAAATACAGACGCTTCACCTGCTATTTCAATTGGTGCTGATTCTGGAACAAAAACAATTAAAATCAATAATAATACAAATTCAGTTCATTGTAGTAGTTTAGACATCACTGGTAGTGGTATTAATAACATTACAAATGCAACAGGATCTGTAGACATAGGCAATTTACAAACATCAGGAGTATTAAATATTGGTGTAAATGGTTCACGAACAGGTGCTATTAATATTGCTACAAATGGCGGTCAATCTACAAACATTACTGTTGGAGCTTCTTCTACAAGTGCTTTTAATGTTGCTTCTCCTTTTTCAACATTTTATCCTTTACAACTTACTTATACTTCTATACCAACTCTTTCAACTAATTCACAAGGTTATAGAACTACACTTGTAACAAATGGAACAGCAACAACATCAGGAACAGCAAACACAGTTACACAATGGTCTAGTTTTTCTGTTCCTGCTGGTATTTGGATAGTTGAAGTTTCTTTATTTGTAAATGCTTCATCAATTGCTTATTTCGAACATTATATATCATCTACTACAGGTTCATCAGATTCATCACGAGCGGCAGGTGGTAATACATCATCAACAAGTGGATGCATTTCAAGAAATACAGTCATTATCAATACTACATCAACCGCTTCATGGTATTTAAATGGTAAATCATCAGGTGTTTCAATTGGTATAACTACTATATATGTTACAATTACACGAATTACTTAAAATTATTTTAAAAACTTAATATATGACGGCATATAATCCACCATTATATTCTTTTTCTAATTTAAATTTTAATCCTACTATATTTGAGACAGGACAAACTTCGAATCTTACATTAACACAAGCAAATGCTTTATATTTACAAAAAACTACTATGGATACAGCAACAGCATTAGAGACATTTTCTGCTGGTATAAACACAAGTATTATAAATGTAAATACACAGTTAAGCACTGATTATATTGAAGGATTAACTTATAATGGTGTTTTAAAAATTGGAAAAACATGATGAAAAATGTAAGTTGTATAATGAAATAAATAAAGAAACCATTTCATTATATCAAAAAGATTATCAAAAAGAATATTATGAAATTAATAAAAATAAACTTGCTGAAGATAGAAAAGACTATCAAAAAAAATATCGTGAGATGAATAGAAAAAAATTAAATGAAAAACAAAATGAAAAGAGAAGTTTAGAAAAAAATAATGTTGTTGTATAATATATGGAAGTTGTCAATTGGTATGATAAATTACCTGAAGACTTAAAATCAAATAACAAAACAGATAAACATTTTAAAAAACATCATATTTTACCAAATTCGATTATTGTTTGTATTGGACAAACAGGGACAGGTAAAACTAATGCCCTTATTGATTTTTTATCGAGGAAAGATGAAGCCTTTTATGATATCATTCTTTTTAATCCTGTTTCAAGTGATGAACCTCTTTATAATATGTTAAAGCAAAAAATACCTGAAATGAAAGTAATCACAGATATTGCTGAATTACCTGATGTGAAATCATTTGAAGATGATAGAAAACATGAAAAACTTATTATTTTTGATGATTGGATTAATTTAAAACCAAAAGATATGAAAAAACTCAATGATTTTGCTATTTCAGGACGTAAAGCAGGATTTACCAGTTTTTTTATGGCTCAAAATTATACATCTGTACCAAAAGTAATTTCTCGTAATGCTAATTATTTTATTTTATTTAAATTAAATGATACACATACTGTCAATAATATTTTAAAGAATCATAATGTTTATGATATAGAAAAAGAACATTTTAAAAAAATGTATCAAGATGCTACAAACGAACCTCGTTCTTTTTTCTTGATAGATTTAAAAGGTCAAAAAGGTGGACATTTACGAAAGAACTTTTTAGGATTTTATCGTGTTTAATCTTTTAGAATGGCTTGTAATATCATGTCATTCTTTTTTGTATCTTTATCAAAAAGAGAGACAAATGTTTGAAAGGCTTTCATAGAATTACCATGTTCTCTCATAAATTTTATAAAAGCAACACAATAAAAACCACAAGATGATGCATCTAAATCTTGATTATCTCTATTATTATAAACATAATTTCCCATCTTTCTCTCTATTTCTTCTTGTGCTGGAAATCCAAAAGAATCATAATAAAAACATATATCGCCATTTTTCATAAGACAAGTCCAATGACTATGTCCGTTTAAATTAATAACATAAAATCCATTTGTTAATTTTGGTAATTCTTCTTTTGTAAAACATCCTTTGTATCCTACAATTCCTTTACACATTTTGTCAATATCATCACTACTTGTGATATTATTGCCTCCCATTTTTAGTTTAATACCTTTACCAAATGTTTCATTTGTTCCTTGTAATGTATCAATAGAATGAGCGGCTAAAGGATTTAAATTTCCCTTTATATAGTGTGTTTGATTCATTGTTTGAAAAGGATTTAAAGCCGAAACAGCATCATTTTGTGTTCTTATATCTGTTTGATTTTTTGCTGGACTATTCGCAAATGGTCTAGTTGCCTTATTTAATGTAATGGTTTCTTTTCCTCGTCGTCCTAATAATTCGGCTTGTAATCCTCCTTGTGAATGTCCGATAGTTGATATATTTTTATTACCATATTTCGTTTCAGCTGCTTTTTGTACTTTATGAGCTTCTTTGAATCGGCTTGTATGTTTATATGCTTTTCTACCACCTAAAGCATACACGAGATTATTTCCCCAATCCATAATTCCTGATGTTCCTTTGTGTGCTACTACAGTTTGACCTGTTTCAGGATTTACATATACTTTTGATGTTTTGGTAGATAATGATCTATCTTGTTGAAAACCATCTACATTTCGTATTTTCTTATCATAACTTGCATTGAGTAATCCTTCTAAATGTTTAGAACTTAAAGAACCTGCTCTCATTATAGTATGATAAGAAATTAATAACCAGCAGGCACCAAGGCCATTCCATGATGGCGTTTTGGTGTCTTACGATGTTTTGGTGTCTTACGACCTGCTCCCATCTCATTTAAACGGATTCGTAAAGCTGCACGACCTTTGGCTAATGCTGCTTTCTGTGCCTCACTCATGATACGTTTTGGACGATGTGCTTTTTTACGACCCATTCCATGGGAATTGCTTTTTGGTTTATGTCTACGATGAATACCTGCTGCATATGCTTTGCCGTATGGTATTTCGTAATTATCAGGAAGAGGTGGAAGTCCTAAATCACTTGCCCCATTGAGTTCACTAACATCAGGGTAATATTGAACTTCAGGTGCTGATGTTGCTACTTGAACTGGTTTTGAATAATGTCTTGGTCCACTTGGAAGACTTGGCTGTCCCATTTTTGATAAAGCCATATTTGTTGCTCCACGAAGTAATGGTTTTGCTACTGGTTTAATGTAATCACCAATAGATTTAATAGTGTGTCCGATTTTTCCCATCCATTTATCGAATTTTTTACCACGATTCACATTACCACCTACACGCTTAATATTACGACTTACCATTCTTCTCATTGGTTTTGGTGTAAATGCCTTAGCCATACTCATAATACCATGACCTGTTTGAATACCACGAACACCACGCTCTACACCTGCTGTAATAAGAGGCTCAAGACCTTCATGAACGATAAATTTACCAAAATTCTGTCCTAATTTTCCACCCATACCTACATCATGGCGGAGATGTTGATTATGTTCTATAGCATAAGGATCTAAAGTTAATGTAATACCACAACCTTTAGCATGTGCTTTATGTAGTTTTTTGTGGTGTTCTGCTGAAATGTGTATTTTGTGATGACCGCCACCTCTTACTCTTACAGGGTGACCGTTAAGTAATTTACTAACTTGTTTTTTCGAAAGAGCGGCTATGTGAGCTGGATGATACATATATTATTACTAAAGATAATAATTTCCTTATTTCTTGGATTTAGAGGCTCTATTTTGATATTTTTCTCTCATATTTGGATAAAGATATTGATGAGCTTCATGATGAGTAATCATTCCAGCAAAAGCCATTCTATGTACTAATTGTTTTAATTCTTTTTTTATTTCTTTATTATCATTTCCTGCATTTATCTCTCCATCTAATAAATCAAAACGATGTTTCATTGCTTGTTTTGTTCTGTCTAAATTATGTTCCACTCGTTTATGTAAACCTGCTAAATGAATGACTGTATCATACAATTCTTTTTCTTTTAAATCAAAATGTTTTAAATCTTCATGTTTTGGTGATTCACTATTTAATAATTTCATCATAGCATTGACAAAATGATCGCTTACTTTTGTTTTATTAAATCCATTTAAATGATGTTTATTATGTTTCATTACAATTAAATTATTGTCATAATATAACGCTCTTGGATTAATGGCTATTTTTCCGAATTGTAAAAACTTAGGAACTTCTTCCAAGAATCCTGAACCAATAGGACGACCTATTTTCTTTTTTTGTGGTGATTTTTCATAAGTGTCAGGTGTCCCAATGATTCCTCTTTGTATTAATCTCTGTAAAATATCATGTCTTGTAGCTTGTCCTGCTTCATAAAAAACTTGTTTTCCAGTTGAGTCTAATATTGGATTTCCATAAAAATCTGTTCCTTTTTGAGCTGGAACAACACTTGTTAATAATTTACCTTTTACAGCTCCTTCATTATATCTTGGTCCAAATTCTGCTTTTAATTCTGCTACTGACATTTCATAAGGATTAAAAGGAATCGCTTCAGCTGCTCCAATTGATTCAGCTCGTCCAATCGTTGGAGGACTACCTAATTCTCTAAATTCAGCAACTGGTAATAAATTACCTTCTTCACCTATTGGTTTTGTAGTAACTGGTTTAATTGGAATGACTGGTAATCCAAGAGTTTCTTCAGGATAATATCCACCTAATGCTCTTTGTTCTAAATCAAATATTGCATTAATTTCTTCGCTTGCTGCTCGTCTTACACTTTCAGGTGGTTCAAAATCTAAAATTGCTCGTAATGCATCTTCTGTTCTTGGTGTTTCTGCTGCTCTTGCTTCACGAGTTAATTCTCTATATCTTGAAACATCAATATCAGGTATAGCTCTTTTACTAACACCACTAATTGTTTTATCAAAAAATTCAACTAATTCTTTTGCATCTCTTTCAGTTAATTTAGC
>Ga0214164_1002299_pt1 | contig 9930 bp, 21 predicted proteins | sample TroBogepilimnion_13_FD_153003 | JGI IMG/M metagenome (GOLD analysis project Ga0214164, IMG submission 153003) | Freshwater microbial communities from Trout Bog Lake, WI - Practice 03JUN2009 epilimnion v4 | ecosystem: Environmental > Aquatic > Freshwater > Lake > Epilimnion/Euphotic zone ...
TATGTTATTCAACAAACAATCAAAAGATAAATTATGATACAGTTAGTACCAACAGATGAAGTTAGCAATGTGTTATTTAATAAAAGTAGCAAAAAATATGAAGTTCTACCTGGGTTTATTAAAGCTAATCGAGCATTTGATACATTCTTTTTGTTGCTGATTGAAGATACTCCTTCAATCAAAGCTGGTGATAAATCTGGCCATTTTTTATCACTTGAAGATGATGAATCATATATGGAGATATATAGCTTATCTGATAATAATTTAACTCAAGAAGATATTGATGAAGATGGCCTATTCGAAAAGTGTCATAAGATATTATCTTCAAGCTCGCATAATCTTACACCACACAACGTTATTAGTGGTGGTATTATTCAGAACATGATTAAATACTATAATGTACATGGTAAATTTGTTGAAACAACTGACTTGAATGCATCAACTGTTGAAGCTAAAGGTACCAATACATTTAGTGTTGAGGACATGGTTCTATTTGCTGAATTTGTTGGGAAATATTATTCCGATATACATAACCCAGTCAAGTATACAGTCGATTTACTTGAAGATTTCAAATTAACAAGATAATGGACAAATACTTAGCAAGACCCAGCGATGGTGAAATACTTATTCAAAATGCCAATGGTAGTTATTCTTTCATGAATAGTTGCATGCATGTCCCTTATGAGTATCCAGAACAAGTCTTATTGAATTTGGATTTTGAAGAAGTAACCGAAGAGGACTTCCCTAGACTTAAAATCAAAGGTGAACAATATATGAGATACCTATCTTGGACCAATAGAAATGATGGACATGGTGGTTGCAAAGGTGGGACATTTGAAGAATTTTTAAAAATCGATAAAGGTTAGATATGAGCTATTTAATTGAAAATGAACATACTGCAAAGCAGAGAATCATAGCAATTGACGATGTTAGACTTAGCCGACCAATTTTAAATATACAAACTAGGGTTAACTCTGGTTGTAAAAAACATGCAACCAATTATACATCATCAAAAAAGAAACGCAAATGAAGATAGAATTAATTATAGTCTCAATAGCCAAGGATGGCGGCACTAAAAAATGTATTGAGAAGTCAGTCAAAGAAGGTCTTAAGACCCTTGAAGATGCACGCAACGCAAAATACTACTATATTGATGGTAGGATTAGGTCAAAGACCAGAGGTGAACTATATGATAGGCACCCAAATGATGAAGGAGCTGTTATCTTGGATAAAAATCTTTTTGAAATATTGAATATACAAAAAAAGTAATGTATATTTGCAAAAATTAAATTTATGAACTGTACGTTTATACTAGATGGTTACATTGTTATGGCAATAATAACAGCTGTCATAACTGGTATGTTGATACTATTTGATGCTGATGGTCTTGACGCAATAGATGATGTTTGGGACTGGTTAGCATATGCTATCCTTTGGCCTTTTCATGTAGGTAAAGCCATAGCTAAATCTCTTCTTTATATTATAAAATATTAACATGGGAGAATTACAATTGAAAGATGGTGACTTAACTCCTAAGCTGGAGACATATTGGGTAAAGATTTATCTGTCAGGTGATATTGATGTAATCAAACAAGCATGTAGAGAATACTGCATGATAGGGCTTTGTGTTACAGTACAACCAGTAACATTCATATACACTGGTGGTGAAGAATTTGGGGTTGAAATCGGGCTTATAAACTATCCTAGATTCCCAGATACCAAAGAGAATATACAGAACAAGGCTTTTGAATTGGCTGCATTATGCAGAGATAAAGCATTTCAACATAGCTATCTAGTAATGGATAGTGAATATACTTTTTATCATTCATCAAGAAAAAATAGCTAATGAAAGAACTTAAAAAAACAACGGAAGACTATTACAAATGCGAAAGATGTCAAATAGATTCACTAACAGAAGGACGTATGTGTCCATGTCCAAGAGGTGGGTGCGATGCCGCTTTAAAAGGGCCCGTTACTACGTTCGTGGTATTGGACGAAACCCTGACCAAAGAACAAATACAATGGAATAAGGATAACTATCGACATTTGCCTACGCCTGTATCTAAAGAACCTGTAACAGCTGAATTTGAAGAAGCTGATATGGTTGAATTATTAAAGATACAAAGAGTACTTCAAGATGGTGAATTATTAAGAACATCAAAAGCTTGGCAAAAAGCTTTTCCTGAGGTTGTAATAATGGACCCAGATGGATGGCACAGAGACCATAGATTTGAATATGAATGGTTTTTTGAGAAGATTTCATTTAATGAATACTGTAAACGTAGAATGCAAAGCACTTGTTTACATAAATTTTCAAAATAAATTTGGTGGATTCAAAACTACTCCATATATTTGCATAAATTATTAAACATGGAAAAGTTAACAGCAGAGCAATTAAAAGCTTTAAAACACGGTGATAAGGTCTATAGATTTGATGGTCGTTACTTCCGAAGATTATACTTCGTTGCCCTTATGCCAAATTCTCCAGACTATTTGATATTCTGCGATGGTGAATATCTGACACATTTGTATATCTCTAGCAAAGATAATACCTTTAGAGATGAATGGTATGATGGTAGTAACTATGATTCAGAATTTGTAGTTGACCAAATGATTGCTAGACTGGAAAAAGATATTCAAAGCCTCAAAGAAATTTACATAGAAAAGAAATAAATATGAGTATAATAATTAGATTGATAGTATTATTGGTTGTAACTATCCTTATGCGTGTCCTAATATACATCAAAGATAAGAACGAAGATTTCGAGACATCTAGTATACGTCTTTTATATAGTATTACATATAACTTTATGGTTGCTATCTGGGTTCTGTTAGCTTTGGTATCAGCAATTTCTTATTTATTACAAGATTAATTTAGAAAACAATACAACTAATGACTAAAGAAATAGAATATTGTGAACAATGCGGTGATGTAGTAGACGCTTTAGGTGAAAACGGCTATTGCTTTAATTGTGTAATGGCTAGTTGCACCAGTGGTAACCATTCAAACGGAAGTTATGAATATGCAAAAATTAACATTTAAGAACCTATCAATCAACTATCTTGAACATTTGGATACATTAGGTGAACTGCTTTCTCAAGCACCACTTAAGAATCCAGAAGGAAAGCTATTCGATAAAGAATGGACAATTGAATTAATAACCAAAGGTGCAGCTATGGGCGCATTCGATGGGAAAGAACTGGTTGCATGTGTTATAGGTGAATCTATCCTGTGCAACGGATTCCTGATATGGTTTGTGGCTGTTAAGCCTGAACTACAAGGAAAAGGTATTGGTAAACAACTAATGACCGAATTTGAACGTTGTCTTAGACTTAGAGATAAAAAGGAATGGATATTCCTAAACTCAACCCCAAACTCAGATGACTTTTATACCTCAATAGGCTATATTACGTCACCAAGCAATGTTAAAGAACAATTAAAATATCTATAATGATAACAGCACTAATTTTATTATATGTAGCATTGGTATGCTACATAATATCAGGCGTGTTTGGTGTATTTGAAAAGAATAACCCTAAACCACAACCTAACCCTGAACCTTTAAAAGACCAACTACCAGAATATATAACCAAACGTGGCTATATCATTGAAGTACGTTGGCAAATAAAAGAAGGTCATAGAGCTGGTCTCTGGGTCGATTGGTATAAAGCCCTTAATAAGAAGGTATATGCTAACAGTAAGGCTGCTAATGAGGCTCTATTGAGTGCTGGTGCTTATATGCCTCACCTATATGAATATCGTATAACCCCAGTTTATACTCAAACCGAATTAGGTGAAAAACAACCACCTAAAACTCATACCAAATTGGATATGGAATTTGCCTATAATAAGGGATATAACTTTGGTTCAGCTGGTGGTAGTGGCTATAGCGTAGATAAGAATATCGAAAATATGTTTAAATACATTGAATCTGTTAGAGGTCAAAACTCAACAATAATTTAAAGGTATTTTTTGCGAAAGGTATCGATAAACACTACCTTTCGCAAAAAATAAATTTGGTACTTTCAAATACTTGACGTATATTTGCAACATGAACAAAGATGCAGTAGGAAAATTCTTTATTATCAAAGACTTAAAGTTTAGCGAATTCATGAAAGATAAAGATAATAACCTTTGTCTTTATGATACATATGATGAAGCTAAGACTATTTGCTGGATATACGAATTTCCAGATGCACTTATTTGTGAAGTAAAATTAAATTACATAGAAAAAGATTAAATATGAAATGGAATAACAAAAAATTCAAAACAGCTGATGAACTAACAACGTTCCTGAATGATAAAATGGATAAACTGAATATCGATTTCAGAAAAATGCATATCACTGAACATGCTAATCATTCAGCATCGTTTATCACTTTATACTATTACGGAGAACCAAGCAAAGATTAAATATGATATACTTTTATCCACTGGGATTTTTAATCCTGACATGGTTGATATATTTGTTTAAAAACAATTTCGTTTTTGACGATTTTGAAACAGATGAAGCCGAAGACTTTATTGGTAATGCCGAAGTAACTACTTATGTAGTCTTCTGGCTATACGTAATCATAGGCCTCGTTTGGTCAGGTATATGGTTATATAGATTTATACATTATATGTTTATCCATTACCCATAATAAAAGTTATGACAATAGAAGAAATTTTAGAACAAGCAGAACGTAGACGTAAAATGTTTCATTGGTTCATTGATGGTGAAATACTAGAAATGAATAAACAAAAAACTTTTGTCCTCATTCTCAAAAGAAAGCGCAGAATACGATGCCTATATAACAGCCCTAAACTCTGTTAAATCACACGTAACACCTGAACCTTTAGAAGAACAACCTAAACCCTCTAAAGGACCAGTTAATCATTATGTCAAAGAAGCTATTAAACGAATCATACTCCCAAAAGGGCTAGATTCAGTTACAGTAACTTTAGGTAATGAAGATATTACCATAACCAGACCAAAGGTCTGTCCAAATAAGGTAAATGGTAGCTGCCCATTACATAATTTACAATGCCAGTATCCAAAATGTGAAAAATAAATTTGGTCGTTTGAAATAAAGATGTATATTTGCATAAATATTTACATCATGATACTACATTATTCAAGAACTGGATATAACGGAAATTTTACTTACACATCAGTTTGTGGAGAACAAGTTAAAACTCATCAAGATACTGAATCTAGTACAATTCATCCAGAACTGGCTAACTGTGAAAAATGTCTAAAAACCAAAGAGCATACTATCGATTTAAATGACTTAAAAACTCATAACATAACTAGACGTATCTACATAGAATCAGACATCTTAAAAGCTGACGAATTTAGAAGCGCACAACGACATATTGCCAATTATGTAAAGGACAATGGTGGTGAAGTAACTGATAGAGTATTCTCCGAAGTACTTGATAGAGCTTGGCATGACCTAGACAAAACTTGGGCTTCAGTTAAAGATGCTGACGAAATATACGCCACAACTTCACTGATGCCTATCATAGGCAACTCTTATACTGGAGCACCAGTTATATTCGATGGTATGTGCGAAAGAGCTGTTAAAGAAGACTTGAGAAACAAAAAAGTCTTTATACTTAATAGCCTAGATAATATATACTGGGATATGATTGATGGCAAGACCTTTAAAAAGGCTTTTAAGCATAATGAATTGTATATGTATGATGAGAATAATGACCTAACCAAAATTAACGTATCCAAGATAAAAGTTAAATAAATTTGGTGGAGTAAATCCTTATCCCTATATTTGTATAAATATTTACATCATGACTTATCCATTACACGTTACAAATTCTAAAGAGTATATCGAAAGCCTTATCGCCAAAAGCGAAATGCTAATTAAAGCAGGTGAAGATAAGGTTCACTTGCACACTGTTAATACTACCAATCAAGTTAAGTTACGACCTGATAGTATTCATCCAGACTTATTAAGTTATAGACAAATATTTGATGAACTGGAACAGGATACAGCTGATTTCACATTTGAACAAGCTAAAGAACTTGCAAGAAAAGGCATTAAGATGACTCACACGTACTTCACACCTGATGAATACATAACCATGCAAGGTAACCAAGTTATCTTTGAAGATGGTGTAAGAATATTCGTTAACGAATGGAGCAAAGGAAAAGATTATTTACTAACTGGCTGGTCCATATACCAAGAAGATTAATGAGAAACACATTCACAAGACCTAGCTACCTACAAATAGCTAGAAATAAGGTTAGAAAGAATCCCAAGGTCGATAGAAACGTTTACGTGCCACCAGCACCTGAATTTGCTACCATGCACATATTGACATTCGTTTATTGCCCAGTAATGGGCCTCATACATACATTCAAAGAAGTTAACTACTTACCAATATGATGAAGATGCCAGTAGATATTGAATACTTGGACTCACTGCCAACTAAAGAAAAAGGTAGAGACCTTTGGAAAAAAGTTGACCGTAAGTACTATCGTAATAGCGATAGAACATTTGGTAGACGTAACCCATATTTTACAGCAACTAAGATAATCGATAACAACATAGGTAAATCATTCAATGATGCATTCTCTTACTTCTGTAAAAATGTTGATAAACAAGACCAACATGTATTCAAAGATAATTTCGCTGAGTTTAATGATAGATACGAAAACTACTTCATTGACGATGATGGGCTTATCCAAGAAAATCCACGCTATGTTAATAAAGCAAAGCTAAAGAATCGTACATACGAATCAGAAGACTATAAGACCAAACTGGTTCATAAAGATACTGGACATAGCAGACTTCAATTCGTACCTGTAGAAAGGATAGTAGGTTATAAAGAAACTACAAAGCTAAAATATAAGCTTAATAGCCATTATAATAACAAAAAGCAGTATATAAATGAACATATCATGGTACCCATAAAGAAAATCATTGGATGGGAATATATGAAAAATATTTCACATACTTGGTTGGATAGGCCTATCCCTAAATATAAACGCTACTTTGCAAAAGACTCTGACTTTATTGACGTAGTTGATACTGGCGAAAAACGCATATTCGACTCACCTAACGATTGGAGACTTAAACGCTTAAAAGCTGAGAAAAAGGCTAGAGTAGATAAACAATTTGAACTAAAGTATAAATCCGATTCAACCAATTGGGACTTCGTTCTTAAACAAGGTAAACAAAGACTGGATAAGATGTATGAAGATAGACTTCTGTGAGATAAAGAAATGAAACTAAAACTGGAAAACGATATAAAGATAGTAGCCAATGGCTTCGATTTGGAAACTTCATTCAGAACTCAACAAAAATTTGCTAGATAAGAAATTATCCCGTATATTTGCATAAAATAAATTATATGTTTAAAAGCATCGCAATCTTATGGCTATTGAATGTAGCTAACGCACCAACTTACATGATAGTATTCATGTCAATCATCTTGGCATTAGAAATCATTGTCTCTATTCTCAAATTCATTAGCGAAAACTAAACTATATGAAATCAGACGTAAGATTACTTCCATCGCATAGAGGCCCATTGGGCTTATGTGATTGCGAAACACCTAATAGCAATCTATTTGAACCAAAAGCTAAAACCCTTCTTAATGAAGGTTACTACCCATTTGATAATGTAGAAGATAAAATAAAAATTAAAGGAACAATTATAACTTACGAATAAAATAACCACATGATAAATACTCTTATATTCGCCCTGTTCCTGATAACAGAAAACTTAGCCATCTTGGCCCTGCTAAAAGATTCTACTACTGTTAGAACTCTAAAGGATTACTTCACTTATGACCACGGATTCCTTATAGCACTAAACATCTTGCAGATAGCTATCTTCGCCGTCATGACCATAATGACACATGTTTTAAACGTACTGACATAATGGCATAGAACATAAAAAATGTACACATTAGTGTACATAAGGACTCCTTTTCGTTCCTTCGCACGCACGTTTGCATTCTGGAAGCATTTTTTGCTAATTTTGGGAGAATGTGGTAAAAAGTGGGAGTTTTGACTACGTTTAAAGGGTTAAACCAAGAAAACGGTCTTTTTGATGTCTTTTAAAAGGGTACAAAACAGCAATTCGGATTATCCACCCCTCTAAATTTCGAATTTTTTACCTGACAAAATGTCCGAATCGGGCAAGGGCTTAAAAACGTGGTAAATGAACATATTAGTTAAAATCATAATATGTTAAGGTTATTTTAACATATGTTTAATGTATCAGGGCTATATGAACACATAAGTGTACATACAGGCCGAATGTCCCCGTGACTTCGGCACACGAGGTCCTAGGGGCCCCATCCTTGTGTTTAGCAGGGGGTAGGCATAATTTTCCCAGTAGCTCGTGAGCTTTATTTTTCTGGGGCCCAGATTTATACCTGATAGGGTATAAGTTTATTTGAGCTGAATATGTTTCAGTGAATCACAGGGGACGCAGGTTATGGATGTTACTTTATTCATACAATAGGCAAAAGATGACAGTGTACCGAAGCAGAGTCCAGTGGCTGAGTCTTTAAAGTACGTAACGTGTTGTTGTACGTTAGTATTATTTGCTGTAGTGGTCATCTGACAGGATACGAGTCCCAGCAGAAAAATTCCCAATATTAATTTCTTCATGTATATAATTAATGTTTCAAGTAAACATACGGTATTAAGATGACATAAACAAAATAATTTTTTTGGTTAGTAAGCAAGATAGTCTTATATTTGCAGTCTTATTAAGGGATAGGCTAAAAAATATATTTAAAAATAAATTTGGTAGTATCAAAAATAGTCTTATCTTTGCAAAACTAAAATATTAATTATGATTGAGATTAGAAAAAATGTAAGGTTATTAACAGAAAATAACTTTAAGACGTTAAAGGGTTCAAGCTAATATACACTATTGTGTCCATTTACTATAGCATTCGTATTGTCCACCGAATGGCAACTTAGGTAAATACTTATATAGATTGAATTTACGTTTTAATCTATTTTCAAGATTGAAGATATAAGTATAATCAGGATTTTCGATTACCTTTAGAATTTTATAATTATATGGTAAATCATATTTTGAGTGGAATCGTTTTTCGACTGTAGTGAATGTTCTACCTATTTTAATAAATCTTTCAGTGTCGTTCCAGCATTCAATAACATAAAGTTTAAATGAATCAAAGTATTTGGACTCATTGGCAGCATTAATCCAATTGGTAGAAGTCCAGCCGCCAATATGTTCTGAACATGAGCATTTTTTACATCCACTACCCCTTAAATGATTATTCGGTATCTGTTCAAACATTCCATGAATAGGACAGATTATTTTTATTTTAATACCCTTCTTAATGTATTCAGTCTGTGAATAATCAAATTTATAGTTGTGAACTTGATTAGCTTTATCAATGAAAATATCTGTAGTAAAATTTACTTTACTTATTCGATTATTTATAGCACATTTAGGGCAATCACGTCCTTTTAAATGGCTATTTGGTGTTTGTGCAAACATACCGTGTTCGGGACATATAATGTCAATATTAATATAATTTTGAATATAATTAACATTAGAATAATCGTATTTGTTATTATGTACAAAATTAGCTTTATTTATAAATTTCTGTGTTTTCATATAGGTACTTTAATATAAATATGTTAATACCATCCTAAAGTAACCTTTTAGCGTCTTATTTTAAAAATAAATTTTGGTGGTATATAAAATAAGACTATATTTGCATTCTAATAACAAATTAATATGATAAGAAAAGATGTACAGCTACTAACAACTAATAATTTTAAGACCACCAAAGGTGAAAAAATGGGTATTAAAACTTTTATTCTATATCTTTCACCTTATAAGGATAATAGCAAGGGTAAGAATTTGTGTCCTAAGGCTAGTGTGGGGTGTAGTAAAAGTTGTCTATTCAATAGTGGTAATGCGAGGTTTGAC
>Ga0214164_1002302_pt1 | contig 9922 bp, 18 predicted proteins | sample TroBogepilimnion_13_FD_153003 | JGI IMG/M metagenome (GOLD analysis project Ga0214164, IMG submission 153003) | Freshwater microbial communities from Trout Bog Lake, WI - Practice 03JUN2009 epilimnion v4 | ecosystem: Environmental > Aquatic > Freshwater > Lake > Epilimnion/Euphotic zone ...
AGAGTATTTAATTGGCCAGACGAATCATTTAACTGCTTGCTTATATCAGCTGGAGCTGCTTTACATTTTGTAATGTCTGCAATAATTATATTTAATCTATCTATCAGCTGTTGTGTGTTTGATTGTAAATATCTTAAAAAAGATACGATGACAGACATTAAGGCATTTACTTGCTTCAGTAATGCGATTAGATCATCTATAAAACTATCAAACTCCTTTTGAATCTTACTAAAAGATACGCTAACTCCCACAGTTGAAAACATAGTCGGAATAGGCAATGCTAGTAAGAAATTAACTATCACCTCAAACACCTTTATAATTAATATTGCTATTTTTATAATAACTTGACCGGTTGATATTTGTTTCTGTGCTAATTTGATGCTTCTTGAAAAGCTTTGTACACTTGAATCTACAAATTTTAGAGAGTTTATTATATCATCACTTGCTATCAAACTTTCTATCTTTTGTATTGACTCTCTGATATTAGCAGGGGCAGATGTGGCTAAGAGAGCGACTGCAGATGCCGGATTTAGGTTAAAGTTTTCTATTACCTGACAAACACCTCTTACAGTTTTAATGTCTTTTAGTAGTTGTTGGTAATCGCTACCTTGAATTTGAGTGTAATCCGTATACTTACCGTACTTTCCTATAAAGTTCGTTAATAGACTCATAGGACCATTATAGCCAGGAATTAGCTGAGCTAGTTGATCGTTATCCTCCGGAGTAAGTATATCCTTGCCATCCGTACCTTTCAGACTACTAGCAAACACTGCAGTTATATAGTCAAGTAGGTTTTTTAGATTATATTGACTTACTGCACTACCTGATAAGAAAGCTGCACTTGCTGAGGTAAAGGCATTAACTCCTTGTCCGCCATAATAGCTTCCAGAATTCGCAGTTGCGTTAGTAACTGTTGTTGCTGCAGGTTTTATTGCACTATATCCAGTTATTATTGTATTTGGAAATCCTGTAAACACATCAATAGCATTCTTAACTGCTGATGCATTGTCTTGTAGGATATATAAAGATTTATGTAAAAAGTCAGGATTCTGTTGTCGTGGTTGAGGGCCTCCTAATTGTGACTGTAAGTAGGTTACTACATCACATAAAGGAATGCTTATGAGAGCATCTAAAAAAGGAAATACTCCTGCATCTGCAAATGGATTTCCAGATTTATTTGGATTAACTTGGCTATATGTACCATTAGTCGCTCCTACTGTAGCTGTCGTATAGGAGCCTGATGCACCTTGAGAGGCCACTGCTGTAGTTGCTTGATACGTAGCTGCTCCTTTTCCCCACAGAATTCTATCAACAGCTGTCTGTGTTTCAGCCGTTGCTTTTGCTGTTACTTTTGTGAGTCTTTTTAATCCTTGAGCTACTGATGACATCTTACACGGTATATGTTGTAGTTGATAAAGTTGTTGTTAAAAAACTGTTTAGGTTAGAGGCTACATCTCCTACTATTTTAGCTTGATATTGAATCAAGGGTAGGGCTGCAGATAAATCTTCAGGATCTGATGATAACTCAACTAAGGCAAGAGCTAAGGCTGATAGTGGAGCTAGTAATCTATTTAGCTGAAATAAAAACTCGTCTCCTCTTATTACTGGATGACTGGCTCCTAATCCTAGCTGAATTGTTGGAGTTGATATTATCAATGAATCGCTAGCATCTATGTTAACTGTGCCTGGTGATGATATCGCAACTGCTTTTTTACCAAATAAAAACACAGAATCAGTGCTTGAATGAGCAACTACTCTTCCTGACGAAATCAGGACTTGGTTACCTTTGTAGGCGGCTATTTCTGGTTTATACATGGCTTATCTTATCTGCTAATGCTGGTGATAAATAATCGTTACTTGTTGGCGGTTGTGTCAATATTACAGCTGTTGTGATGCTAGTCTTATTGTTAGATATACCAAAACTATTTAATGGAAAGCTGTTAATTATATCATCTACAACAATATTTTGACCTGCTGTTAAGTAAATAGAGGAAGCATCGGTATTAACATTTTCAACTGTTTGAACATATCCTTGCTGGTTTGAAGTAGCTCCTTGGCCATTTCTAATAATAGTAATTGGATCTCCGTCTGCATTTGAATCTGACCAGTAGTTTAATTTACTATCTGCTTTTAAACTTGATCCAAATCTAATTGAATTTCCCCATCTACCCTCTAAGGTAAGATCTCCTGTAAATTGATATAACTTCTTTATGTTTGATTTCTCTATAAAAGAAGGATCTAGCACATATTGGTCCTTTGTTGGTGCTCCTACATTGTTTGTATGCCCTGAAGTGCTTGATTGCTGATAACTGGAGTCTGCAGTGTTTGTTGTTGCTGCGACATCTCCAAGATCGGGCATAGCATTGTGGTGTGGACTATTCCAAACACTAAAAGCAGGTAAGTAATAATAGTCTTTACTATTTCTTGCATCATTCTGCTTCCTGCTCGGACCTGCTACAAGGTAAACTATCTCTCCTGGTATTGGATACTGTATTAAACAGTTTGTAAGTGGTCTTGCTATTGGATTACCGCTTGACTGAGCTGTTCTATCTTGGTTAGTGTTTATCAGTTGATATACGACAGCTCCTATGCTTGTGAAACCTTCATAATACTGATCCGGAGTGACTCCATCACTTAGGTAAGAGCCTCTAACAACATGAATAACCCTACCAAGGAGAATAGATCCTGGTACTGTTGCCTTTCCTTTATTATCGGTACTTGCAAGTTGTTGGGTATATGTTTGATTAAACTGCTGCGACACTAGTCTCTAGGTTTGGTAGTTGTTTAGGTACTTCTTGAACTGTAACGCTTGTTTGAACGTCTGCAAATAGTAGCTCTAAATCCTTATCACTGAAGCCTGAGGCATCGGATCCAGCAGGAGCTACGATTTTTTGAGTCAATTGAGCAACTTTCACAAGGGCTTCGTCATTCTTAATGTCAGAATCAAGATACCCTTTAATGAGAGGAACCACAACTACAGCATCTCCAGGCTCACTAACCATCTCAGTTAACTGCTCGATTAGGATTTTTATCTTAGATTGCTTTGCTTTGTGGTTCTTAACAATATCTTTTAGTAAATCGCTGTAGGTCTTTCCTTCGTATATTTCAAAGTTTAAATCCATAATACTTTTTAAATAAATAGACTAAGGAGTGAAAATGTCAAACTCGACTCCCTCTTCTAAGTAGGTATTAAGCATTTCTTGGTATATTTTCTTTAGGATCTTGATTACTTTAGTGATTACTGGAGTAGGTGCATCGGTAATTTCTCTAATATAAATGAAGAGCATCTTTTTGTTGAAAACATCTATATTGTCTCTCTTTTTGAAAAGCTCTAATACTGCATCCCCAACTCTAGCCTCTTGTGCTTTTGGAAAAAGCTCGAGAAGGTTTTCATCTACAAACTTAACATAGATATCAACAAAACTATTGGTTTCAAGTTCTTTCGATTGCTCCAGCATCAGTGTATTAAGAATTACCTTATCTTCATCAACTTCCTCAACAGCTGCTCTATCTTTTAGTCTTTTATAGTTTGCGTTGTTATAAACAATCAAATACCTTTTCGCAATAGTTCCAAAGTAAGAGTAAGCTTTTCCTTTAGTCTCATCATACAAATGAAGCTTCTCTAATAAAAAAGCAATAACCTCATGCTTAAGCTCTTCCATTGTATCCACCTCCGTATAGTAAAATTTGAAGGTGTGAATAATGTTTTCAGCTAATTTGTAGAATGCATGGTAGATTCGATCATTAAAAAGCTTATTGCGACTAATCGGATCAGTTTCAGTTTGATAGGCAATTATTGCAGCTTGAGTATCTAAGGTAAAGTATTCTATTGATTTCTTGGGTCTTCTCTTTCTAGGTTTACCGTCTTTAGTAAATCCTATTCCTGTATCTTCTTTAAATAATTCTGTTGTAGTCATCTATTTCGCTCTGTAGTCATTTAACGATTCTTGAATCGCTTTTAAGTTTTCAAATATTGGCATTAGCTCCTTATCTCCTTCTAACCAAATTTTAGAATCGAGCTCTTTTAATGCTTTATCAGATTGATTAATAAGACCCTGTATATTGTCAAGTACAGTGGATTGTTGTAGTACGATAGTCTCTAATTTGCTGTTTTTAGTATATAGATTATAAATAACATAAGCTACTATACTCAATCCCCATAATATAAGTCCAATCATATTAAATACCTTTTAATGCGCTTAATAAACTAGCATTAGCTTTATTGCCAATAGCTTTTAATTGCCTAGTCTCAGTCTGCAGCTTATGTTGAGATGCAGTTGCAGGTTTTACTTCTTTTGCCTTTGGAGCTTGTCCTATCTTGTCCAACCACTCCTTCTCCCACTCAACTCTCGAAGCCATCATATCTGCTTGGTGTAAAATTAAAGGTAAAGCACTTCTTAACTTAGATTCATTTTGACCTGATATTAAGTAGGCTTTATTTCCATCATCATACAAGCCATCGTGCGTTTTGATCGCTATATACTCGTTTAACGTTAAAGCAATTCCTGCTGATTGTAGAATGAATAACGAATTATCTTGTACTGGTAGGAATGGTAGTTTTGTGTTTGGTTTGTAATTAGCTCCCTGATTCTTCACATGCCAGTCTGAATCATTCGGTACATACCTCGGCTCATCATCAAGCCCAAGCTTTCCTAAATCATGGTTAAGTGCTGCAAACACTAGTTCCTCCGTTGAGAAGGTATCTGTATTGGCTCCGTGCTGATTCCATAAATCACTCATGGTTATTGCAATGTCAACTACTCTATTAACGTGATCAACATAACCGCCTGGAAAGGAATTGTGGAAAGAGGCCTTAGAGGAGGCTGGGGCTAGTGTTAGGATTTCTTCTTTACTCTTGTAAAGGTCTAGCAATTGTGTCTTCCTAGGCTCTGCAATGTGTTCTTCGATTATCGAATAGAACTTGTCTAGGTTTGTTTTAATTTGTTCTGCTGTTAGCATATATAACTTGTTTTAATATAACTTACTGAATTAAAATGAAGAAAGCAACAGTAAAGTTGCTAACTATCCATTCTCTGAATTTACAAGAGTTTGAATTTCGTCAATCTTCTCTTTGTACTTCTCTAACCACTCTTCAAATTCATGACGAGGTCTGCCCTGACCTAATATTGACTGAAGTTGTAATAACGAGTTTTGTAATTGGTCTAGCTTATTTGTAACTAGTTGTTTGTAACGCATATTGTTTATTTTAATGTTTAAATGGCTGATAAAAGGCTATGAACAGAGGCAAATGCATGAACAGTAACCTCAGAGGGTAAATAACGAGTACCTAGCTCAGTTGAACGGCTAGTAACGTAGTAAGCATCTATTTTATCTTCTCTTTTAATAATCACTATAGGATAATGATTAGTTTGTACTAATGCTTCTATTGAATCACATAGACTTGGATCCTGCTCAGCATACACTACGTTAAATATAACTCCTCTTACTTTTAATTCCTCTATCAAAGCGGAACATAGTGTACAGCCCTCTAGTGCTGCTATTGTTATATTTTTCATCTTTTATTATTTATTTCTTTTCTACTTTCTTTCTTTTTAAATACTTAAAAGTATATAAATGTAATTATATAAAGAACATCCAGCTTTTTTTCCACATTTCCAACAACTGGAGAGATATTTTATTTAGTCTTTTGAGTGAGACCCCCAGAAACTGCAGGTTTTGTTATCATAGCATATCCAACCCCTTCATCAAGTCCTTCTAAGTACTCTGTAATATACTCATAAATTTCCGGAAGAGCAAAACCCCTTGCCTTTAATCTTGCTATTATTTTCTTAACATCCTGTAAGGTTTGCATCTCTCTACCCAACAAAGATTGTTTAATCTTCTCTAAGTCCTCCTCCAAGGTATTGGGTTCATCCCAATCCCAACCAACAGTTCTCTCTTTATTTTCAGGATGATCTGTTTGAAGCATTCCACTTTCAATTACACCTTTCATTTTAGAGTATGTAGTACTTCCCTGATCATCGTAAGGCTCCATTATAAACTCATCACTATACTCAGACATCTGAGCAATTTGAGTTTTAGTTCCTCTATAAAGAAAATTCTTCATCTTAGACCTTTCCCCAGGCTGCACTTCAATTTCAAGGAGATCAATTAGCTTTATCATAATAATAAATAGCAACCCTAGGTAAACGGGCTTACTGCAGCTAACCTAGCTCCTTCCGGTACAACATAAACTCTGCAATGTCCTATACCAAATTGATTACGATCTTTTGCATACCTTGCATTGAGGACTGGAGTATATTCTCCGGTTGGCACTTCAGGAGGAAACAGTGCGTGATTATAGGATAGGCTGTAGGTATTTTCTTGCTCTACTTTTTGTAGAATTAAATCATTTCCTTGTACTACTGCATGAACATTATTAATTCCGTAATTAGACGGGCTAAAATCAATTCCATACATAGCTTGCTGTGCAAGATATTGATTCAGGAGAGGAGCCGTATATTCAACGCCTATACTAGTAAAATCAACCACTCTCTTTTTTACTGCTAGAATAAACAAATCAATCTCAGATAAGTCACCTTTTAATTCAGTAACACCTCCGTAATGTATTATGCTTTTAGCACTGTCGCCCGATTTATGAGATATATAGGCCACAGGTTCTCCCCGCCTTGTAAAGGCAAAATCTGCTTTTGGGTTACCAGGAATGTTGATAACCCCGTCAATTTCAGGAAAAACATAAGGACCTAAGTGTAGAGTAATTGGCTTTCCAATCTCTTTTAATTGGGTAGCCAGGCTGTCAATGACAGCTTTCTCATACTTAGTCGTTGCACCAACCCCGAGTCCCCCTAGTTCAGGAGTCTTGGCAATCTCGGTTATACTGTAATGAGTACCAGCCTCATCACACAGGTATAGCCTATCACCAGAGGTGACCCCCGGTAAAAGGCTATATAGCTGTCTAAATTCAGGCTTGGTTAGTTTGATTAATTGGTTTGGAGACTCTTTTTTAATTATCTCAACCTCAGCTACAACGATTGATTGATCGCTTTTTACTAGCTGCAGAGGAGTAGAGGTTTCTAGCATTGCTGCAAATGTGCAGACTCTGCGAGTATGTTCAGTTCCTTGAAAGGATTTTATTGTGAGAGGTTTATATTGGGATTTATACAAAACGGTTGTTTAACTATAAATAGTTAGCAACCACTCCCTAATCCTCCTTTATGCAAATATTGCATAGAATACCATCATCACTTGTAAATATCCAGGCTGTAATGGTGCAGCTGTATGATTCTTCCATACTTGGAATGTCTACTGTGTCAACTTGCTCCTTCACAAAACGGAACCGTCTAAAGTTTCCTGTCTCTTGGTTTTGGATATAGAACTGCTGTCTCTGGCTTGGAAATGCATATAGGTAATGTCCATTTATCGGATCTAAATTCCAGGCATCAGCATAAAACGTATTAGTTTCTTGATTCCAGGTAAAATCTTTGATGTCATAGGTGATATTATTCATTTTAACGTGATTTAAACGGTTATAAATTATTAATTGATAGTTTACACATGATACCTACTTCCAAGCGATTTTATCACTGCTATTGCAGTTGTAGAATCGATTTCAAATCCCTCTCGTCTAGGATTTAGTCTACACCCTCTCTCTTCCAGATATCTGTGGATGTCTTGTTCCAGATAACGAGAGTTAACACACTTAAAGGAGAAGGCTGGGTACCAGGGAGTGATTACTCCTGTTGCAGAGTTGATTTCATCAACCCTCTGCCTTACTGATGTTGTTGTCATTCCGATCTTACAGACTCCCGGGATATGCCTATTTACTAGTACGTAGACCCATTCTGGTTTCTTGATGCCGTAGCTTGGATCTTCAATTGACTCTCCGTAGTACTGCACCTCCTCCCACTCATCATCAATCGGAGTTAGAGTGAATGCGACTGCTCTTGTGTATATGGATGGATCCTCAATTGGGATGGCTAGATATTTTACTGTTTCCTCGCTTGTTATTCGTTTCATAGTATATATGTTTCTGTATACTCGTTTTTATCCCTCCTTGGTATACTGTGTTTTTAAATTAACCATCCGAAAAAGTATGGTAGAAAACAACGGGTGTATATAAGGGAGAGAGTGAGATAGCCTATGGTATATATAGGGAGAGGGTGGAAAAATTTTCCCAGAGAATGAAACAGGAATCAGCAACCCCCAACTTGCAGATATCGCGCTATCATATGTAATTACGTTGGGTTCATAGTGCGCTCATGTGTGCTCATCTGTCCTCACCCTGCTCTCATGTGAGCTCGCTCGAAAAATAAAAGAGGAGAGGATTTTCTCCCCTCCCCCCTCTTCCTAGTAGCCTGAGGCCTCTATACAAGAGGCTAGAGAGCTTCCCACTACATATAGCATTGTAATTCCTACTAGAATGGCAATAGCTGCTATAAACTCTTTTTTGTTGTCTTGAAATGCTTCTTTTAGTACTTGATACATAACTTATTGTTTTAATTGATTGTGTAGTAAAGATACTACTTTAATTTGAGATAGGCAACATTTATTTTAAATTATTTTACCTACCATAACTAGGTCCATGATCATGTATTCTACCACTGTAATAATCTGTGATTTTATAATGGGCTGGACAAGTGTATTGATGATATGCACAACTTGTAAATACAACACTTAAAACAATAACTGATAATAATACTTTTTTCATAACTTTTAATTTTTTTGTAAAGATAAGGAATTGGTTTCATATAGACAACATTTATTTTTTATTCATCATCCTCATCCTCTCCACTTAGACTAAATACTAAGGTACCATCCTTCTCCTGAAGACTCATTTCTGGATCGAAAGTATAGTGACATTCACCAAATCCATACTCAATTTGGGAATAAAACTTTACTTCTTTTGAAGTATCAAACTTTTGTAACTGATTGATCAAATCTTGTACTGTCATTTCTTTTATTTTTTAATTTTAGTAAAGATACTATTTTAATTTGAACTAGACAACATTTATTTTAAATTATTTCAAAAAATAAATAACTAATCTCTTCATCATCATATCCAATCTTTCCATCTTTTTCTACTACATCATCTACAATACTTTGTAAATACTCATCAAACTCCTCATCATCATTAAAAGCTTGTTTCAAAGCTAATTGAAATACTTCTTTGAGATTTGAATTAGAACTTTCAATTTTAGTTGTTTTACTATTAACAACTTCATACCTATCAACTTCAACTAGTAAATACTTTTTCATTTTTTTCATAACTTTTATTTTTTAATTTTAGTAAAGATACTATTTTAATTTGAACTAGACAACATTTATTTAAAAAAAAGAGAGAAAGTTTTTTCAAACTTCCTCCCTCCTCATCACTTAACTTAATACATTTCTCCTTTCATCAAAATCATCTTCATTAATATCAAAATCATCCTCATCCTCCTCCTCACACTCCAAATCAAAAATATCACTTTCAATATCATCAATCATTCCTTCTACATCTAATCCACCAACTTCATCAACATTGAGAGATTTTAATTTACTTTTAAACTCTTTTAAAATTTCTAATAATTGTTTTTCCATTTTTTTTAATTTTTTAATTTTAGTAAAGATACTATTTTAATTTCAATTAAACAAATAATATATTAATATTTTCAAACTATTTCATTTTAATATATTACAAACTCAATTAATCAAAATCTTCTTCTTCACCCCATACTAAAATTTTTACACCTTCTTCATCCAAATTAATTCTTAACTTTCCATCATTTACAAAACTACTACTTCTTCCAATTTCAATTTCACAACTAAATTTAATTTCACTTTCTAAATCAAATCCATTCAATTTTTCAATCAATTCTTTTACTTTCATAACTTTTATTTTTTAATTTTAGTAAAGATACTATTTTAATTTTAATTAAACAAACTTTTTTTTTTAAAAATAAAAAATAATTTATTTGGTAAA
>Ga0214164_1002303_pt1 | contig 9921 bp, 7 predicted proteins | sample TroBogepilimnion_13_FD_153003 | JGI IMG/M metagenome (GOLD analysis project Ga0214164, IMG submission 153003) | Freshwater microbial communities from Trout Bog Lake, WI - Practice 03JUN2009 epilimnion v4 | ecosystem: Environmental > Aquatic > Freshwater > Lake > Epilimnion/Euphotic zone ...
CAAATACAGCCAGCGCTTACTATCACTTTGGCTCAAAAGAAGGTCTGATAACAAAGGCATATGTTGAGTTATTTCGGGAAAATAGCGAGCCTGATGTTGCTGGATTTGAATACCTGACACAAATTGCTTCCTCGGTTGACGAGGTAGTTGATGCGGTGCTCGCAAGCATTATTAATCCGTTGACCAGTGAAGCAAGGAAAGTAAATAGAAACATTGTTTCTCGTATTTTTGCGGCTTCTCTTACGGATCCAGATCTCGCTTCAGAACTTGCAGAAATGCAAAAAAATCTCTCAAATCGAGCTGCAACCGCAATAGTGAAGTTGCAGCAGAGGTTAGGGTTCAAGAGCGACCTTGACCCCCACCAACTTGCGGTAATTCTCTTCACTATCTCTGTAGGTAGGTCAATGAATGACACGTACGCGGACCCTGAATCTGATGAAAGCTGGGCGCAAATGAGCGCTGCACTAATCCGAAGTCTCATTACCCGCTAATTCTCTGCGAGCAATGAGTTTTAGCTTTTTAAGCCTGATAGTTCCTACAACTCTTTACTGCGACTGGGTACTTAAACGCCAGTAACTCGCTCAGCAGGAGGGTTCTGGTTTTCTAAAACACGCTAGAGGAGCACAGCAAACAGAGTTACTTGCGTTATTTACGAAGCTTTTCGCTCTTGTTCGAACTCGATGTTTTTCAAGAACAAGCCGTCAGCCTTTTCAAGCTCAAGGTGAAATAGATAAGCGACTACTTCATCCATGGTTTTTAGCGTGACCGGTTGCATTACGAAAAGACCATAACAAGGAACAATAAAGATTTCGGGGACTGTAGAGGCGAATTTGCAAAAATTACCTGTTTTGAGGATGAGCGACTACTAGGCCACTAGTCACCAAGCCACGATGCTTCACGGCACCCTGGTTGTGCCATACGTAAAGGGTTTGGAAATCCAACTAATTGATGCCTTTAGGGTAGGAATTTCTGTAATTTGAAGGCAAATATAGAATTTTAAGTGTACTCCCTAGCGTCACGGGACTTTTTGAGGGTAAATCGCTGGTAATTCAAGGTCAAATGATAATTAATTAATACTAAAAATTAATTTGTGTTTTTAGATTTTCTAGATTAGGTTTGGCCTCCGGAATTAATCGATGTCGGAGGATCCAATGACAATGTCTGACTCAAACATATTGGCGCGAAAGAAATCTTTGATTTCAATGCTCCTAGTTCTACTACTCGCTCCAGCACTACTCTTCGGCGGTAATGCCTTTGCTGACGGCCACGGTTCATCTGGCCACAACTACTTTAACGATGGTGTTGGTCACAATGGTGAAGGCCACGGTAACTATGGAGCTGTTACGGTCATTTTAAACCTTCATCCATCAGAATGCACTCTTGCAGCCACAGATAGCAGTAAGTGTACGACATTTACAGCCATCGGGGAAGTTGTAGGAGTTTACGGATGGGGTCACCCACGAGGTTCAGTTACTTTAACCGCTACTGGCCCTGACAGTTCTACCTTCAACCCAGATTGTGGCTCTGTTCAGCCTGAAGACGATCATCACGAAGGCGACTCACGAGATGACGCGTCTAATTTCAGCTGCACCTTTGACGCAAGAAAATTCCTCACTGAAGGTGCTTACGACGTGGTTGCTACGTACACCCCAGATCCCAATCGTTCCGATGACGATGGTGATAACAACTACTTCAGCGGAATCGCAACGTCTGAGCCCTTTACGGTGCATCCAGGAGGGACTCCTCAGATCGTCAGCCCCGCTGCCGTTAGCAGTGGACCAGCAATCGCGAACATAACTGCAGCGCCAGTCATTCCTGCAGTGCCAGGCGGAACAACTGGAAGTGCAACAGTTACATGGACTGACCTCAATACCGATGGCGTAACGGGTTATACGGTCACGTCAGATCCAGGTGGATTCACCTGTGACGTTGCTAGTGCAACTGCAACAAGTTGTGTTGTTTCGGGACTAAGTACCAATGTTCAATACGTATTTAAGGTAACAGCTCACCTAGCTGGCGGAAACTCTACTGTGGGCACATCAAACTCAATTATGATTAATGCACTACTCGCAGTAACGGTTCATAACAATCTGAAGTTGATTGTTAGTAACTTTGCTCCGGGATCTGCTCAGCTCACTTCCTACATGAAAATGCAAATTGCAACGTATGCCTCTGACCTGCTCAAGTTCGGTGCAAAGACTGCGTCACTTGTTGGCTACACCGACCCATCAGCCTCAACCGCATACAACCTTTCACTCGGTTTGAGGCGTGCTGCCGCAGTTCAGGCGTATCTGGTCTACGAATTCAATTTGTTAAAGATGCCCTTCACTCCAGTAGTTACTTGTGCTTCAAAGGGTAAGGCCGCTCCAAGAGCAACTAACACTTCTGCACTTGGACGTGCGCTTAACCGTCGCGTCGAAGTTGTAGCTACGTTCTAACGTTTTGGTGAACGCTTTTCTACGAAGGCCGAGTCATGTTGGCTCGGTCCTTCGCAGAACAAGCGCGGGTCCGTTCCACTATCTCTTGTCGTCAAAAAAGTACTTTTGACACTAGATGACGAATTATTACTTTTTTATTACGCAACGTAATTTAAATATAAAATTATTGATAAAAGATTTCTTATTTTGACTATGAACCGGGGCCACAAATGACAATTACGAATTCGAATGAAAAAAAAGGCATTTCTCAACTCGGCAAGCAGAACATTAATCTTTTTTCCAAGTCTAAAAAGGGTTCTGCGAGTCGGAAAGAGAAGCAAGAGAACGTAGTAGAGGCCGAACTGGCCAACCAGCGAGCAATTGAAGCAAACGAAAAAGATGCACTTTTGGCGGCGGCGCTATTTGATGCGAAATTGATTTCGAAGTTAGATCTGGAAAAAGCTCTAGCAAAGAAGAGTCTCCAAAATGTTCGACTGACTGAAACGTTAATCGCCGAGGGCTTAGTGAGTGAAGAGGTCTTGTTAGATTTCCTTTGCAGCTACCGCAATCTTCCCGCAATAGATCTCATCAATGCTGAGCCAGATAACGAAGTCTCTGGGCTGATTCCAGAGACTATGGCGCGTTCATTTCGAGCAGTGGTATTTAGCGTGAACGGCGACTCAACTTCGATTGCACTAGCCGATGAACTACTGCGCACCGAAGTGGATGCCTTGCTCGGTGCTATTGGTTGCGTTGTTCAGTTCTACTTGGCACCTGCATCACAGATTCAGCGTTTACTTGACAAACAGCACCGCGCCACAGACTCAATTGCCGAATTAGTTAAGTCGTTTGAATCAATTGAAATCATGCGACGTGGCGCTATTGATGAATCCAATGACGCTGCAGCGAGCGAAGATGCTCCTGTAGTTCAGGTCGTAGCTCGAATACTCACCCAAGCAGTTCGAGACCGTGCATCGGACATTCACATTGAGCCAAAGAAAAACGAAGTACGTGTTCGTTTTCGTATCGACGGAGTACTCACTACGGTGCTTGAATTACCAGTTGTGATGGGACCAAGTTTGGTGAGTCGTATCAAAGTAATGGCACAAATGAACATTGTTGAGCGTCGCCGTCCACAAGATGGACAATTTGAAGTAGAAGTGGACGGTCAAGGTGTTGACGTTCGAGTTGCAACGATTGCCACAATCTGGGGTGAGCACTGCACCATGCGAATTCTTGAAAAGTCTCGTTCAGTTATGACGCTGGCTGAACTTGGAATGCCCCAAGACACCTACGAGAAATTCATCCGAGTTGTTCGCTCGCCTTCAGGAATGGTGCTCTGTACTGGTCCTACGGGTAGTGGAAAGACAACGACGTTGTACGCGGTGCTTTCTGAAGTTGTTGATGGCACGAGAAACATTATGACAATTGAAGACCCAGTTGAGTACGTCCTGCCTTCGATTAGTCAGATTCAAACAAACAATCAAGCGGGACTGTCATTCGCTACTGGGCTGCGTTCCATTTTGCGCCAGGACCCTGACGTCATTTTGGTCGGAGAAATTCGTGACGTAGAAACAGCTCGAATCGCGGTGCAGTCTGCCTTGACTGGTCACGCAGTTCTTTCGTCAGTGCACGCCACTGACGCGGTTTCTGCACTTCACCGATTCTTGGACATGGGCATCGAGTCATTTCTGATCTCTTCATCAATCACTGGGATTGTAGGGCAGCGACTACTTCGCTTGATGTGCTCTCACTGCAAGGTGGCCTACAAGCCAACGGCTGAAGAGTTAGAACTCTACAAGTCGTCTGGTTTGCCTGGAAAGAGAAAATTTTATGTAGGTGAAGGTTGCAATTTCTGCAGCGGCACAGGTTTCCATGGACGAATTGGTGTCTATGAGTTTCTACCAATTACTTCGGAGATCAAACGCCTCGTGGCTGCTTTTGCCCCCCAAGAACAATTGCAGGAAATGGCAGAAAAAGAGGGCATGCGCACACTTCGACAAGAGGCCTTCCGTCTTGTCAAGCTTGACCTGACAACTATTAGTGAAGTACTCCGTAGCACTTACACGATCTAGTTCGAAGAACAATGCCGACATTTCGCTACACCGCGGTTGACCTTACGGGAGCCAAAAAAAGTGCGAAGCAAGACGCTCCATCTGCAGGGGCGCTCCAACTCGAACTACTGGAGCAAGGTTTTCTTGATATAAAAATTAAAGAGTTCTCTAGTTGGACGAAGATTGAAATCACGAAGAAGAAGGTGCCGCGTAAGGAAGTGATGCACTTTTCTCGCCAGATGGGTGTATTCATTCAGGCCGGTATTCCAATTATGGAATCTCTCGACGTAATTCTTAGCGAAACTGTCGACAAACAGATGAAAAAAGTTTTAGCCGAAATTATTATGTCGCTAAAAACTGGAGACACGTTCGCAACTGCATGTGCGCGTCATCCAGAAGCATTCCCCAACTACTATATTGGAATTTTACGCTCCGCAGAACTTACCGGGACACTCGACACGTCACTTGCGCAGTTGTCAGAATACATGGAACGTGACGCGGAAGCTCGTGGGACACTGACGTCGGCACTTATATATCCCGCGGTTGTGGCTGGTATGTCAGTTGTTACAGTTTTCGTGCTGGTGCTTTTTGTGATGCCACGATTCGTTGTGTTCTTCAAGTCATTCAATGCAAAACTGCCGCTGCCCACGAGAATGCTTCTGAGCGTCTCGGCCGTTTTTTCTCACTGGTGGCTGGTCGCAGTTGCGGTCATCTTCGGCTTTTTTGCAACAATTTTCTTCATGCGACGAAATAGCATTGGGCGCTACTTACTAGATAAAACGTTTCTACGTATCCCAGTCATTGGTGGTCTGATTGAAACAGCGGTACTCGAAAGAATATGTCGCGTGTTGTCTACGCTTGTTAAATCCGGAGTGAGTCTGCCTGAAGCGATGACGGTTACTTCGCAGTCCGCTAGCAACTCGGTATATTCACGAGCGCTCAATGTTGTACGTGAACAAGTCATGCAGGGAGAAGGACTGGCTGGACCACTTTCGCACAGCGGATTGTTCCCAGGCGCAGCCCTTCAGATGTTTCGAGTTGGAGAAGAGAGCGGAACATTAGACCAGCAGCTCAACATTGCTGCAAAGTTTTATGGCCGCGAACTAGAAGTAAAGGTGAAGCGATTCACTGGGCTGTTTGAACCAATCCTTATTGTTGCCATGGGGCTCATGGTTGGTTTTGTTGCCATTGCTCTCATTAGTGCAATGTACGGAATCTATAAACAAGTAAAAGTCGGTTAGTGAGAATCGCGGTGTTGACCTCTGGGCAATGGATGAAACTCGTCTCTCGCCACCACGATGACGCTCACAACGAAACAGGTTTTACCCTGTTTGAGTTATTGATCGTGATGATTGTGATACCACTTGTCGTTGGCGCACTCGCATTTGCGGTGGTTGCTATTTTTTCATTATCGGGTGCGACAACGGCTTCAGTTTCACTGGGCAGCAATGTGCAGTCACTTACTCCAGCGTTTCAAGAAGACATTCATAATGCAATTGCCCTAACAACGTGCTCCAATGTCGATGGTGCCACCACGTGCTCAGCGACTACGGCTAATGATGCGCAGTGCGGTCCGTCAAGCTACCCGTTAATCGCAACGTTTGCATTTTCAAATAGTTTCGGTACTAACGCAAATCCTTCTTCGAATCAAGCCCCGACTGGTCCGATTGTTTCGTATGTTGGCGCACCGGTCAACACTGTCACCACCACTGGCATTACAGCGGCGTCGTGGGCAGCTGGAACAATGACGTTTACTGCTATCAATCAGTACCACGTGGGCGAACAAGTTACGGTGACGGGAGTCACTCCAGATGGCTACAACGGAACCTGGACTATTTCAGCAGAAACAGCGAACAGTTTCTCCGTGGCAAATGCGCAGGCGCTCACTCCGGGAACCTCATTTGGTGTAGTGAAGCAAACGCTCTACAACCTTCTTAGAACAATCTGTACCAACGGTGCAAGTAGCACCTTCAGCAGCAGCCAGGTGCTGGCTAACAGTATCTCGGGAGCTCAACTTAGTTTCTTTGAGGAAACCTGCACGAACACTTGTACAGATGGTGCCCCCCTTTACTCAACCGGGGCTAACTGGGTCTTTACTGGGCCAGCAACCTGTCAATTGGCGAGCAATAATGTTCCATTGGTAGAGTTAGCAATTACAGAGGCAGACACAGTTTCATCGGCATACGTCGATGCTTCTCCGAATAATTCTTCACAGTTGGGAGCGAGTTGCGGTTAATGAGTCGTTCTAAAAGAATATTTAAAATCAAATTGAATGAAGTAGACACCTGCTCTGGTGCAAACGATGAACGTGGTGACACGCTCGTAGAAATTTTGCTGGCGATTGTCATCATTGGCTTGACAGTGACAGCGACCCTAGGTGCATTCGCCACCTCGATTTCTGCCTCGGGGACGCAGAGTGGTAGCGATGCCGTTGGTCTTGCGGCAACGAACTATGCGAATGCTTTGTATCACCAGATTGAGTCACCCAGCACCTCGGGTTTTTCTTCTTTATGGTGCCAGAGTGGCTCACCTTCAAGCCTGTCGCCATATCCAAATCCAAGTAGCGAAAGTGGGTACAGCTTCGTTGAATCAGTCAGTTGGCTCACGAACAATACTTGGGTCACTTCCGGATCACCTTGCGTCACCACATCAGCGAACGGCTCCGTCAGCGACCCACAACTTGTAACTATTACTGCTACCGGATCTTCGCTAAATGGAAAAGTTCAACCGACCTCAACTATTTCATTCGTGGTTACTTCGCCGAATAACGCTTTTCTACCAACTGACCCCAGTATCTCCAGTGGCGTTGGTTCCAATCAAGGTAGCGCTAGTAACGCTCCCACAAGTGGCTGTAGCGGATATAACGGATTTGGTTGTTTCAACAATGGTGTTCAGAACACAGGGAACAGTGGTTATTCAAATTCGTACGGTCGAGGAACCGGTGGATTTGGATCTCGCAGCGGCAACTCCTATGGCAATGGGTCAAAATCGAATGGTCGGGGTTTTGGTTCGTATAACTTCGGTGGAGGCTTCTCTGGTTGATAGGAGCTAGGGATTCATCCTTGTTCAATGCCTCTAGAGAAAGCAGGAGTTAATCATGGCTCAAGTTAAGTTTTTTCGATTTAATCTCCGCACCAGCAACGAGGGAGAACAAGGCGCGATTCTGATGCTCGCGTTGATTTTGATGCTTCTAGTGAGCTTAACAATTGCAGGTTTGTTGCAATGGGTTAATACTGACTTAACTAACAGCACAAATTTCCAAGCGGGCAATGTTAATCAGCAGTCGAGTAGTGGGGCAGTGCATATCGCCCTTCAAACAAGTCGCTACGCCACATGGACTACTAATGGCACCGAGGACTGCAGCAACTCCACGACAATGGCTCCATTCACCGATACTGCTTCTGGAATGACGTCAGCTCAAAACGGAACATTCTTTACTGATGGATCGAGCAAAACGTCAAACATTGCAACACTTGTCCCAGTGCAGGTCTGGTGCAGTGGCACCCAGACCCAGAACGGTAATGAAACAAATCGCGATGTGGTGATCGTGGCATGCCCAGTGAGCATGGAGCCAGCGGGTTGTAGTGCGACAAATCCTTATCTAAGCACTGAGACAAGCTTCGTTGATCAAGGAAGCCCGACCACCACAACAACGCAGCAACAGGGCTACGGCCAAGGTAATGGGACACAATACTCATACATTCCGGGTTTGTCACAGACAATCACACAATGGATTTTCAGCAACCAAACCAAATAAAAGTTTTCGTTGCTTTTCTAGACCGACCTACATTAGAATAAGAAGTCTTCTTTAAATAAAATTTATTATTCTGCTCAAGTCGTCGGAGGCTGTGTGAAAACGAACTGCAACAAGAAATCTGATGCAGGGTTCACTCTCACCGAACTTCTAGTGACAATTATCATTCTTGGCGTTCTTTCGGGCATTGCTGTCTTTTCACTCACTGGAGTTCCGGGACAAGCTGCTGTCGCAGCGTGTAACGCGGATGCTCGATCAGTTCAAGTGGCTCTGTCGGCGTACTACGCCCAAAATAATTCGTACCCCGCCACAGGAACCTCAGTTGTAAATGGCGCTCCAGGTCAGGCAACATATTCACTCAATGACTATCCGCTCACTGGTCAGGGGACGAGTGCGGGGCAATTTGGTCCTAACAATCAGCCCTACATGCAGACCTACCCCAATAACCCAGGTGCCAATTACGCGATTCTTGTTGGACCAAATTCAACTGGTGCATTGACTGGTCAAGTTGACGTTCAAGTGTGGACAAACGGCGGGACCCAGGTTCTAGAAGAGCCCTATGCGACGAACAATCTCTGTAACGTTCTAGGCAACCTCTCGCCAGCAACCTTGGCTGCTGCAGGAAGTCTTGGTAATGCCGCCAACAACATTGTGACGGTGAGTAACTCGCCGTACTCAGACTCAACTGGTTCGTATCTTTTTCGAGTCAACTCCAATGGAACAGTCACCGTTACTCTTACCAACAGTGCAGGAAGCCCAGTTTCATACCAAGGCGTTACACTCAGCCAGCCAGCATCTCCAAGTGCCACTCTCACTCTTAACGGAATGAGCGGATCAGGTAGCGCAGTAACATCTTCAACTAACAGTTACGGACAAGCAACCTTCACAGTGAAAGATACTGCTCCTGAAACCTTGACACTTCCTCTCACTGCCTCACAAGGTGGAGCTGCGAGTTTTTCAATTGGCACGGTAAAAGTAAGGTTTTATGGTGCCAGTGTTGCCTGCACCGTCGATCCCACTACGTGTCCTAGTAGCTCGTCAGTGAATGTCACAAAGATTCCTACTGCTTCAACAAATACTTCAACACCCAATGGCGCGGGCCAAATTACCGTTACTTTGTCTGACTCGTCAGGTAACCCAGTTCCAGGCGATGTGGTATCTCTCACCGCAACGAATGGAGCAATTATTTCTCCGGCAACGGCGACAACTGGCGCAAGTGGAACAGCTGTTTTCTCAGTGAGCTACTCAGCAACGTCAGATGCTCAGGTCAGCGTGACTGCTCTTGACACCACCAATGGAAACTTAAATCTTGGAACAGCTGCTTTGCTTTACTTCTACATACCAACTGTCAGCAACTCCTCACTAGTTAAGTCGTGTCAATCTCCGCTCTATAGCGATGGAAATGCTTCGTGCACGGTTACAGCAACACTCAAGGACTCTGCGGGACATGCAATTGGAGGAGCTCCAGTGACGCTCACTGGTGAAACCTCAACTGCTTCAGGGTTCACCACTGTTACAACAAGTAGCAGCGGCACGGCCAGCTTCACAATTACTGACACGAAGGCAGAGACGCTTACTTTGCAGGCAACGGACACCTATTCCGGAGTAACAGTGCCAGCCACGGGGCTCACTGCGACCTTTGTTATCCCAGCTATTTGTGTTGGCAGCCAGGGTTCAACTATCAGTGCAAGCCCGA
>Ga0214164_1002304_pt1 | contig 9915 bp, 11 predicted proteins | sample TroBogepilimnion_13_FD_153003 | JGI IMG/M metagenome (GOLD analysis project Ga0214164, IMG submission 153003) | Freshwater microbial communities from Trout Bog Lake, WI - Practice 03JUN2009 epilimnion v4 | ecosystem: Environmental > Aquatic > Freshwater > Lake > Epilimnion/Euphotic zone ...
CCACAGTATCATTCATGGGGATGTTTACCACAGGTAGACTATATAATAAGGGCATAAATAAAAACATGCTCTAATTGAATCCAAAGTGAAATGTTGAAACAATGCTCTAACTGAAGCTAAAATGAATAGTATAGTTACACTAGTTACTGACCACATACATACCATCCACAGTATCATTCATGGGGATGTTTACCACAGTCGGACATCTTCAAAAAAAAAACTTTTGAACTTCAACTTTGGCATGTTTCAATATTTATGCGTTTTATAAGTAATTCAATATATCACATATGCATATATTTACAATCAAACAACACACCGTTCAACGAAGAAAATGATCATCAATGAGAGAGATTTGTTCATAAACATGTCAACAATTACTCGATTAAGAAATTGTGTTGCTTTGTTTAATAGAAGAATGGATCGAATCATCAATAGTGTTCAAATTCAAGTAAATCCGTTCGACGAACATTTGATTATTGATCATATTGTCTTCTATTTTTATAGAGTTCAAGATCCGTTTGTCCTTCATCTCTCTACAAGGATGTATAGAGAATTACAGGCTCAGGCACACCATCGATATCAAATCGGAGGAAGACCGCCTGAGATTGAAGCATTTTACAGTTTGGATAACACTTCCTCTGCTGATGACTTCAAGAAAGGACTGCTTGAGCTACAACTCTATATCATCTGTGATAATGATTCACGTGGTCCACTATTTGAATCATACGAGGTGTATGAGAAAGTAAATTGCAATTGGCTTGATATCAAAGAAGAGTTGGAGTAAATTTTAATTGGATTGATATCAAAGAAGAGTTGGTGTAAATTTTAAATACGATTTCAAAACCATTGTTGTTTATAATTATTGTTGAGTGCAATGTCCATATTGGCAATAAAAAACAACAATACAAGCACATGCAATGTACATATTAAGCTTTAAAGTTACTGACCACATACACAGTATCATTCATGGGAAGAGACGAGTTCCCAAAGTCCGGACATAAATGAAGTTGAAGTTTTGCTTTCCCAGACTTCTCACCAGATTTACGGAGAACTTCGAAGAACTCTTTGGAAGCGCAACAGAATCACAATTTTCATTGTGATCACCCCAATCAAGTTTAAACAGCATGTCATCAATCACCATAAGAAACCCAAGATCAGCAAAGAAGGGCTCCATGACATTGGAGGATACTCAAAAGCCTGTTCGAGTTGCAACCCCAGAACTCGATGAATCTGTGTACATCGAGGATAACAGAGACGCTGAAATTGAAGAGCTTCGTGCAATGGTGAAGGAAATGGCGATCAAGCAGAAGAAAAGTGACGCGATGATGGAGAAGCTTCTCAATCGCGAAGACGCCGCACCGGCTGCACCACAAAAAGCTACCGCCGCACCGGCTGCACCAAAGAGAGCTACCGCCGCACCACGGTCCACCGCGCCACCTGCAGCGAAGAAGCCTACCGAGTACTTGGTCAAAGGTTCGACAATCAAGGCATCGCCAATTACTGTTAAGCTTACAAGCTTCGCGAATCCAGGAGTGACAATGCCCGACTTTGATGCGCTGGGTTACCCTGATGATTATGTGGGTACGCAAGTGATCGGTACAACTCTTCAGCGCATCTACCGAGGACCAAGAGGCGGTCTGTACTATCTGAAACTCAAAGATGACGTATTCACTATGGTGCGTCATAATGCGGCGCAGCGGGAGCAGTTCAACGATGCATGTGCACAGGCACAGAGTCAAGCTGCACAGGACGCAGAGGATCGCCATAATTACCAGGATAGTAGTAGTGACGAAGCTGACGAAGAGCCTGAAGAAGAGTCTTACCTTGCAACAGTTACCAAGAAGCTGTTCAGGCAGTAATGGTTTGCTGGACTAAATAGAAACAAAGTTGATGTATTTGCTTAGCATACGTGTGATTTGTCGTAGTTGAACATTTGGAACGTGTATTACTTTTTGCACTATTACATTTGCTGTTCACCTTTGCTTTGCTGTCTTCTGTTTGATTCATTTTAATTTTTAATTCAAATTTTAATTCAAATTTATCATTACAACCAAAAATACACCACAATCATTTGCACAAGAGCAAAGCACATTACGGTTAACAGCATAATGAGCATTCCATTTGTCCTATCAAACGCATGGAAGAAATCGAACAGAACAAATGAATGAACAATTTCCCCAGTAGAAGAATACTTAAAACTAGCAAGCGCATTCAGCACATTTTTGGTAGCACTCTTGCCCCGTTTGTTGCTGGCCAGGTGGTACTTACCCATTAACTTCACGTAGCTACCATAGTACTCTGCAAAGGCCAGTTCTTTTTCTAAATTTTCATCCGACAGCTCAATATGATGCAACGCGTCAATTAATTTTGATTGCTCGTGTGAAAAGTTGTATCTCATGAACTTCTTCTGCAATGCCATTCTATCGAGAGCCCAGTGGACATTATGGTAGTTGATTTCGTTCGTAAGCAGATCGTGTATTTTGGAAACACCAACGAGATTTACTTTCTTTTCAACACATTTTGCCATGAGAATCGTTCTCAGGATTGCGCAAGAACGATCCTCGTTCTTTTCCATATGAGTAATCGCAGCAATTTTGACAAACTCTTCAACCAATAGATCAGTCTCGGTTATGACTCTTCTTGCATGCTGAGAAACAGCAGCAGTTTGAGTGGGCACACTTGCAGCAGTTTGAGTGGGCACACTTGCAGCAGTTTGAGTGGACACACTTGCAGGAACGTGGACCGGTTCAACAGGAGGAGTTTGAGATGCATCAATTTCATGTTCTTCTTCCGTTTCATTTTCTTGTTCGTCATTTTCAACATTATTGCTTGCTACACTGTTGGGTTTTCCTTTGCATCTCTTTTGTCTCACATGCTTGGCAAGCGCATCTTTTGTACTAAAGATAACATCACAACCGGAACATTGAATGGGCTGGGTGTTCAATCGGCGCATCCTTGTTCTATTTGTGATCAACCAACAACAGATCAAATTGCACAGTCTGGCCAGCCAGTCAACGAAACCACGTCCAGCCAGCTAGCCAAAGTCCAAAACCCACGTCCAGCCAGCCAGCCAACGTCCAAAAACCACGTCCAGCCAGCCAGCCAACGTCCAAAAACCACGTCCAGCCAGCCAGCCACCGTCCAAAAAACCACGTCCAGCCAGCCAACCAACGTCCAAAAACCACGTCCAGCTAGAAAAACCCACGTCCAACTGTGGCAAAATATTTCCTTAGGGTTTTCTTGTAATTTCATCATTTTTTACCTTCGAAGTCACTTAAAGAATTGTTTTTATAGTAATATTATAAAAACCTAAAATGCAAAACAAGAAATCTAAAGTTATTAAAGTTGTGAAATTAGAAAAACATGACATAGTATTTGACGAATTGTATGTCAAGAGACTCTTGGAAAAGGAACAAATTGAGAGTGTAAAGGCATATGTCAAACGATTTTTCTTTAGATATAAAAAGGAAATATTTATATATGACGGGGCCATATTTGATTTGTATAATCAATTAGATGCTGTTAAAATGATTCCAAATGATTTATGTATCACCCAAATGATTCCTGATGAAGTTACTAAGAAATTTAAGGCAGAGGAGTTCTGCGTAGCTAAATACTTAAAATCAACCGACTTTATGAAAGATACATATAAGCCAGTAATTGATTTCACAGAAAATGTGATATTCAGTAAGACTAACACAATTAGAGGTGTGGAAATTAAGGAACATTTCATTAATCTGGCAAAACCTTACGGCATAGATAGAAGTGCTCCAATGGTGGAACTTACTCCATTTGTAAAGGGACAACTTAAAATAATTGATGACCATCTACTCAATGTGCTATGTTCGAAAAATCCGGAATCTTACAAATTCAATAAGAATTTTTTTGCTTGTACTTTTGCAGGACGCAAACTAAGAAAATGTTTATACTGGCAAAGTCCTGAGAGAACAGGTAAAGGAGTGTTTTTAAATGGATTAATTAAGAAAATTCTAGGTGACAGTATGTATAAAACCAGCTCAGTTGAGTCGCTGACAACTTACACAAAACCATTTGAAGGGTGTGTTTTGATCAATCCTGATGAATTACCTGTTGAGGGTAATAGTTGGAAAGCAGTAGCAGACAAACTTAAAGGTCTTATAACTGAGCCAGAATTTGACTGTAGAACAATGCACCAAACAGCATATCTCATTAAAAACACATTCAATGTTATCATAACAACAAATAACAACGCTGTAACGATGTCTCAGACCAACAATAAAAGATACCACACCAACGACATTGATGAAAGTAAAATAGGTGATAGCGAATACTTCAAAATGTTGACAAAAGTAATTGAAAATCCAGTCATAGCACTGGCATACTATCAGCAAATGATGTTACATTTTGCAACTTTAAAAGATTGGAATGAAGATGAGGATCAATTGACAGAGAGTAAACAACAAAAGATGATTGAGGCATTGCCAAGATTTCACAAATATGTAAAGGAGACATATGTTTTGAAAGGGAAGGGTATTTATGAAGTGACCAATAACTTCTTTGATACATATTTCACTGTAACAGGTGATAAAAGTAGCAAAATTCAAATTGGCAAATATCTTAAAAGTATGGGCATTGAATCTATTAAAATAGCAGCAACAAAAACAAAATCGCAACACTACAAATATTCAATATCCGTGGAGGAACTGTACAAAGTATTTGTTGCAAACAAGTGGTTAGATGTAACTGTAGATCTTGTCAATCAGGAGAAGGAAGATAGCGATGATGAGGAAGAGCAAGAAGCAGCTTTACAGTTAGGCATTGATAAGACTGATCAGGCAGTAAAAATAGATTACCAAGCTATGTATCTAGAATTACTTGCAAAGAATAAAACAAAAGTTTTAGATATTGTATCAGTAAAAATAGATTACCAAGCTATGTATCTAGAATTACTTGCAAAGAATAACACAAAAGTTGTAGATATTGTAGAGGAGGTAAAAATTCCTGAAAAGATAGTCAAGACTAAAAAATACACAGTAGAAAGTGTGGGAATTTCCAAGGAGATATTTAACACAGAAAAGAAAAGTAGCACTCACAAACATAGCCCTGATAAACTTACACAGGAAAATATATTTGAATCGATGGCAAATTTGAATTTTTAAGATTTCCTATTTTGGCATATTTTTTACTGAAAACCCATATAAAGATTTGTGAATATATATAAATATACTTAGAAATGAACAATTTAGAGACAACAATTTTGAAAACTACAAATGTAGGGAAAGTTACACAAACTACTGTACAATTCAACAAAAAGAATACTTTTTTACACATGGATGAAATGGCTGATATTATAAAATCAATCAAAAAGAAAGTAACTGATAATGGGCGTTTGGTATCTATTCCACTTATACGTGTATTAAATGGGTCAAATTGGGTAACCTTCACCAATGAAGACGACTATTTAGAATATTACGAGGGAAAAGTAAAAGATAAAGCCAAATTTGAAGATTTTTATCAAATCCAGATTACTGTCCATACACAGGCGAAAAAATAAAAATGCAATTTCTTTAAGAATAAAACCCATATAAAGATTTGAGTTTACAGTATAGTAAATTCAAATGCAAAAAAGATATAATAAAAAGGTAGGTGAAGGAAATGATTTATTCATCGACTATGTCATATACTATCAGCAAAGTGATGAGAAGTATAGGATGTACCATTACAAGCAACGTACATTTGAGACAGTTGATAAGCTCCCCAAAGATAAAAACAAATTCTTCATGATGTCAAGTGAAAATAAGGAGCCTACCGATCAAGATTTAAAAGATTATGGCAAAGATTTTAAAGAATGGAACAAAGAACTCAAATATAACAAAATCTTTAAATTTAAGTATGGAGAGTCATACAGCGATGATACTGCAGTAACAAGACTATTTAAATTGTTCTGTTTAAAGAATTACAAAGATCATGATGTTATTTCAGCAAAGGAACATAGATATTTTGAACTGTGTAATAATGGAGGGTTACAAAATCTTTCAAAATCAGATATAACAGTTCAAAGTTATGGCTACGACTTAAAACAAGCCTATGCAACTATATTGAATAGTGAGAACTTAATACCCTGCAAAGTTGGCAAAGAATGTACATTAGAAAAGTTACCAAAAATGGACAAACTGAAACATGGATTTTACCACGTAAAAATAACATGTGACAATTCAAATTTCAGAAAAATATTCTCATTTTCGAAACATAATATGTATCTTAATGTTTCTCTTGCGTTTGCAATGAGACATCAACAACAATTTAATGTGAAAATTGAGTTAATTCATAACGATCAACCGAATGCCTATTTATACAGAAAAAAAGATATGGTTACACTTAATTCAATCTGTTCTGAGTGGTTTGACACTTTGACATCATTAAGACGGGAATTTCCTAAAAATCCACTCATAAAACATGCATTGTCAAGTGTTACAAATCGTATGAATGGTTTTAATTATGCTTACAAAACATTAAAAGAAATTAATGATCAGAATTTAGATGTTGGCATTGCTGAGGATGATGATTTTCAAATATTAGAACTTCATGATGATGAAAACATTGAACCATATTATAAACTGCTAAACACAAAATCACCGTACAAAAACAACATAAGGTTAAAATCATGGGTCACTGCAATATGTCGCAACAAGATAGCAGAAATTGCACTAAGAAACATTGATGCAGTTATTCGAATTCAAACAGATTGTGTTACATTTTCTGAAGAGATGGTTTTTGAACAAAGTGATTTAGTAGTTGAGGAAAAAACAACTGGGCTTGTACACTGGATTAATGTTAACAGTTATCACAATCAAACTAATGATTATAAAACTGGGGGATACAAGAGAAAAGGTTATGATGTAGATCTTAAACATGGTTAGGAGCTTTCATTAATTGCCGTTCAGTATATGATGCATTAGGAATGCCAGTCAAGTAATATCTATACAATGGTCCCTTACCACCCATTGTAAATATGTGTGTAATTGCTCTTGCAGTCTTATCAAAAGTATAATCGCCAGCTCTGAAATTTTTAGTAGCTTGGTTTTGTCCTAGTGCGTTTTTTGGTGATTCCAATGCACGATATACCATGTCACCAACTTTATATTTTGGCTCTATAAAAACATTTTTAGTTTCTGTAATAGTTGTATTTTTCCCATGTTCATCCTTAATCACTTTGTCAACCTCAATCTCTCTTGTATTTTGAGGCACAGCATAGTGAAATGAATACGGATCATTAGTGAGTTTTTTGTCACGATATTCATTAAGTTGTTCTCGAATGGTACCAACTGCATCAGTCCAGTTTTTAAATGATTTTCCAGTTTCCTCTTCCTTCTTATTCATATAACCATTGAATAATCTGCCCAATTGTTTATTTAACGATTCCACCATGCTCATACTTTGGTGTCGATCAGCTACAACCCCTTTATGTAGTATGTTTTTTTCATACAGATATTTATTAAATATTCCTTTGAACTCACTACCCCCATCCGTTTTTAAGCTATATTTGGGTTCTTTTACATATTGCCTTGTAAAACATTTCTGCATAGCTTTCAAAGATTCTTCTGATGTTGTTGTTTTCATTGGCTCTATGTCAAAATGTCCATTTCCTGAGAGATCGCATATAACAAATAAATATTTAAAACCAAATTTAGCAGTGGGTAAGTGTAACAAATCACACATCATATTTGAATTTGAAACGTGTGGAACATTGTCCTGGATTGTATTAAATGATTTATCTTTCTGAATACGCTTCTGAAACTTCTCATTGATACCCAAACTGTCAAGAATTCCTTTTAATTTACTCATATAATTTAATATTAGAAAATTTCATTAATATTAGATAATTTTACCCATAAAAATGGCTTAAAGAAATGAATACATAGGATATTATAAATTAAAAAATGAATCAAATTGAAAACGAAAACATGATTAGTTTTGACAAGGTGTATTACGGTATCCTGCAAAACATTAAAGAAGGGCATAATGTGTACTTTTTAAAATTGAAAATGGATCTTGAAACAAAGACGTATGACAGAATTCCATTTAAAATTATTGGTACGAGAAAAAATAAGCGTGATAAGTATAATACATTTGTAATACAACCATGCATTAGAGAATATGATCACACAGAAATTGTTGCTATTGATAATGAGACAAAACAAACTGGTCGTCAAATATGGACAACATTGGAACCGGAAGGGAAAAAGTTATATGTAGATGCATATGAGTTTATTTTTGAAATGCGCTCGTTAGTTCTACTATTCAAAAAGAAAGACATTTTAAATATGTTTTTCAATGGATATGAATATACTATAGAGAAAGACTAAACTTATCTTTGTAATGCAGGTCGTACAGGTGGTCTATTATTGCCACCCACAAACTGAGCTGCTGCTTTGTTGCCATATTCAGCTGCTGCTTGTCCTCCTTTTAGTCCAAGCCCTATACCACCAAATACAGGAGCGAATTCAGGAGCTACCAGAGAAGCAATACCAAGAGCTGGAAGAGCAACAGAATTGATATCTTTCATAGTATTGTTAAACTTTCGAGCAAATATTGAAGCTGAGTTTGTCTGTTTTTGAAATGCAGGCGATATTGAATTTGTTTTTTGGAACATTAAAACCATTTTTGCGATTATATAATACATCTACATATTATTTAATAAACTCTTTTTTTCAGCTTGTAAAACAGCAATTTCAACATCTGATACATTGTTGGTCAGATATTCACCAGCTATAAACTGTTTTTCATATACATATTGTATAGTGATGTTCATATACCAGTCAATATTATTAAAATCAACCAAATTAAAGTCTTGGTCATATATGGCAACAAATATTAACGGTATCGAATTCTCATTTACTTTATATTTAAAATTGTTGTCATTGAAATATGTCTGCGTCTCTCCAGAAGTTGATATTACTTGTATACTATCAATTATGTTGTACTTGGTTGTGTTTTTTAAACCTACTGAAGCCAGATTAATAGTTGGTAAACATATGTGTAATACCTGTACCCCCATCATATTAAATAGATATGGTCCTGTATAGGCAGTAGCTAGTGTAGTGTATGGTATGAAATCATCAAAACCAAGCACCTCATAAACATTATTCGCTGCCTGTGTTGATACTAACCTGAACGGTGTTGATGTCGTAGATGTAATGGTAACTTTGTAGCTTTGTAATGAGTAGGAAAAGACAAAGATTCCTAAAAATGCAAGATTCAAATATGTCATTAGGTCGTCAATGGAATAGTTACTATTTACAAGTGTAAATGTATGAATTGTAATGTTGTCATACGTGTACAAAAACTGGTTATTATTATTGTTGATCGTATAAAAACTGTTCGTAAAACTGAACGATTTCAGAGATACGATTAAGTCCATATTTGGGAAACTAATAATAGGACTATTCAATTCAAACGATAAGATGGCCTTGCTACTTAAATTAGATTCACTGTTTTGTGTGGCACTTGAAGACCTGAGGAATATAGATATTGGATCTAACGGGGTGTCGAGTATATAAGATATTTTTAATTCTCGTTACTATTAGCAATCAAAATAAATTTTATTTCTTTTTCTTTCTTGGTACTTCATCAGTCACTTCTTCAGGTTCAACAACTTCACTAGTAACTTTACCAGCAACTTCACTAATAATTTCACTGTTAACTTCACCAACAACCTCAACACCAACAACCTCATCACCACTATTAACCGTAACAATAACCCCCCCGTCCTTTTTTATATCTTCCTCAAAGCGCATATTTATCGATTTCTGTTTAAGTTCTTCATTTTTAATGTTACACAGATCCATGTACACTGCGGCATTATCGTCATCTTCGTTACATTTGTAGTATACAAACATCACTTGTTCAGGTGTATAATATGTATGTCCACCAAGC